>Ga0256404_1005721_pt1 | contig 21580 bp, 15 predicted proteins | sample RumenRJG_01DNA_FD_185990 | JGI IMG/M metagenome (GOLD analysis project Ga0256404, IMG submission 185990) | Bovine rumen microbial communities from Lethbridge, Alberta, Canada - RJG_01 | ecosystem: Host-associated > Mammals > Digestive system > Stomach > Rumen | place: Canada: Alberta | collected...
GCTAATATCAGCTGACTACAATGAGCTGATGCGGGAGGCCATCTGTGGAAACTCACATCTGCACGCTATGTTTGTGCATGAATATGCAGAATTAGAACGGGGAAAATTCACTTGCGAAAGCTGAGTATTAACATATTTATAAAGGCTTCCCCTAACTCCTCTGCGTTGCCGTATGTCACAGAATAAATCTATTTTGGCATCCATCAGTTTGCCAAAATAACTTTCTTCTGTTGAGTTGTAGACTCCTATAGTGAAGATTTCAATCATTGTATTCGTATTCTAAATGTTCTACTTTTCTATATTGTTTTCTGGATTTAAATGTTGGCATTGCTGAATGAAACATATCAGGCCATCGGCCTTTGGTTAATTTAGAAATAACATCCTCTTCGGTTATAATTTTATGTGAATCTATTATATGTAACATATTGATTTTATATTGAACATATAGTTCCCTTCCAATTAACTTGCTACGATGGCATTCTGATGGATCACTTTCGCTGCACATCAATGCAACTTTAAAACCGTTTTCCTGAGCCATGACTAAACGTTCTAATCCTTTTTGGAATGATGGATATTTAGCCATTTTGTAATAATCAAAATAACCCTCATCGTCAAAGCATGAGTTATCTAAAGGCCTTCCTCCAATGTATGTATCAGATTCTCTATCAGCCCACCAATCATATTTAATATTTGTTTTTGACTTTAGTTCTGATTTAATAATCTCTTGGTTAAACTGAGGGCTCCATTTAGAATAAGGCACAGTTCGAACATCAATTAGGTAAGAAATTCGATAGGAATTTAACTCCTTGAGAAGTTCTTCAAATGTCTTCCGTCCATGTCCTATTGAATATATTGTTGTTCCCATTTTAATCCATTTTATGTTGCAAAGATAATACTTAATATGTTATCTAACAAATAATCAGTAAAAAAAATGCATTATGAATTTGTTAATTATGGTTTTTGATGATTGTGTACTTTTAAAAAGGACAATAATCGGTAATGTGCAAGTTGTCATAGTGTCCGCATGGCATTGAGCACGCAGAGCACCATTACGCCGACATCTCCGAAGACGGCGGCGGGCATGGCGTAACGGCCTAAGAGTCCCATGGCAACAAGGATGAGGATAAGAACCTTTACGGCGATGGCGAACGTGGTGTTCTGCCGGGCATTGGCTATGGTCTTTCGGGCGATGCGGATCGCGGTGGCAATCTTTGACGGCTTGTCGTCCATCAGCACCACGTCGGCAGCCTCGATAGCCGCGTCGGAGCCAAGTGATCCCATGGCGATACCTACATCAGCCCGGGCCAGGACCGGCGCGTCGTTGATGCCGTCGCCGACGAAGCCCAAGGTCCTTCCTTCCGGCTTCTCCTTGAGGAGACGTTCCACCTGAGCCACCTTGTCCTGAGGCATCAGTTCTGCGTGATATTCGTCGATGCCCAGGCTCGCCGCCACATTGGCGGCTACGCGCTCGTGGTCGCCCGTGAGCATCACGGTCTTGTCCACCCCAAGCTGCCTCAAGGCTGCAACGGCCTCTCGGCTGTCGTCTTTCACCTTGTCGGCGATGATGATATGTCCGGCATAAGCACCGTCCACGGCCACATGGATGGTAGTGCCGACGATGTGCCTGCATTTCTCGCACGCTGCGACCTGTGCACCCACGGCCTCCATCAGTCTCTCATTGCCCACGCAGACCTTATGCCCGTTGACCATCGCACGGATGCCCTTTCCGGCAATCTCCTCTACATCCTCTAAGTGGCAGCCGTCGGCAAGCGTATCGCCGGAATGGGCAGCGCCCTTGTCGTTGAACTTCACGTCCTCAAACGGTTCCTGGCTGAATGCCGCCCGCAAGGCAGAGGCGATGGGGTGGGTGCTGTAGTTCTCGGCATGCGCGGCGAGATGCAGCAAGTCCTTGGTACCGATGGTCTCGGGATGGACGGCTGTCACCATAAACACGCCTTTGGTCAGCGTGCCTGTCTTGTCGAAGACCACCGTGGACAGTTTGGCAAGGGCATCCATATAGTTGCCGCCTTTGATGAGTATGCCTTTGCGCGAAGCACCGCCGATACCGCCGAAGAAGCTCAGAGGCACGGAGATGACCAAGGCGCACGGGCAGCTCACCACGAGGAAGCTCAGCGCCCGGTAGATCCAAGTCGCGAGGCCTTGCTCATAACTGTCGCAGAAAAGGGGCGGGACGAAAGCTACCGCGATGGCCAAAAAGACGACAATGGGTGTATAGACACGGGAGAAACGGCGGATGAACGTCTCGCTCTTCGACTTGTTCTCCGACGATTCCTCCACGAGTTTGATAATCTTTGAAGCCGTTGAGTCGCCGAAACTCTTGGTCACTTTCACCTTCAGAACGCCCGACACATTGACGCAGCCGCTCAGCGCCTCGTCGCCCACACCTACGCTGCGGGGTACGCTCTCGCCCGTCAGTGCCACGGTGTTGAGGCTCGACACTCCCTCGACGACCGTCCCGTCCATCGGTACGCGCTCGCCCGGTCGTATGACCACGATCTCGCCGGGTTTCACGTCGTTGGGGTCGACGACGCTGACCGCTCCGCCGCGTTCCACGTTGGCCGTGTCGGGCCGGATGTCCATCAGTGCCTTGACGGCGTGCCGGCTCCTGTCCTCGGCAAAGTCTTCAAAGAGCTCGCCAACCTGGAAGAAGAGCATCACGAAGACAGCTTCGGGAAACTGTGGCTCTGCGCCGGGAAGGAACCCGATGAGCAAGGCACCTATCGTGGCGACGCACATGAGGAAATCTTCATTGAACGGGTTGCGCTCCTTGATACCTTCTTCTACCGCCTCGCCCATCACGTCATAAGAGATGAGCAGATAGGGTACAAGATAGACGAGCAGCTGAGCCCAAACGGGCATCACAAACGATCTCGTCACCATCCAAGCCGCAAAGAGCAGTACGGCTGACAGGAAAATGCGGGTTAAGAGTTTCTTATCCATAATTGTTTGCTTATTTTATTTCTGCCGCAAAGTTACGGAGAAGTTGCTGCAACCCGGTTGCAAAGATGTTAACCCACTGACGTGAGACGATGCAAGTCTGTCTTCAGTATGCTGCCAACTTGTAATAAATGTGATCAATGCTGACTGATGTTGGCGGATTATTAGTAACTTTGTGCCGACACGATTTCGGATTGACACAAGAAGATATGTTGACGATTATTCTGATGATGGCGTGCGGCATCGTCGCGGGCCGCTTGCTGAGGAAACGACGACTGGCATGGCTCTCGCCACTCACCACGGTTCTTATCTGGGCTTTGTTGTTCCTGTTGGGCATCGAGGTGGGTGGTGATGATCGAATCATCCACAGTATGAGCCGCTTAGGTGCTGAGGGTGTGGCGATAGCCTTCGCGGCGTCCTTGGGCAGTGCGTCGTTGGCCTGGGGGCTGTGGCGGTGGTCCCGCTTGTCGGGAAAGAAAGGAGGAGCGGCATGAGAGGCAGTCTGATCATCCTCGCCTTCTTCATCCTCGGCCTTCTTGGTGGATGGTTCCAGCTCCTGCCAGCAGCGGCAGGCGATAGTGATGTGAGCTATGTGACACTCTGCGCTCTGATCTTCTGTGTGGGGATGAGCATCGGCTCCGACAGTGAGGTGCTCTCCACCCTTCGCCATACCCGTCCGCGCCTGCTCCTGTTACCGCTCTGCACCCTTGGCGGGACCTTGGCCGGTTGTCTGGCGGTGAGCCTCCTCCTCCCCGACATGCGCCTGACCGACTGTTTCGCCATCGGGTCCGGTTTCGGTTATTACTCCCTTTCGAGCATCTTCATCACCCAGTACCGTGGGGCTGCGCTTGGCACGGTGGCACTCTTAGCCAATATCGTGCGGGAGCTCCTCACGCTACTCTGCTCCCCGCTCCTGGCCCGTTGGTTCGGTCCGTTGGCACCGATCAGCGTGGGAGGAGCGACATCGATGGATACCACGTTGCCTATCATCACGCGCTATAGCGGCAAGGATCTGGCGACGCTCTCGGTCTTTCATGGGTTCATCATGGATTTCAGTGTCCCGTTTCTTGTCACGTTCTTTTGCGGGATCTGAGAGCTGTTTTCACGCTGAGCCGCAGAGACTGTGGACCGCCATACGATGTGTAACCTGTTACACCAAAGCCGCTGAGCGTTGATGCTCAGCGGCTTTGGTGTGTATAATCCTAACTTGCTTCCTGTGGACGCATACCAGCTATTTCTCATCCGTCAGATGGCAATCAATAGCGCTAACAGATTCTTAAGCGATAGCCCATCTGCAGCAAGGTCCTGTGTGTTGGAAGACAGCGGGGCGATAATCTTTTTGTCGATGATAAACTGCATGAGCTCGCGGCGGTAGTAGGGATGGCTGGCATATGTAAAAGGCGATCCTCGTAAGCGGCGAGCGCCTTATCATAGTTGTAGAATTTAAGTACTTTGTTCATTCTTGACGCAGGTTTATACTTCTAACGTTCTCCGTCGTGGATTATTGTCTTTGTGCCTCAGCAATACGAAGAGCCTCTTGGCTTATAATATTGTGGAGAAGAAGCGAGATTATGCTGTCCATTGGAAATGTAACTATCCAGCGATAACAATAATGCGAAACAAACGGTATCGCGAGACAAGCGCAACTACAAAACAGCGAGGCATGACGCAGAATCGTGACACGTATGACGCAGAATCGTGACACGTATGGGGCAGGATCGTGACACAACTGAGGCAGGATCGTGACACAACTGAGGCAGGATCGTGACACAACTGAGGCAGGATCGTGACACAACTGAGGCAGGATCGTGACACGGCGCGACGCGATGGCAGAACTCAGAAATCACGCTTGCCTGTGCAAAGGTAACTACTTTCCCAGTGAATCTGTAGCGCAGGGATGGAAATGTTATTTCCCGTTTTGCTCAGGGAAAGGCCCCAGTGGTGAACTGAGTAGAAACATGTACCCACAACGAAAAGAATGTCGTTTCAATTCCATAAAGGTACGATTAAGACGGGACGAGACCTAAGCCGATAACGTTCAACTCCTGTTTCAATTCCATAAAGGTACGATTAAGACTCGCCATCTTCGCCAATACGGAAACGTTCAACTTTGTTTCAATTCCATAAAGGTACGATTAAGACCGAAGATTCTCTTACATCCTTTGCCGTAATTCCGTTGTTTCAATTCCATAAAGGTACGATTAAGACGTGCCACGGATGGGACGCTTCACGAATGACGACCCGAGTTTCAATTCCATAAAGGTACGATTAAGACCGTATGCCTTCTCGAGCTCTCCAAGGCGTATGCAGTTTCAATTCCATAAAGGTACGATTAAGACCGAATGATCGATTAAGCCCTTCAGCGCAGAACGAGGTTTCAATTCCATAAAGGTACGATTAAGACGGTGTCGGTTGTGTGAATAACTTTTACTTTGAGTAGTTTCAATTCCATAAAGGTACGATTAAGACCAAAGTCGGTGCGGATGCTCAGTCGCTTATATCCGAGTTTCAATTCCATAAAGGTACGATTAAGACGGTATTTTATTGCTCATATCAAAATATCGTTATTTGTTTCAATTCCATAAAGGTACGATTAAGACGGGTTGAGACTGTTGTCTGTCACCTGCAATCTGAGTTTCAATTCCATAAAGGTACGATTAAGACGAGCCATTACTCAGAGAAGAATAATCGGCATTAATGTTTCAATTCCATAAAGGTACGATTAAGACTCTGACCGTCCTTTTACTTGCCTACGGTATGTTAATGTTTCAATTCCATAAAGGTACGATTAAGACTGCAATCTTTGCTTTACTACCTTGGTATCTCATAGTTTCAATTCCATAAAGGTACGATTAAGACCGTTGCTCTTCGATATTCTTTGTCCTTAAAAAAAGTTTCAATTCCATAAAGGTACGATTAAGACAATTAGAACCAAGAGAAGAAAAATCGGAATTAATGTTTCAATTCCATAAAGGTACGATTAAGACTTCTGCTGTTACTCTTGGTCTTGTCAATAAATTTGTTTCAATTCCATAAAGGTACGATTAAGACCCGTTACTCGTTTGTGTAATATCGCGCAGCCTTTGTTTCAATTCCATAAAGGTACGATTAAGACAGTCCAAGGGTGACCGTAGCACCGTATCGGATCCTTTGTTTCAATTCCATAAAGGTACGATTAAGACACTTTCTTTACTTTAATGTTCTTTTCGCTCCCGAAGTTTCAATTCCATAAAGGTACGATTAAGACCGCCAAAGCTCTGCGTGAGTTCCTTGATGCTCTCCTGTTTCAATTCCATAAAGGTACGATTAAGACGATACTGGTTCCGTTTCTTTTTCTGTTCCTACTTTGTTTCAATTCCATAAAGGTACGATTAAGACCAGAAGCCTACGGGGTTGCCAAAACTACCACCAGGTTTCAATTCCATAAAGGTACGATTAAGACAAACGTCCTTATTACCATACTTAATAACATCAGAGTTTCAATTCCATAAAGGTACGATTAAGACCCTGCAACCTTTGTAACATTATCTACAATATTATCAAGTTTCAATTCCATAAAGGTACGATTAAGACATTATGACCTTTATTATATTAAGCGTTTCAATCCTGTTTCAATTCCATAAAGGTACGATTAAGACTATCACAAAAGATCTCGACTATTATCTACTCCCATGTTTCAATTCCATAAAGGTACGATTAAGACGTTTATCCGGTTCGCTGTCTTCGTTAGGCCAACCTGTTTCAATTCCATAAAGGTACGATTAAGACAGCGCCAAAGGCGATCTACCAAAGAAATTGTATCGTTTCAATTCCATAAAGGTACGATTAAGACGTCAACCTAACCTTGAAAAGGTTTTTGTTTCTCATGTTTCAATTCCATAAAGGTACGATTAAGACTCTCCGTCGTGTGGACTTGCCGAAGGTATGCTAATGTTTCAATTCCATAAAGGTACGATTAAGACCTGTCTTGAGTGCCGTACTGCTTCCCAGGATAGTGTTTCAATTCCATAAAGGTACGATTAAGACATCAAGCACGAATTCATCGTTGTCGTCGTGGTAGGGTTTCAATTCCATAAAGGTACGATTAAGACATTCTCCAGCTGCTTTATTGGATTGCGTTAATCAGTTTCAATTCCATAAAGGTACGATTAAGACTCCCCTTCAGCGCACTACGAGTTGAAGCAACAATGTTTCAATTCCATAAAGGTACGATTAAGACAGCTGCCTGACCACTCGCCTTAGCATTGTATATCGTTTCAATTCCATAAAGGTACGATTAAGACCTCCTACTCCTACAAATTTAAAGCTTAATTATCCTGTTTCAATTCCATAAAGGTACGATTAAGACTTTGCCCAGAAGCCTAACCTTGTGAATGTTAATGGTTTCAATTCCATAAAGGTACGATTAAGACCCGAATCCTACTATTTCTGACTAAATCGTACGACGTTTCAATTCCATAAAGGTACGATTAAGACAGAAGTACAGCAGACACGACATCATGCAGCTTGCAGTTTCAATTCCATAAAGGTACGATTAAGACTAGACCCGGGATGCGACCCAGCTTTTCCCCATTAGTTTCAATTCCATAAAGGTACGATTAAGACCATCTTTGTACCTCGCGCTACTTCTTTGTTGATTGGTTTCAATTCCATAAAGGTACGATTAAGACGGGCGGAATACTTCGGATACGGCGCAGTCTATGTCCGTTTCAATTCCATAAAGGTACGATTAAGACTTGTCTTTTGAGAAGTTCAATCCTTTTGTCAGCTGTTTCAATTCCATAAAGGTTCGATTAAGACTTATCGAAATCGGCTGACCGATTGCAGTTCTCAGGTTTCAATTCCATAAAGGTTCGATTAAGACGCCGCAATCGGATCCCGATAAACCGTTCTGACCTAGTTTCAATTCCATAAAGGTTCGATTAAGACTCATCACTTAGTACAATGTTTAATTACCTATATAGTTTCAATTCCATAAAGGTTCGATTAAGACATGCCGCAGTTATTTTCATTATCGACGATTTCTCTGTTTCAATTCCATAAAGGTTCGATTAAGACACAACTGCAGGGGGTAAAATCATATATGTTCTTATGTTTCAATTCCATAAAGGTTCGATTAAGACTTTGATTATTCCTTATGTCTGCTTTCTTTGACTTGTTTCAATTCCATAAAGGTTCGATTAAGACAGTCCTTTTTCATAATAACTTAGTACAATCTATATAGTTTCAATTCCATAAAGGTTCGATTAAGACCGAGAGACCCATTACTTACTTGCAGGTTTGCAAACCCGTTTCAATTCCATAAAGGTTCGATTAAGACTTGTCCGCTTTGTATCATTGATAAAAACGAAAGCGTTTCAATTCCATAAAGGTTCGATTAAGACCTGTCAGCACCGTTCTGTCGTGCAAAGCCCGCGAATGTTTCAATTCCATAAAGGTTCGATTAAGACTTGGCATTTGCCGTTGCCGTGTTCGCCTTGTCCGGTTTCAATTCCATAAAGGTTCGATTAAGACGGAACTGTTTATACCCCAACATCCCCACTCATCAAGTTTCAATTCCATAAAGGTTCGATTAAGACCAAAAAGTCCTCGCATTGCTGCGAGGACTCATGCTTGGTTTCAATTCCATAAAGGTTCGATTAAGACATTGACGGCACTGGCTGCTTCCGTCGCTTCCTCAGGTTTCAATTCCATAAAGGTTCGATTAAGACGTGGCCGCATCGGTGGCCTTGTCTGCTGCCGTATGTTTCAATTCCATAAAGGTTCGATTAAGACGCGCACCCAGTCCACATGCACGCCGTTGTAGCTTGTTTCAATTCCATAAAGGTTCGATTAAGACATGCTGAACGTCGTCACGCCGCTGTTGTTCCTCAGTTTCAATTCCATAAAGGTTCGATTAAGACAAAATTTACAATTAGTAAAACCTTGCCCGTATCCGTTTCAATTCCATAAAGGTTCGATTAAGACGGGTTCAGGACGCGTACATCACGAAGGCCATAGACAGTTTCAATTCCATAAAGGTTCGATTAAGACAATTCTAAGTTGTCGTTTGATTGTAATACGACTTTGTTTCAATTCCATAAAGGTTCGATTAAGACTCGATATAGTGATAGTCCTTGCCCTCGATGTTCTTGTTTCAATTCCATAAAGGTTCGATTAAGACAATTCCCACTCGTCTCCGGCAACTCTCACCGACGGTTTCAATTCCATAAAGGTTCGATTAAGACACATTGCACCGAAAGCGACATCGCCATTGCCGAGAAGTTTCAATTCCATAAAGGTTCGATTAAGACATGGTGTGCCACTCCACGTGTGCATGATACCTGGGTTTCAATTCCATAAAGGTTCGATTAAGACCTACAGCAACCCAGCAGCTTGCCACAGCTCTCAATGGTTTCAATTCCATAAAGGTTCGATTAAGACGCCCTCTCGTTCTCTGCGTCAGCCCTCTCGTTCTGTTTCAATTCCATAAAGGTTCGATTAAGACAAGATGCTTGTAAGTTACTGTTAGCGCTGAATGAGTTTCAATTCCATAAAGGTTCGATTAAGACCACGGTGAAGTTGTCCGTTGTGGCGAAGATCTTGGTTTCAATTCCATAAAGGTTCGATTAAGACCGTGACCTCTGCCTCGCCCATGGTGAGCTTATGCTGTTTCAATTCCATAAAGGTTCGATTAAGACTCCCAGGAGGGTCTATGGTGGTATTCTTGTAGAGTTTCAATTCCATAAAGGTTCGATTAAGACTTAGGGTCCAGCGTCACGCAGCTCTGTTCCACGCGGTTTCAATTCCATAAAGGTTCGATTAAGACCTCCAAGGTTAACCACCACGAGCACCATGCACCAGTTTCAATTCCATAAAGGTTCGATTAAGACGGCCTTTACTCGTTTGCGTAACATCGCGCAGCCTTTGTTTCAATTCCATAAAGGTTCGATTAAGACTCTTTTGATGCGTTTTTGTCTCAAAGTCCAATTCAGTTTCAATTCCATAAAGGTTCGATTAAGACGGTTGCTGATAGTCAAGTTTACATGAACAAGACACGTTTCAATTCCATAAAGGTTCGATTAAGACCATCCTTCTTCGGGTACTGGCTCTACTTTAAAACCGTTTCAATTCCATAAAGGTTCGATTAAGACCCCGATTCTTTTCATCAGAGAAAAGAACGATTCTTTGTTTCAATTCCATAAAGGTTCGATTAAGACTTTGTTCCTATGACCAAAGACCAGGAGCGCAAGGGTTTCAATTCCATAAAGGTTCGATTAAGACCATGCAGGTTCCGCATCCCTATCCGCTTCACCTTCTGTTTCAATTCCATAAAGGTTCGATTAAGACAGGCGTGGCCACGATGGTCTTGCCCTCCTTGTCCTGTTTCAATTCCATAAAGGTTCGATTAAGACCCGCCCCATCGCTCACCTCAAAGTAGATATGCTTGTTTCAATTCCATAAAGGTTCGATTAAGACTAGTCCTGTTCCCTCACATCGTCAAGACTCACCGGTTTCAATTCCATAAAGGTTCGATTAAGACGATGTCCGCGTACCTCTTCGGAGGTTGTTATCTAGTTTCAATTCCATAAAGGTTCGATTAAGACATTCTAAGTTGTCTTTCGATACTAATACAACTTTGTTTCAATTCCATAAAGGCTCGATTAAGACATAAAGACGGTCAGAGCGTTAGACCGAAAATCTTTGTTTCAATTCCATAAAGGTTCGATTAAGACTTGTATTCCAAGGTGTGCAAAGACATATATAGTAGTTTCAATTCCATAAAGGTTCGATTAAGACACAGAGCGAAGTCTTTAGCTGTGCGCACCATTCGTGTTTCAATTCCATAAAGGTTCGATTAAGACCTGTCTCCTGCTTTAGCTGCAGGGAAATTCAACCGTTTCAATTCCATAAAGGTTCGATTAAGACAGTAGGCGGAACGCCGCATAAAAGCCAAAGATTTTGTTTCAATTCCATAAAGGTTCGATTAAGACTTGCCATCTTGCTCATAGTCCTTGCCTATCTCATGTTTCAATTCCATAAAGGTTCGATTAAGACACATTCATCAAGAGCTTCGAGGGCGTAAGACTCAGTTTCAATTCCATAAAGGTTCGATTAAGACTAGACGTCGGCTTAACGTTAGGCTTCTCGTTTACCAGTTTCAATTCCATAAAGGTTCGATTAAGACCAAAGGACGAGGGCTGGTATAATCAGAACGCTAAGGTTTCAATTCCATAAAGGTTCGATTAAGACTTGAATAAGATCAAAGTCTATATGCACCGTAATTAGTTTCAATTCCATAAAGGTTCGATTAAGACATTAATTCCGTTATTGCTACTGCTGACGGATCTAAGTTTCAATTCCATAAAGGTTCGATTAAGACGGAAGAGGAGTATATTCACAGACGGTGGTTTATCTTGTTTCAATTCCATAAAGGTTCGATTAAGACCCTCGCCTGTTGCTTCTATTGTTAATTCATACATGTTTCAATTCCATAAAGGTTCGATTAAGACGTGGGTACCGATGCAAGCAAGTGAACATTGGTGTGTTTCAATTCCATAAAGGTTCGATTAAGACGCGGTTCGACGCTGCGGCAAGAAAACATGATGAAGTTTCAATTCCATAAAGGTTCGATTAAGACGTCGGTGTGTCATACATCTATGGGGCTTGGGTAGGGTTTCAATTCCATAAAGGTTCGATTAAGACGCTGAGCAGCGCCGGAGGCCACTTCCTGTACAACCAGTTTCAATTCCATAAAGGTTCGATTAAGACCTACACCCGTGAGGTAATGACAAGCACTTCTACAGTTTCAATTCCATAAAGGTTCGATTAAGACTAGTGATTTGTTTTTACGATTAGAAGATTAGCCTGTTTCAATTCCATAAAGGTTCGATTAAGACGCCATGATGTCGTCTTCGGTGTCGTCCTGCTTTGGTTTCAATTCCATAAAGGTTCGATTAAGACTGAAATCGGCCATCAAAGGATTTGTTCGTGAAATGTTTCAATTCCATAAAGGTTCGATTAAGACCGGATGCTACACTTGATAAAATTCGTTCTGAAGTGTTTCAATTCCATAAAGGTTCGATTAAGACTAAGCCTTTAAGAGCTGAGCGTGCTGCAGCAACAAGTTTCAATTCCATAAAGGTTCGATTAAGACAGCAGGAGACAGCGCAGATGCAATCTTCAAATATTGTTTCAATTCCATAAAGGTTCGATTAAGACTTAAGTGATCCTATTAATGCAGACTATTCTTCGTGTTTCAATTCCATAAAGGTTCGATTAAGACGCTCTTTCTCAGCATCGACACGCTTATTAATCTCTGTTTCAATTCCATAAAGGTTCGATTAAGACTTTCTCCTTAGCGTTGCTGAAATCTGCTGTAACATGTTTCAATTCCATAAAGGTTCGATTAAGACAAGGCCGTGGTCAGGAAGCCGGTAGTGGAGAAGCCGGTTTCAATTCCATAAAGGTTCGATTAAGACCCACTACTGCCGCATCATCATCGCTTCCATTTACATGTTTCAATTCCATAAAGGTTCGATTAAGACTGTTGCCGAGAATTTAGACGTCGGCGTAACGTTGTTTCAATTCCATAAAGGTTCGATTAAGACAAATTACAATAATTACAGTAAAAACAAAATTATAGTTTCAATTCCATAAAGGTTCGATTAAGACATTTCTCTCTTTATGCTGATACGCCTGTTGCCTTGTTTCAATTCCATAAAGGTTCGATTAAGACATGTTCCAGTCTTTGTTCTCAATGTCAATGTTACCGGTTTCAATTCCATAAAGGTTCGATTAAGACTAATATCGACAAATCCGTCTGCTCCATTTCGCTTATGTTTCAATTCCATAAAGGTTCGATTAAGACACCTGTTGTTGTCCGTGAGCTACGTGATGATTATGTTTCAATTCCATAAAGGTTCGATTAAGACTTGTTGTACCGCATACTAAGTTAAACATTAACTTGTTTCAATTCCATAAAGGTTCGATTAAGACAAGCGAACAAGAAATAACGCATTAGACGCAAATTAGTTTCAATTCCATAAAGGTTCGATTAAGACAGTCGAAGGCTTGCATTTTGACACGCAAGAGCCGGTTTCAATTCCATAAAGGTTCGATTAAGACAAATGCTTGTGCTTATGCTTGTAAGTACATTACTAGTTTCAATTCCATAAAGGTTCGATTAAGACGCTTGGCGCGAACGTCGCCGCCGTCTATTACGCGTTTCAATTCCATAAAGGTTCGATTAAGACATCATAGCTGCCCTTGCCATAGACCTTAGTCTTTCGTTTCAATTCCATAAAGGTTCGATTAAGACCAAAGCGTGTCGCCCTCGGTGTTGCGCTTAGCGAGTTTCAATTCCATAAAGGTTCGATTAAGACTTGATCACGTCGCGGAAGTCCACGCCGTAGACCTGTTTCAATTCCATAAAGGTTCGATTAAGACGACGCGTGACACCGAGCGCGTCGACGATGACGGCGTTTCAATTCCATAAAGGTTCGATTAAGACATCATGTCGCTGGTCACTACCGGCCATCTCGGTAGTTTCAATTCCATAAAGGTTCGATTAAGACGGCCTTGATGGGCGGTGCCCTAAAGGACACCGAAGTTTCAATTCCATAAAGGTTCGATTAAGACCATGTGCATTTGGTGTACGCTCCATATGAACCCAGTTTCAATTCCATAAAGGTTCGATTAAGACCCACATCGACATATGAGGCTGAAGCCCCTATTTTCTCGGGTTTCCGAATGCAAAGATACGAAAAATATCGGGAAAAATATGTCGATGTGGAATAATATAAAAATACTGGGGGTACGACAACACCTTTATCTAATACTGTTTCAATATGTCAAAGAGCAATAGAATAAGGTTCTTGAGCCTTAATTCTCGGACTATGGTAGACATCGACAACTTTTATAAGAAGTTATCTGTCGACATCCGTTCCTTACCAAGGATCTCTTTGTCCATATTATAACTCATCTTATTCGTAAATATTATCACGCTGTCGGTATCTGCGTCAATGATGCTACCGATTTGCGACTTTAGTTCCCGTAGTTTGGCTTCTGACAACTCGCCTTCAAATACCGAGTTCTGTATCCAGCAGAGATACTTTCTACACAGTTTCAGCATCTTTCCTACCCGCTTCTGGGCTACATCATATACTAATATCACGTACATGGACTTCTCTTTATTTATTATCTCTATACATTTATAAATGCCCTACCAGTACATCTTAAAGGGCTTGTACTCTTCAATGCCAAGGATGTCTTTTAACAGCTTATAGCACTCCAGTTTGATGAGATGCTTGTAACTCACGTTGCGGCCGAGAGAGCGGTGGCGGAAAGTCTCGTTGTACCGGTCTTCCATAGCCTTGACATAGATGAGCTTGCCCTTCTGATTGAGCAAGCATGAATTGAGCTTGCGGTCAAAGTGCTGTGGACCCAGCGCATGTTTGTTGAGCACCTTGAAGATGACCCTGTCAACGATGATGGGCTTGAAGATCTCAGAGATGTCAAGACAGAGTGAATAGCGGCGTTCGCCAGGCGTGTGTAGGAAGGAGATGGTAGGATTGAGCTGCGTCTGATGGATAGCCCGGAGCGTCTCCGTATAGCACATCATATTGCCGAAAGAGATGAGCGCATTGACCTCGTTCTGCGGCGGTTGCTTGGTACGCGCGCCCATCTTGTAATCATCAAGGATGACATCAAAGGCATCATAATACAGTTTGCGGATATTTCCCTCAATGCCCATTACCTCTTCCACGTCAGCGGCCGATGATAGAGTCTTGGCTAATGCTTTGATGCCGTCGATGGTTGAGCCCAAGTCCTTGCCTCGCCGGTGATAGTAGTTGAGGTTCATCACCATGTTCCAAGCTGCCCCCTGGATAAACTTGGCCGCCAGCAGGGTACGCTTCTTCTTATTCTGATAGACCTTAGCCTGAGCAAGCAGTGCTCGTCCGGAGAGTAGTCCGTCACGCGGCATGAAGCTCCCGGTATAATTTTCATAATAGTCGAAGAAATGTACCGGGATGTCTTTTTGTCCCAAGAAGTTGTAGAGAGCACTGTTGGCTCTCAAGCTCCCGAAGACATACATCTCCGCCACATCCTCAACTGGGATATAGCGTGGCGGTTGTGGATGTTCCGTCCCGTCGTCGTCAATTTTCACAGGTGTATACTTGAGCGTATTGTCCTTACGCTCCATGATGCCCGGATTGAATAGATAGAAACTTCTCTTCATCTTTATCACCTCCTAATATTTTTTCGTTGTAACGAGAGTTTGTCGTTGGAAGCCTCCGATGCTTCCTCCGGTTCCTCGGAATAGCAGAAATCGAAATAGCTACAGTTGCTGCAGAGTCCCTTTTTTACCCTCTTCGGACATTCTTCTTGCTGGATGATGGACTCTATCTCGCTGATCATCGAGCGGATCTTCTCCCTGTCGACATCCGTAAGTATCACTTCCTTGGTTTTACGCATCTCGGGATACTCCAGAATGCCACGTACGCCTTCCACACCATGTTGCTCGAAGACATACATATAGTATTTCAGCTGCCATTCATGCGCCCTGTCCACCTTGTTTGATTTCTTGATTTCATGGATCACATGATTTTTGGCATCGTAATAGTCCACCTTGATGCCGTCGACGGCTACCTCCTCGTATTTCGATGACCGCTCCGGATAGCTCTGCTCATGGATGAGTTTTCCTTCATAGACCAAGTCGGATTCCTGTTCCATGTTGATGCCGTTGGCAAAGAGCCAAAGCTTGCGGCGGCATAGCTGATAATATGCGAAATGTGTACCTGTAATCATCATAAGAAATTATCTGAATCTAAACTATCATTTGAAGACTGATCCACCAACAGTCCAACCTCATGTGAATATTTTCGATTGATTACCCATACATTACTACTTTTGATAGTATCTTCGTCCTTATCTGATGGGAAAGTGATACGTCTCTTCTCGATAACGTTTTGGGAGAGGAATGCCATGAATCTCTGGTGAGTGATATTGACCAGCAAAGCTTTCGCTTTTATAAACTGATAGCTGGCTATACGAGTTTTGTATTGCTCCCACAAACATGACGGAAGCACTTTAATACCATCAAACTGGCGGTAGAAGTCTTCCTCACGTTGGGGAATATAATCCAATGCCCGCATGTCATGATTGACAAAGTCGCTAAAAAGTTTTAAGGTGTCATCATAGATTTCCTGGTCTTTTTCCTCCCAATGTGGATATACCTTGTCTATAGCTCTCTGTAATTTCTCTTCATAAACGATGCCTTCGTCAGTTTTCGCTATGGTACGTATTGCGTCTATTGTCCTTGATATAACATCTTTATGAGGATATATATATTGGTCAGCTTCATTACGCTCCTCGAAAACGAAGCAATTACAAATGCCTTTTTTCCGTTTCCGGTTGATGCGGCCAAATCTCTGAAGAAGTGCATCCAAAGGGGCTGGTTCCGAATACAGAACATCAAAATCTATATCCAGACTTATTTCTATGGCTTGCGTACCAACAAGAAGTTCTACAGAATTCTTCGCTAATAATGCTTCTTTCTGGAACCGATCCTCACTATTAAATCGTCCATGAAGGAGAACTTTGTTTGGTGCATCCAACTGCTGATACACCTGTTGTGCACTGTCAACAGTATTGCAGACCACAAGAACCTTTTTCCCATCATCTATATCCTCTTGTATAACGGACAAGGAATCTACCAGATGTCCGGGCATCAACTTTACCTTATGCCGTACAAAATTATGATAAAGTTCATTATCAGCAGTAATCGTCTGATAAGATCCTATAGCCCTTGCAATCTCTTTTTTCATGAATGTAGGCAAAGTGGCTGTCATAACATGCACGCGAACATTTAACACTTTTACTGCAAATGAAAGCAAAGCCATGATCTGTGCAAAGAGCCGGACATCATAGGCATGTATCTCATCTATAATAAAGTAGCCCCCGCACATTTCGAATATACCTTTTTCAAATCCCTTCAAACCATATAGGTACTTTAACAGTTGAAAAGGGGTAACTACCTTTAATGGAGCCATCATTGAGCGATATTCATCGGCAAGACGATGTAGGCTGATTACATCTGTTGAGACGTCAGACATTTTTGTCTCCAGATATTGTAATAGTGATCCATGCATAAGGCCTATCTTGTTGCCTTCAATAGTCTTGTTGAGCCGCTCAAACATGGCATTGATTGAAGCCGTATAAGGCAGGATATAGTAAGCCCTGCCTTGTCCACGGCTTTGCAACTGACATTTTAGCCATCCCATTGCCGATTCTGTCTTTCCTGATCCTGTCGGTGCCTGTAGTATGACATTGCCTGTTGCTTGTGCATCCGACTGTTGATGGGCATATAGAGGATATCGGTAGATATAAGTAAAATCTGAAGAGGACAACTGTTTCAGTTCAAAGATACCGGCGGATGCCATATGGTCGCACTCCTTCAGTGCGCCCACGAGTAGAAGCAGGTCTAAACGAATATTACTGTCATTAAGCTGATAAATACGATAAGCCTCTCGGATAAGTGTGACAATATCCGGTACCTGCCCTCCATGTATCTGAATACCATATTCTGGCAGCATATCTGATATGTAGGATATGTCCATTTTATGGCATTCGTCTTCATAGGACAGTTCATCGTCATCGGCCCATTCATTATCATCTGCAGCAACATAATTTTTCTGGACATAGTCTCGAATCGTATCCATAGACTTGTGATGGCCCAGTACCGTATAGGCTACTATTGCTTTCCGGGGTATGTCAGAGTTCAAGATAAAATAAAGAGAAAACAGTTCGTGTCGCTGATGATACCAGTTGGCAGACTTCCCTCTAAGCATTTTCTGGAACTCATGATGACACTTGCCCGTATCATGGAATATTATGGCATGGCGTATCACTGACCAGAAAGGCAGCTGCTTACTGACTGGTACGTTGGGTATACAGTCTCTCAACTGCTTCCATATCAAGAGGCAGTCCTCAATATGCTGGTACAAGGAAACGGCAGGCTCCGATTTTGCCAATACCTGTCGTTTCCTTTCTTCATTATTATCTACATTATCCAATATTTATCTGATGTATATAAATGTCTACAGACTTCCCCTCTATCTCATCTCTATAGGCATTAAGGCGAGTGGGGATATTCTTGCTTGTATATGGAATCACAGAATAGGCTTCTGTACCAAGGTTCTGACGGGGTATTGAATTGGTGAAATATTTTGGCAATGCCTGAATCGTTCCTGGTAGATAATTTCCTTCAAGGGGAACAACCTGCCCACATATGTTGTTAGCATGCTCTTCACTTTCAAGTTCCACCATCTGAATATCCTCAACTGTAGCCAGATCATTACTGCGACCAAGTAGAAGTTGGAAGGCAGGATGATGAAAATATTCAGCAAGCTCTTTGTCCGGAAGATAAATGTAGAGTCGGCATCCGGCAAGAAATTCCCGCTGGATGACATTTGACTTTACCTGATTCTTAGGAGCTCCGTGGCCGTTGTCGGCAAACTGATATATGGTTTCCAAGTCCTTGCCCTTACCTTCATATTCGAAGTAATAGCCTAGTGACCTTCCATCAAAATCAATATAATTTCCCGCTGCTGCATCTATCAGTCCCAACACCGTACTTACAGGCGGGACGAGCAGCGTGGGCTGGTAACCGGATATCACATTAGGATAACGGAAACTGGCTGTCCACGAACTTATTGTAATACGGTAGAATTTCATTACTTCATCTGTTCCTTTACTTGTTCGGTATATTGATCTATGGCTTTGTTGATGGAAGTATAGACAACGCAATCCTTATATTGTTCCTGAATTTTCTTCAGGTCATTGTCATACTCATCAAGGAATCCACTACGGCGGCCAATAAAGATCTTGCCTCTAAAAGTATCTTTATAGTCTTCGAGGATCTCTTTAATGCCATCTACATTGAGAACAGCCCGCTCATCGCGGGCTCCTTCACCCTTGGCTATATGGGAAAACGGATGATTTCCAGTACAAGTTGAAGCCAGAATGATAAATTTAGGAGTTACATCCCCAAGATTGTTGGTTTGCATAGCTCCGCCGGCGATATCCTTGAGGGCACTTATTGTGTCTACAGCGCGTTTACTGCGCAGCTCATAAGGCATACGTATGAGAGCACCTGTACCATAAGGATCATGAATGCTCTCTGCACCCAGTTCAACAGCTTTATCCTTTAGTTCATTCGAGAGATTCTTATATCCGCTGCGATTGTAGTCGGAGAAAGTACCTATCATTGAAAGGTCGATAGAGAACATTCCCTTCATTATGGCACTGTACTCCTGACGGGCATAAGGTACAGCATCACCTTCCTGCCGGGCCATACTGGACCAGTTGGAAGCGGGACGTACTGAGGCTACAGACACAAGTGCGGAATTCTTCAGCGGAGAGACACGTGTCACTGTAATATTCCGCGATTTGGTCTTTCCCTTATCCTCATACTGTTCTGATGCGGCACGCATATATCCAAAGATATCATCGTCGGGATAAGTTATTGGATCGGCGTTGGTATAGGCAATGGCTTTGTCTCGTGTAACAGGAGACAACTGCCAGGCGAAGTCCTTCTGAAGGGTGTCACGCCACCAATAGCGCCATGCCTGGCCGGACACATAGACATAATTTTCGCCATTCTTATATACTGATTTTGTCTTAATGGCATTATCAAAATTACTGGTAGTCTCTTTTCCTGCATTGTTAAGAGCTACGACATCCACATCAAGGAGTACAAATCCCTGTGTTTTCAGATTATTTTCCATATGTTCTTATTTTGTTAGTTCTGTTTCCAAATCTAATTTCTTTTGCATTTTGTGCAGACGCTCATAAAGGGCTATGATAAGCACATCTCTGGTCTCACGCCAAGAATCGGTATCCGGAAACAGATATTCCGCATAATCCTTTACCGTGACAATTGCTTCTTCATTGCCATCTTCGTAATAACGTTCTACTATATCTTTTAATACAAACCGACGAAGATCATAAGAGTTTCTTACTCCATCAAGTTTCTTTATTGCTTTCCCAATACCTATCTCATCATTTGAATAGATAATGTAATCAGCCATCTGCTCTATCTTATCTATTGTCTCTTTTTTCATACCCAAAATATTAATTGCATAAATTCTTATAATATAATAATCGACATCATTGTCCTTACAGTACTGAAGCATATATCCCAAGATAGACCTTCCATTCAAGAGTCTATCATAGATGGTATTGCTCCACTCCTGATACTCAGAGGGTGCCACAGGAATAATCTCCTTGTTATTCTTTATTACCAATTCTTGTTTCTCATCGTCATATTTAGAACCTTTTGTATGATAGTATCTTCTCACAAAATTATTCCACCACTCTATATGTTTGGCTTTTGTCACATAACTGTAGAATTTCAGTACCTGGAATGGAAGTTCGTATATCATCAGAGAAGGACTTGCTCCAAAATTAGTAAAATGATACAGTGATAAAGTACTACACTTATCATCAAACTCATCTTGACGTACTCTCATTACAGCATCCGCATATCTGAATAATGCTGTACCTGGAGAGTTTGTCTTGGCCTTTAGTACCGACTCTGACAGTCCCTTGCCAATAGCAATAAGATTGTCATTGCATATCTTTTGGCAATAGAACGAAGATATATCCGGATTGCTGCTGGTAATCAGTGCTATCTGTCCCTGTAACTGCTCACAGCCTAACGGCAGGAAGAAATAACGGATAATTATCTCCTTGGACACCATTAGGCCACTCTGAAAATTGTGATGGAAATTGACAAATGCGGTAGATCCTGACAGTACACTATTATTGCGTCCACAGGGAAACAGATAGGTATTGCGACCTGTAAATCGGCATTCACCTGTAGGCGCACTGTTGTCAGCATCCAATTTGTTGGAAAGTATATGTTGGAAGTAAGTCTCTGTTTCTGTTATTTTTTTGTTTCCTTTAAATGCTGGTTGTGTGATTGGAGAATTGAGAAAGAATGGATTTATCTTGGCTCCCCAACTGTTGACATAAATTTCAGAGGCTTTCTTTATGAGCTGCAAGATGTCCAAATCAGGGAAATGCTTGGAAAATTCTTCCAAAGCATATCCTCCGGCATCCACAAAAGGATCACCTGTTGTCTTTGTCAGCCAATGATAGTCTAATGTTGTATATGTCTTCTTCATTGGTTCTATTTTTTATCTGTGAGTATTTCACTTAACTGGTTCTACATACCCAAATCCCTGTGAGCATTCTTCTCCTATGCCTCCCTCACTGGCAATATGCATCAGCTCTGCCGGTGCTGTCAGGCGGAAACGGTAGCGGTAGCCGCGGATGCGGGTCTGCTGTGGCGTATCGGCCTTGATGGTGATCAGGGCGGACTTAGGTTGCGGACTCAGCAGCTCAAAGCGGAAGCCGGAGGTGTCGCCTGCAAAGGGATGGCCGTGGAGCGATTCATAGCGAGAGAGAAGGCCTCGGAGAATTGCTTCTGCATAGTTGGGTGCTTCTGGTGAGAGGAAGATGGTACGGTCGCCAGCATGCTCCTTGACACAGACGGGCGACTGCGCCTCCCACTCCATGGTAGGCTCAAGCGGGACAGAAGGCAACAGCTCTACATTGGCTACATGGAAGTCTACCC
>Ga0256404_1005722_pt1 | contig 21575 bp, 24 predicted proteins | sample RumenRJG_01DNA_FD_185990 | JGI IMG/M metagenome (GOLD analysis project Ga0256404, IMG submission 185990) | Bovine rumen microbial communities from Lethbridge, Alberta, Canada - RJG_01 | ecosystem: Host-associated > Mammals > Digestive system > Stomach > Rumen | place: Canada: Alberta | collected...
GGACATTCCTTTGTGTGGATTTACATTGTCGATATGCATTTCCACATCTTAGCGGATGTCTTCTTTTTTGACAACATGAATTATTCTTCGAAACTATTCAATCCCACAAGTTTTGTGATTGAACCATTTTTCTTGAAGGGGAGTCGTGCCCGTTGGGAGCAAAACGATGGATTACCTGTGAACTTTGTGGAAAGACATTCCTTTCCCGACCTTCCTCTCGCTTCTGTCCTGAATGTAGACAGTTGCGTCGCAAGCAGGAAAAGAACACCGTTGCTCGTGTTTGTTCGATGTGTGATAAGAAATTCTTTGGAGCAAGAAACGCAAAGTATTGTCCTGAATGCCGCCGCATCAAAAACGCCGAACGCAATCGAGAGTATCGAAAGCGTCATCGGGCAGGAAAAGCTGATGTTATCGGCGAAACGGTTCGTATTTGTAAAAAGTGCGGGCAAAAGTTTGTGATAACTTCTCCATCTCAGCAATATTGCAAGGCTTGTACGGAAGAGGCTCGACGTGAACATCGAAGGGAAGTATATCGGAATACCATCCAGAATGACGAGCAAAAGAAGCATCATCGCCTTCAGTTCACACGAAGCCGAAATAGACGTTGCGTGATTTGCGGTCGTCCAATCACACGCCATACTTCCACCAGGACTTGCGATGATGAAGCCTGTAGAAAATGCTTTCTTTTCTTGCGTCATGCCAGAAATTCCTATCGCATGGGGAAGCGTAAGAATCCTCCCACCATGGAAGAAGCACGTAAACGCTTCGGTATCAGCTATAACAAAATGAGCAGTAATATCGACAAGTGAGGCTATTGACTTCACTTGTCTTATGTTTTGTTGTAACGAAAGCAATAAGACAAGAAATTTGCCGATTTTTCATCTTCTACAATAAAGAAAACTTTGTTTGAATCTGCCGGTTTTCCTGATAGACGACGAACGCCCATCCGAAGCATCCATGCGCGGAAGAACCGTCCGTGAAGACAGCACAGCCTTCGCCAACAATCTCCTTTTCTTTGGCGTCCTCTTCCTTCTGTTCCAGAACCTCCTGGAACTTCTCTTCTTTCAGGATACGGTTCGCTTCTTTCTGCAATGCAGACAGCTGTATGGAAACCTCCAGGAATGTGGCATCCATCGAGCACTCATCCCTGCATTTCGGGCTGAACTTGCAGGTCGAGCAAAACGAAGCACGTACCGTGTTTTCCACGGACATCCGCAGCTTCGCAGAGTGTATCAGCTCGCGGCGCAAATCCTTGAGCCCCTTGAGCATTCGCAGCAGGCGCTCATGCGCAGTAATCTCGCGGATGACCTGAACGAGAGGCGGGGAGGGAGGTTCTTCTTCTTCCAGCTTCACGTCTTCCATATAGGCTTCGGCATCTTCTAGGCGCTCGAACTTCGCGTACTCGACCTCTTCCCGAAAATCCTCCAGGTTCATATAGATGCCTGGATGACGCCCGCGCCGCACAGCATAATATAGGTTGGTTTTCCCGCCAGACTTCATGAAGTGTTCCGCGTCCTCCCGCGTGAAAAAGCCTTTTGCCTCAAAGTGCGAGTATCCTCGAATCTGCTCGATATACTCTTCATACGATTCGTAGATTCCAGGAGTATGCCCTTTTCGGATGGCATAGAACAGATATTTCCCCATAAATCGTGTCACATCCTTCACGTAAGAACAAAGCGGCCCATGTCGCTTCGGATATGGACCGCCCTCATCAAAAAACTATCAATACTTGAAATCTTGGAGCGTTCCGCTCAGATTTTGCGCAAGCTTCGCCAGACTGTCGCTTGCCGATGCAATCTCTCCAGCGCTGGCGCTCTGTTCCTCGCTGGCAGCCGAGACACTTTCCATCTCATTGACAACCTTTCCGCTATTGCTGGAAATCTTCTTCGTCTTCTCTTGGACCGTTCCCGTCTGAGCTTCGACCTTCTGGAGGTCTTCCACCATCTCTTTCGCCTTGTCCGAAACATTCTCAGCAGCCTGCTGGATGGATTCAAACGTCGATTGAAGTTCCTTTACCGTCGTTGCACCAGACTGGACGGCGTTGTTTCCTGCCTTCATCGAGGCAACGGCTTCTTCCGTGTCCTTCTGGACGCCCGCGATGAGCTTCGTAATCTGCTGTGCCGCCGTCTGGCTGGCCTCAGCGAGCTTTCGCACCTCATCTGCGACGACCGCGAATCCTTTTCCATATTCGCCGGCACGCGCCGCTTCAATCGCCGCATTCAACGCGAGGAGGTTCGTCTGGTCAGCGATGCCCGAGATGGTCTCGACAATCGAGCCGATCTCTTTCGAACTCATGCCAAGCTTATCCACGGTCGCCGCCGAATTCTTCACAATATCTGCGACGCTTTCGATGTCGTGGACAGCGGCAAGGACATTCTTGCTGCCTTCCGACGCATTCCTGTAAGCATCATCGGCATCAAGAGAAACATCTTTTGCCGTCTCATTCAGATGGTTGATGGAATCCAGCGTCTGGCTGACACTCTTTTCCGATTCCATGATGTACGTTTGCTGTTCCGAGGACGCCTGCGCGGCCTTCGTCACCGACTGCGCGACCTGCTCCGATGCCTGCGCACTCTGATGGGCGCTCGCTGTCAGTTCTTCTGACGAAGCGGCCAGCTGCTGTGCGGTATCATTCGTCTGCTTCATCAGGCCGGATACGGTCTTGCGCATGTTCTGGAAGCCCTGCATCATCTGGCCGAATTCATCCTTGCGCGTAACCGCCACCTGCGTGTCGCGGAAATCGCCTTTCTGCATCTTCTCGCACGCTTTGACAATCGTCTGAAGCGGCTCCGTAATCTTCTTCGTCGTGGTGTAGCAGACAGCGATGAGGACAACGAAGATGAGGACGAGCAGGCCGAGCATCCCGCGAAGAATGCTTTCAACATTCTGATCCGTCTCTGCCTTCAGATCCACAGCGCCTTGGTGTTCCAGCTTCGTCAGTTTCATGAGATTCTCTCCCATGACGCTGCCTTGCTTTGCACCCACTTTGGAGTATTCTGCAAGACCTTCATCGAAGCGGCCTGCCATGCAGAGGTTCGCGGTTTTGTCCAGCGTTGCATGGAAATCCTTCCAATTCCCATGAATCGTCTCCATGAGCGGATCGGTCTCGTCATCGTCAATCGGAATGGCGTCATAGCCTTTGAAGCTGTCTTCCACCATCTTCACGCCGACTTCGTACTTATCTTCCAAATCCTTCAGGCGTTGCGGGTCATTCCGACAGGTCGTCATCGTCACGACCATGCCCTGCGCATAGCGCATGCCAGAAAGCGCCGTTCCTGCATAATCGAGGCTCTGCACAGACGATTCGTACATCTCATTGATATCGTCTTGCGTCTGCCGAATCCCAATATACCCAGAAATGCTGGTTCCCAGCAATCCCACAATCGCGATCAGCCCCAAGATGCAGAGCTTGTAGCTGACCTTCAGATTATCTAGCCACTTCATAAAATCCCAAATCCTTTCTTCCTACAACATAAAATATCCCACAACCGCCTCTTCGGCGTTTCCCCCTATACTATACGAACCTATGCTAAACCGCGTTTCGGCGAAGCATGCAGCAGGTCGCACTGCTTTCCTAAACCGCCTTCCAGCGAATCAGCTCTCGTGAATCAAATCTCGCTCATCAGTTCCTCCATATTCTTGTCGCCCTTGGCGGCTTCCGAAAGGAATTTCCAGTCATCGAGGCCGTTGTTCTTTTCACCGTCCATGCGAGCGACCAGCGGAGCCAGCTTCGGGTCTCCCATGATGGCGTCAGCAATCAGAGACGGAGTATCTTGTCTTCTTCCACCACCAGAAGAACCGCCACCGCCGCCGCCACCGCCACCACCGCCACCTCCGTGGCTTTTGGCAGCGCGTGGGTCTTTCCGATAGCGCGTCTTCGGCGAATCCATGCCTGCGAGCTTGCGCATCGCATTCATCTGCTTCTTTGCGTGCATCATGGAATTGTATGCTTTCGTTGTCTTCTGCGAAAGCTGCGTGAATTTCTGCTGCTTCGGCAGATTCTTGCGGAGAATGCCATCTGCAATCTCCTGAAGCTTTTCTGCTGCATGCGGCTGTTTCATGAAAGCATCAATCGTCTTCACCAGAGAAGCTTCTTGCGCCTTCAAGCTGGCCACCGTTTCTTTCGTTTTGCGGAGCCGTGCTTCGGCATCCGTTACAGCCTTGCTCTTCTGGTTATATGCGTTGACTTCCGCGAGATTCCACGGGTCAGGTGTTGGAAGCTCCTGGAATTCCTTGCGCAAGCGCGTGGCCTCCGCCTTGTCATTTTCAAGATACTCTTCGCGTTTCTTGAGCTCTCGGCGAACCTTCCGAAGCTCGGTCGAAGCGCCTTTCGTGTAGACATCTTCTGCCATGTGGAGTGCGCGGGCAGGGGAGATGACCTCCTTTTCCGCCGCATCCCGCAGCTTCTTGAGCTTCTCGTATTCCTTCTTCCACCCGTAGTATTTCCGCTTCATGATGGTATAAAGCTGTTTTGCCGTGAAGGAATCCTGCTTCTCCTCGCGGATGGCCTCATCGAAGATGGCATCCTCCAATGCCTCCATCGCTTGCTTCAGGTGTTCGTTCGCCTTCAGGTAGGACTGGTTCGCATGCTTGGATGCGAACAGAATCTGGTTGATGCGGACCTTGATCTGCCCGTTCGTTTCCTTGTTCTGCGAGAGCGTCCGCACCATTTCATCAACCTGCGGCCGGAGCTTTCGGCACTCTTCCTGCGCCGTCTGAAGTTTTCCTTCGATATGCTCGCGCAGTTTCTGGTATGCTTCTTTCTGCTCTTCGGTTGCCTTCTTCGGCAGCTCGTAGTCCTGAAGGAATTCCTTCCAATCCTTCTGCTCGTCCAGAAGATCATGGTACTTATCCCAAAGTACGCGTTCTTCCGCTCCAAGCTTTTCTCGGATGGCTTCTTTCTGTGCATCCTTTGAAAACTTGACAAGCGGCTTCCATTTTTCGACTTCTTCCAGAGCCTCAATGAAATCTTTCTTCAGGTCATGAATCAGGGAACCATCTTCATCTCCAGCCTCGTCATACGCGGCGCTGTCCTTCAATGTCTCGGCCTTCTGCTTCATTTCGGCTTCTGCATCCAGGATGCGTTCTTCCTGCGCAGATTGCTCTGCACGCGATGCGGCATAGAGCAAATCCAGATAGACCTTCTTCTGATTCCGAAGACGCTTGAGACCTTCCGCTTCTGGATTTCCTTCTTCCATCAAGGCAATCGTGCGGATATGCTGCTCTGGAAGCCTGTCCAGAAGCTTTGCCATGAACTCATCGCCACGACGAAGCGCTTCCTCCCGCTGTTCTTTCAGCGAGCGATGGTCGACGCGCACGCCGAATCCATATTTCTTGAGATACGCATTCTGGACATTGGCAAACGTCTCTCGTACCTGTCGGATATAATCCCTGGAATCCCATTTTTCATCGACAGGAGCGCCATGCTTCCGCCGATTCTTTTCCGACTGGTCTTTTGCCGTGCTCCTGAGCTTGTCCTTGAAGTAGTTGGACTTCGTCCGCTCCTGCTTCTGCTCAATATCATCTATGAGGCGAGGGGAGAACATCAGGTGCGTATGGAGATTCCTCGTGCCATCCGTCAAAGTTCCAATCTTGTCGTGGATGGCGTACGCATAATAATGATCTGGCAATACCTGCTTGATGAAATCCTCGATGAGCTCCTTGTTCTGTTCCAGCGTCAGCTCATTGGGAAGAGCAAATTCCAGTTCCAGATACCGTGTCCGTGTCGGTTCCGAGTATCTGTCTGCCGCTGCGAAGAAAACGCGTGGGGAAGGATTCCCTTGCTCATCTTTCGCCCAGGAGGGAAGCTTGCAGGAGCGATAGACGCATCCGCCCTTCTTCTCGAAGGCTCCTTCGCGGTTGATGTACTTCGCATGCGACATCGCAGCGAATTCCTTCTGGTGCATCAGCACATTCTTCAGGATTTCTTTCGCCGTCTTTTCGGCTACTCTTCGTCGTCCCCAACGAACATCCCATCGCACAGGGGGAGCGCTACTTGTTCCTTTGATGTCCAGCTCATCACCCGCATGGTCTGACACCAGCACTGGAGCGTTCTCTTGTCGGGCACCATCCAGATGGCGTTCGGACATCGAAGACAAGCTAGGGACTCGTCCTTCGGCAAAAGCTTTGAGTGTTGGATTGCCAGACTCGTCAGGGTCGGGCTCTGGTAGACGTGGCCGTCGTCGAAGCTGTCCACCTGCTGCGACAAATCTTTCTCGCTCATCTTGCATCTCCTTCCTTTTCTGCGAAAATACCTCCTGCATCTGGGCATCTGCAAACTTGATATCCAGGTCTGCCAGTGCTGCCGCATAGATGCAGCGAGCCTTGAATTTCTCGGAACCTTCCACAACGACGGTATCACCCATAGCGCGTTTGGAAATCATCAGGGCGATGGCAAGCGTCTCCGCCGATGGATTGTCCGTCACTTGGAGTCCCTTGCGGTTCGTCTTGATTTCACCATACGGACTGGTATAGAGAAGTGCTGTCTCCTCATCGTCGAGAACATTCTTGCGTTCCAATCCATGAATGAAATTCTCCGTAAACGCCTTGCGCTTCTCGTCAATGTCTTCATATTTCCCTTCGCGGTCGATGTACTCGGAGTGGTCAACCGCTTTGACCCTCTTGCCGCTCGGCTTGCGATCTGACTTGACAGTAAAGTGGTACGTCGCCATTCGGCATCACCTTGTTGCGTACAGATAAATCGCCTCATACACCACAACGGAGACGAGGAACACCACGTTTTCGATATGATGTGCATACGTCTTGTTCTGGTAATAGAACGTGCGCTTGTTCCATTTCTCCATGAGATCATACTTCTGTTCCGCCGTGCAGCGGATCGGAACCGCAGGATATTCCTGCAAGAACTGGTTCTCCCGTCGCTTCATCATGTACTGCACGCCGAAGAATACGACGATGCCACCCGTCAGGAACAAGCAGATGTCCTTATTCAGCAGGCCAGAATAAAAGAAGATGCCGTTGACCAGAAGTACAGCTGCCTGCAAGAGCATCCAGTTGTAAAACGGCGAAGACATCCGATAGGATACCGAAAAATATTTGCAGATAGCGTTCAAAACGTTCTCGCTCCCTTCCTCAAAGCAGCATGACAAGCCCTGTCAGCACGGCGAATGCAAAAGTCTTGATGGTCAGATAGATGAAGCCCTTGCAGATGATGGTCTGCTTTTCATCCAGCTTCTCCGGCTTCGTCTTTATGACAAAGCCTGCCAGAATCGATGCCAGCACCATGCCAGTCAGAAGGCAGTCCATCATGCCGATGGTGTACAGGAACACGACCAGCATGAAGTGAATGACATTCTTCATCATGGAGCCCATCGACCAAGATTTCCGTTGCACTTCTTCCATCTTTGACCGTAGCTTTTCTTTCTGTGCGTCATTGTCGGCAGATGCCTTCTTTTCATCCATTTCCATCCCGATACCTCCTCGATTTCGAGCTCAAGACCTTTACCGCTTTTGTTATGCGTCGAATCAGTTTTTCATGTCTCACGAAAAAATCCGCGACCATCTTCATGAGTGGCCGTTCTTTCCAATATGGAAGGTTCTTCTTCATGCAGCCTCCCTTACTTGAGATATGGATACGCTTCATGCATCATCGAGCACAGGTACTCTAGCTGGATGATGCCATAGAACAGCATGATCGTGTTGATTAGGCCAAGACCGATCATCATGACGATGAAGAACCGCATTGTCTTCTGGTGGAGTCCGCTCTCGATTTCAAATTTGACAATTTCCAGCTTGTCGCTCAAAATCCCGAGCTTCTGGTTGATGACATCCAGCCTCCTGTCTGTCTCATCCGCTCGGGACTTCTGGCAAGCAGCACCTCCTGATGCGTTGCCATCTTCTGGGTGCACCAGGAACTCAACTTCTTCGTTCGACCCGCTCATCTTCGTACTGTAGGATTCAATCCGAGGAGGAACCAATCGAATCTTTTCAATGACTTCGACTGTTTTTTCTTTCATATATACGCATCATCCTTTCCTATATCAGGATGATACCCGCTGATTTCCATGCCTGTTTCTTGTATTTGTGCATCAGGAATCGAGTCCGTAGAGCTGGTCGGAATACTCTTCCTGCATGATATTCGACCATTTCCGCGCATCTTGGAGCGGGGAATAGATGTTCTTTACCTTGATGATTGTGGAATTCGTGTTGCCCCAGTGCAGGAACGTGTAGCCATGCACGAACGAATTGTTGATGGCAATCTTTCCATCCTGATCTGGAGAGACATAGAAGCAGAACGAAATCTGCGGCATCGACTTGTCGGTGATTTCCAGTGCCTTTTCTCCATCTGGATAATCGAACACCTGAATCTTCGTCTGAATGCTTTCCATCGGTTCGATGCTTGCAAAATCCGCGAAGATGTTCGTCGGGCGATAGACACCGGCCAGCGCATCCACATCACGGTCTTTGCGAAGCTTCTCCTTAATTCTGAGCGTGTCAACGTCTTTCAGTTGCACTTTCGGATGGCGTTCCATGTACTGCTCGCTCACGGAAATCGCCAAATCTTCCAGCTGGCTCGTATTCTTGGCCGTCTCTTTTGCCTTTAAATCTTCCATCGACTGCAATTCTTCCGGCAAAGGTTCCGCACATCTCGGCGGATTCCCGAGGAAGCTCAAGCCGATCAAAAGGGAAGTGCCCAGCACAATGGCAAGGGATTGTTTCATGATGTACCTCCAGTTCTTTGCAAATATCAGATGATATTTTCTCGCATTCTTCTACTGGGAAACTGTTTCAATCATAAACATATCGCGCATACAGCCAATACATCCCTGCGAACATAATTATCAGCAACAATATCATCATGCTCCATCCTTCCTTCGTCATCCTTCATGCTTTCCGAGAAACATCTCGCGGATTTTCTCCTTGATGGGTTTGAAACCTACAAATTTATAGAACTCGTTTTTGTCGAGTTTCCATACAATCTCACTGTCTCCCGTCAGACAAATATCCGGCAGGAGATTCCGTAGCCGCTTCTTCTGCGACGTGTTCTTGCAGAGCTCGTCGATGCGACAGTATAGATTTCCATCGCCCTTATCGACGAACGCATCCCGACTCACCTTCCAGACGCTCTCCCATGTCGCTTTCTGGCGGTCTTCGTAATCATGGAAAAGTTGCTCTGGGAAATAGGAAGGAACTTCCAGACCAGACTCCCGATAGTAGTCCTTGAAAATCTTCCTCGTGTAAAACAGGAAGTCGTCTGGGTGAAAGTAGTCTTCCTTGTCCTGGATGGCTTTGCTGAACCTTCCAATGAAATCACGGAACAACGTATCCGTGAGACCGACCTCGATTTCATCCAGCAGCCGCTTGCATGCTTTCTTCTTTCGGCCATCAAACGAGTTGCTGACTTCCAGATAATAGATGCGCCGAGCCGCCTGATCGCTTGCCGAATACTCATCCATATTCGTCGTCCCGATGAAGACAGGCTCAGGATTTTCTTCCATCGTGTTCGTGATGGCCTTAATGAGTCCTTCACCATAGGTCTCAGAAGTTGACTTCTTGAGGAAGCCATTATCCACTTCGTCGGTCAGAAGAGGGAAGACATTGTTGCCCAGCAGAAAATTGTACAGGGGAGATTTTTCTCCGCCTTTCGAGATTTTCGAAAACTGGTAGTAGCGTCCGCCAGTCTCTCCCAGAAGAAAAGAAATGAACTCCAGCGCTGTCGTTTTTCCGCTCTTTGCCTTGCCACCAATGAGCATGAAGCGCGGCATATCGGACAAGCTTTTCTCTCGGTCTCGTTCAAAACAACGTTTCCGAAGCGCTGTCGAGAACGGTGACGTGAACGCGAACAGGATGCTTTCGTAGATTCTCTGCTGGATGCGATGCTGGTTTTCTTCGTCCAGATGCGTGTACTCTCGATACGCATCCACGAAGCGGTCGATGCGTTCCAGCGTGTCTCGGACGCTCTCGACGGAAGCTTTTTCTGCATGCTGGACAAGCGTTCCGTCACCTGCATCCCGCAAGATTTCTTTCGTATCCTGCTGATAGTAGAGCTGCTTTCGAGCGTCCTGCTCCTTCGCTTTCTTTCCAATATTTGATTCGATGACCTGAAATCGCGGACGGAGTTTTTGAAAATCCTGCGGAGAAACCAGCGGGAAATATCCATCCTTCGCCTTGCCGCGAATCAAAAGTTCCACCGTTTCTTTCTTGCGCTCGACCACTTCCTTCGCGTAGGTCAGCCGCTTGGAAAGTTCGGCAAGCTGCTGCGGCTCCGTGACGGAGATGTTCATCTCCATCGGGACATTCTTCTTCAGAAGCTCTTCTACGATGACTTCTGCCTGCGGCTCCGCCACATCGAAACGAAGTTTTTCCTTCTTCTGCGCTGCGCGTTTGGCACGTTCGGGAATGTAGTCAGACGTTTCCATCCAGAGTTTCTGGAAATAATCTTCATAGATGCGATAGAGTTTTTCGTCATCGTCGATGCGAATGTTCTCGTAGTTTTTGTTCTCGGAGGAGAAGGCCGACTGACTGAAATTTGCCGACCCGATGACCACGCGGTACTTCTTCGTCTCATCATTTTTCATGAGGTATATCTTGTCGTGAATCATGACGCCGATTTTCCCGAAGCGTACCTGGCAGCGACCGCTCAGGATTTTCTCCTGTGTTTCTTCGTCCGCATCCAAGAGGTAGCGGCATCTTTTTTCGATTTCCAGCTGTTCCTTGCGCGAGAGTTCCCGTGCAAAACTCTCAAGTAAATCGGAGTTGTCGATGCCGAGAATCAGGTTGACTTTGGAGAATCCCTTCGTATGCTTTTGAAAAAAGGATGGGGAAGAGACGTAGGTGACGGCATCCAGGACATCAAAGGTTTCCGCATCAAAGATGTCCTGCATCGTCATCTCCGTCGCAACTTCCCCATCCTTTATGACGAACAAGCTCGGAGCTTTTTCTGGTTCTGCCGCAGCTGAAAATATGTCTGTTTCTTCTAGCGCACTCATCTTTCATCCCACCCTTCGTAAAAACTTTTGAATCTCTTCTGCTCGGACGCCTGCAATATCGTCCGTCTTTCCTGGATACGTGATGCAGTGATTCGGAAATCGTTCCTTCACGAGTTCGACGGCATCAAAGTCTGGAACGGCAGAACAGATTGCATACGATGATGTTGGAAACCAGTTCAGAACCTCTTGGATTTTTCCAGAAATCATGAAGCTGTTCTTCGTCGAGAAGCGCTGAAGTTTCTCATCGTAGACATCCACGCCGACATATCGGCGATGGTTTTGGAAGAAAAAAGACTGCGCTGCCATGTAGCATCCGAAGTCAATCACCTCATATTTTTCTGGAAGAAAACGCGAGACCGCGTCGTAAGGTTCCATGAAACCGAGGAAGTCTTCTTCGAGCTCGCACGTATCTTGCACGAGCATTTCCTGCAAGAGGCGGGGAGGAATCAGCCGAAGCAGACGCCTGGTTGCATCTTGAAATCGTCGCTCCGCTTCCGCGTTTTCCATCTTTGTGCCAAGGAAATCTCTCATGCTCCTCGCGTCCTTTTTTCATTCGTCGATGACGGTCAGGTCGAATTCGTATCCCAGTCCGATGTAGAATTCTCCTTCTTCTTCCTTTGAGACGACGATGGGGTCAAGCGATTCTCCGCTCGGAAAATCCAGTGAAGGGTAGATGCCGACGTCAGGATTTTCTTCAAAATCATCGTTCTCGCCCAAGTCTCCACGGAGGAATTTCCGAACACATTGGACAATGAGTTGCGCGAATTCTGCCGTACGATATCCATTCAGCAGCATCACAGCGCGGCTGAAATAATAGTGCGGCGGATCGTTCTGCGCCGTCCAGAATTCCACGGGAATCTGCTCCGCCTGATCACGAACTTCTTCCATAGAAGTGGGGAAGTCATCTGTCGTTCCCCAGTCTTCCGCCTTGAAGGGTTCGAACAAAAACGATACCGTCACCGTGCCATCTTCATTCATGCGGAAAAGAACATACGTGCGATGTTTTTCATCTTCATCGAACTGGCGGCTCTTGTAAGCCATGCCATCGAACTCGCTCTCCTGGAAGAATTCGTTGATGAGGTTCTCCGTATTCTTCTTCGAAAAGTGCTCCGCCATCTCTCGAATTTCATCATGAAAGTCGGGAACATTCTTCATGAGGAAGGCAAGGTTGAACGAAAACTTGAAGGTCGTATCTTCAATAATTTCTTCTCCACCTGCCTGCATCGGCGGAAAATATCTGCACATCTCCAAGAACTCTTCCGTATCCATCGGTCGTCCGATTTCTTCCAAATCCATCACTTGTTCTTCCTCCAGCCGTCATCATATTTTCCGCCAATCCGATAAACTTCTGACCTTGCACGCAAGGCAGCCTGCCTCCAGAATTCTAGGTCGGTGTATCGAAGGTGCATCTCGCTTTCGATGTGAATTTTCGAATCGCCGTCCATATTCTGCAAGGGAACTTTGCATCTTACCAGCCAGACATCATCGGATGGCATCGGATATCTGAGCTGCATGAACCCGATGGTCTGTATCGAAAAATCCTTTTTCTGATGGCTGAAATCATCCAGCAGGATGAAGGGACGGTATCCAAAGCTTCGAGCTTTCTGAATGATTTCGCTCCAGATAGGGGCAAAATCTTCTTCGTCCATCAGGTCTTCGCTTCTGATATCCCACAAAGCAACATCCCTCCTTGAGGATAGATTTTACAAGAGCAAGGGAGCGCCTTCTGAAGCTTTTACTTCAGGATATACTGCGACAACTTAAAAATCAGGCACAGGATGCTGATGAAAAGCACGAATCTCATGACGCGTTTCCACTTCATTTTCACGCCGTGAATTTCTTGCAGGTCTTCCTGCGTGAGCAGCGGATAGTTGTCCCTCATAAGGAAGAAACGTTCCTTGTGCTGCTCTTTTGCGTTGCAGACATCTACAATCTTATCTCCTTCATGAAGATAGGTGACTTTGCTTTCGCCACTCGCATGCACTGCATATTCTTCATTTTCTTGCAACTGGATTGTATGGACGCGAAAGGAAAATCCGTTCACTTCTGTATCTGTGACGTCATCAAAAAGAGGAAAGAAATGCTTTGGATGGTATCTGTCGCGATACTTTGTTTCTCTCACGATGAGGTAGTTGTCGATGAGGAGAGCACTAGAGAGCACTGCGATAAATGACACCAGGGGAAATAAATCTTCCATAGTTTTATCCTTTCTTCTTTGATTCGTTTGAATCCAGCAGGGGAGGAACGCCTTCTAAAAATGCGTAGAATTTTATTTCTAGCGCATCCTTCTTGATTGAAAAAGAGCAGGGGGATTCATCTTCTTCATCCCCCTTCCTTGCATTTTTTGACAAGAAATCGTTATCTTCGGCCAACGGCAGGTTCAGAGAGCGAAGGCGAACGACAGGATTTTGATCAGGGCTGAAAGCCCTGTCTATCGGCACCCGGCTGGGTTTCATCGCGATGAAACCCGTAAGTGAGCTTCCCATTTCCCCTGTCGATTCTGATTGTAGCAGAATCCAAAAAATGATGTGGGAAAGTCCATTCCCATATCATCTAAAAATATGAAATTTAATGCAATAAATATAACAAGTGGGAAACTCCGTTCCCACGAAAAAAAATCCAATATGTTATAATGAGCCAAAGGAGAATCCGTCATGAGCGATAAATCTATCAAAGCGAAAGAGAAGCAGGCTGCTCGCCTGAAAGAACAAATTGCTGTCCAATACAACAACCTCCGCAAAGAGGAGGATAATTTTATCAAGGTGCGTCAGAAGGATCGCATCCGCAAATTGATTCAAGCTGGCAAGATTATCGAAGATGCTGGCCTTCTGGATGATTACAATCCCAATGACCTCTATCTCATGCTCATGATGAACAAAAGCATTTTACGTAAATCCAAAAACGCACCTGACCAGGGACGTTTCGATTTGATGAAAGGACTTGATTTTTGATGGATTCGTCGGACAAGACCATCCGTGCTATCAAGAAAAAGATGGAACGGATTATGCGAGTGATTCAAGAGAAGCAAGCAGAATATGACCAGCTTCAGCGTGAACTGGAGCAAGCATATGCACAGAAAAACAAGGAATCCTTGGGCGTTCTCTCGACGCAGATTCGCGAAAGTCACATCGAACTGACGCAGGACGATGTCTCAGCTTTGATGGATTTCTTGAAGAATCGGAAGCAGGCGGATGAGCAGGAAGCTCAGTCGCCTGCTGGAGATGTGGCTGCTTCGAAGAAGGAGACAGCGAAGGTTTCTCTCCATAAAGAAGAGGAAACCACTCCTGAAAAGCTCGAAAAAAATGAGGCAGATGCAAAGAGTGCCGAAAAAAATTCGGCGGCTGACGCCGCCGATGATCAGGAAAATCCATCCGAAAAAGATTCCGAGAGTCCTCGTTCCCAGTCTGTCGATGTTTCGGTGTCAACGCCCTATGGTGTCCAGAACGAACCTTTCAAACCGAAGGAATCTGACAATGCTCCGCTGATCAAGGAGTGGGCTCCGAACGAGGAAAATGTCTTCCACGGATAAAAATCCTGCCGCTGTATTTCTCTGAGAGGGGAATCTTTCATCATGTACTCCTTGCATATCGGATACATCATTGTCGCGGTCTTTGTCTATATATTGATGGAAAAAGCTGCTCCATACGCCGTGCTGGCCTATGAAAAATGGAAAGAATCTGCCCTCCTGCATCGAGAAAGAAAGGGAAAATTTTGTAATTCCTACTGAGAATCGAGGTATCTATGGAACAAAAGAAATCCTTTTTCGAGACCACTTCTTTCTGGAATCTGGAGCGAACCTTGCAGGATATTCGTGAAACAGAGTACTGGCTTTCTGATTATATAAAGCATTTTTTTGCAGATGCAGCTCATCAGAAAATGACAGAAATGGATGCCAGACGCGGCATCTGTGCCATGCTCGCTCTGCAAGAATTTCGTCAGAAACAGGTCAGCCTTCTTTGGACGCCACCTGAAAAATCCATCCTTCCGGATGCGCAGGATGCTCTCTCCATTGAGTTCACATTCAAGAATCTCAAGCGCCTTTCCGCTGCGGTTTCCATCTGGCAGTCCCTTCTTCGCGTGTTTGAAAAAGAAGAGCTTCCCTTCAAAGGTGACGAGGTTCAGTTCCTGAAATCCTCGATTGACCCGTGGGAAAAATTTCGAAAATCGGTCAACACGCGTCGCGACTTTTTGGAAAAACAGAAGGCAGAGTCCTTCACCAAAATCTTCCTGACCGTTCAAGAAATCTTTCAGCACGACTCTGAAGCGCTCCAAAAAATTGCACGGGGACTGGACTTCGCAGCACTCTCGACCTTCTTCTCTTTCAACGAAGATTACGTTCCCATCCATCAGCAGATGGAAGCACTTCTGCGTGCCTACGTTCTCGCAGCCTTGGCCTCCGCCATCCATGTTCCATACCTCGAACCGCTGGAAGATACTTCCAATTTCTGGAGGTCGGTCGCACTCGTCCTCAGCCGTTATCCGTATATCCATCAACTGATTTCTGCGACGTTCCCAGAAAAGTCCGCCGAACTTCTTGCCGAACCGACACCAGAAAATCGAAGACGGATGGCAGAAACTCTCCAGAGCCAGGAAGTCCTCCGCCAAGTCCTTTCCGCATTCTGAAGCAGGGAATCCCCCTGCTTTTTTCTGTCGCAAGAAAACAAGATTTCCAACTTCTGCTTTTTGCTTACTATAAAGGCAGTAAAAGCAAAGGAGGAAATTCCCCATGAATATTGAGAATCAGCTCTATATCCTCTATGCCTCTGGCACAGAGGAGAAGATTGACCCGCTTCCCGACAACTACCTTACGGCCATCGACGATGCCTGTCCTCTGCCGGTCTTCAACCTGTCTGACCGCGAAACGTACTACTCCTACCTCCATGATGCCATCGCGAATCATCCCGAGAAAAATTTCGAAAACAAGGATGACCTTGATGCGCTCGACACCATTGTCGCGCAGCATCTCTATCAGGATGGCGTCGAATATCCGAAGATCATCCATATCATGACGAACTCTGCCAGCGCCTATCTCAACCCGAGCAAGGAGCAGCTTTCTGACAAAGAACGTCAGTCCCTCGGCGTGATCAAGACGATGGCAGCCGTCAATCCTGTGCTGTCTTTGCCGAGCGTCGCGACTGCAAAACCACTCGCAGCCGTCAACCCGCAGACATCCTCCGCTGAAGAAATCTACAATAGTTCGCTCCTTCATGTGCTGGAAAAAGCTCCAGCTCTTCGACTCAATGAGGCGGATGAACGCGTTGCAAACATCCTTCTTCGGAATGGACTTGAACTTTCCCGTGTGGAAGAGTGCATGGAAAATTCTCCGAACCTTGGCAAGTATGCCAGCGAGGAAATCATCAAGTTCATCAAGCGTGCCCAGGCTCCGAAGGAGAAGGACTTCATGAAAATTGACGAGGGCACGGTCATGCAGATGGACGACAAGGACATCCGCGACACGGTCAAGACGACACTCCAGACGCTCCTTTATTCGAAGAAGATGTCCGACCTGCAAGCATATTGGAAGGAAGCGATGGGAACCATCCAGAAGTCTCTGACCTTCGTCCACCATGCAGAATATGGCGCAGAAATTGCGCGGCTCTGGGCAGCCGGCATCACGAAAGCTTCCAAAGAATTCAACTTCGAGCCTGACCCTGAAATCAAAGAAGTGTACCAGCAGGCGAACGACATCATCAAGACGAACGGCATCAAGGAAGATGATTCTGCATGGTATACCTACTACAATATGCTCAGCCAGGTGGAGACGGTTACGAATCGCGTGTTCGAAAAAACGATGGAGAATATCCTGAACAATCCGCTTCTCCGTGTTCCAGAAATCGCAACGGCCAAGCCCATCAGCGCTCTTGACATCCAGAAGACGATGGCAGAGGAGAAGGCGAACGGGCATGGCAGTGCGCTTCCCAAAACTCTCTATTATTCCGCTGTGAAGGAAGCCATCATCAATCATCCTGGCATCGGAATCTATGAGGCTGACAAGTTCGCCTGCCAGGAACTCACTGACCGCAAGCTCACTCCCACGGAAATCAAGAAAGCACTTTCGATATCTCCGCGTCTGGAATACCTTCCTGCTGCGAAGAAAAAGATGGACGCGGAAAGCCTCTATAAATATCTGTCCGAAGGAAAAACTGTAGCGAAATCTGAAGGAGGTCGCTGATTATGAATGCTGTAGCAAATGCCAATGATACTATCTTGTCGAAACTGTCCCAAGAGGAATTTGACAAGATTATGGAAGAGCACGACCGTTACCGCCTGACAAAAGAGAACGTCCTGAAGCCGGTTCTCGGGAAGCGGGCAACGTTCCGTGGCTATGATCTTTCTGACATCAACATGGAGAAACGCAACTTGTCCGATGTCGATTTTTCCTATTCCGACATCAGCAACCTGAACTTTTTCAAAGCGAATCTCCACGGAGCCGACCTCTCGAACGCCATCGCAGATGGAGCAAACTTCTCGTATGCCAACCTCTTCGCGGCCAAGCTCCAGAACGTGAGCGCCATCGGCGCGAACTTCTCCCATGCCAATCTTTCGTATGCAGATGCGCCGAACGCGGACTTCTCCCGTTCCGATTTTTCGAATTCCTTTGCTCCATATTTCCATGCCGTCTCTGCATCTTTCGAGCAAGCCAACCTTATGAATTCGAAATTCCATAACTGCATTTTCGAGCATGCCACGTTCGAGAACGCCAATGCGAAGTTCTCGGAACTTGACGAGAGCCGCATGTCCAACGCAGATTTCTCGCGTGCAAATCTTGCACAGTCTTCTCTCTATGGTTCTGATTTTTCCAAGGCAAATCTCTCGGAAGCAACCCTGCATCTGGCGGATTGCTCCTATGCAAACCTCAATCGTGCCAAGATGACGAGCGCCTATCTTTGCGGTGCCATCTTCCGTGGAAACCGCATGGAGCAGCCGCCGCTTTCCATCGGGCCGCTCAGCATGCAGAACGATTTCATCACATACAATCCGCAAGATGATTCCGTTTCTCTGGACCCTGAAGCGCACGCGCTTCCAGTTTCCAAGGAAGATGCCGCGCAGCTTCCGACCTCCTACAATCGTAAAAAGTATCGCCCGATTGTGATGAAAGAGGCACAGAAAATTGCTCGCCGCGATGTCATGCTGCAAGCAACGCTTCATGCGGTGGAGACGTATAAGAAGGAAAAAGCTCACGAGCGCTGAAGAAAATTTGTCGCTGCAATAATAGAAGAAACCACCTCCATATCATTTGCTATGCTATTGGTATGGAGGTGTTTCTATTGAAAATCTTTCAAAAGATCGATTCAAGAATTACTCAAGAACTGCTTGCGGGAGTGCTGCTGCTCGGCATCGGTTTCACGCATATCCCGGGAAATTCCACTGACACAATCCATCCGAACGGGGAATTGCGCTTCTGTTCGTCTTTCTCTGACGAAGTAACGCATATTTTCTATTCTCATTAACTAAAGACGTATTGACGGGGAATATGTGCCGTGATATAGTAAAAAAGACGAAGGAATAGGGAATTTAATCAGGGCGTCCCTATCAGATCAAGTGTCTGCGTCATGTCTGACAATGTTACTCCTTTGCATTCCAATTATGGCATATGAATCTGCGCCCTGACAGATTCCTGGGGGACGACCTCCCAGATTCCAAACCCATCTCACCTCTAATGGGAGTCGAATGAGTTGCTGGCCATCCGAGAGAAAAAAGCGGATTTCCCTTGCAAGCATAGGTTACTTCTTATCGGATGGCTTCATGGTGCCTCGGGGGTGGCTCCCCTGAAGCGTCTTCCATTTTTCGTGAAACAGCAACGTTCATTACCCTGCTTCACGCTTCCTGGGAAAAGGAAGCGTTTATGGTGGGAACGAGGTAGCACCTCGCAACTGCCCTTGAAAAATGTTCTCCTTTTACAAAGTGCCGCGCCCGCCTAGCGCGGCGTCTCTGGGGTATCGCCAAGTCGGTCAAGGCACGGGACTTTGACTCCCGTAACGCTGGTTCGAGTCCAGCTACCCCAGCCAAATGGCTCGTTAGCTCAGTGGCCTAGAGCAGGCGGACTGTACCGCCGTGTCCCAAGTTCAAATCTTGGACGAGCCCGCCTTTTTCTTCGATAGCTCAGCCGGTAGAGCAGATGGCTGTTAACCATCGGGTCGCAGGTTCGAGTCCTGCTCGGAGAGCCATAGGAACGTAGCTCAACTGGCAGAGCACTGGTCTCCAAAACCACAGGTTGAATGTTCGACTCATTCCGTTCCTGCTCCTGGTCTCACGAAGGAACCGCTCCTTCCAAAGACCTTTCTTCGTCCCCGTCGCGATGAGGACAATGACGGGTGGTTATCGCAGCGACCACGGAACAAGCTTGGCAGCTTATTGATTTCGGAATTGGTTGCGAGTCCTGGGCATGACCTAACTGCCCACGCTCATGGGGAAGCAGAACTCCTGTAGGAACACGACATTTGCAACAATATAACGATCACGCTTCCCCAACCAGACTTTCTGAGGCTCCACAAAGGAGCCTCTTTCTGCAAGGACGCAAGGTTCTGCCTCCCTCTTTCTGTGTCACCATATTTATGGTAAGAACATACGGAGGGGGAGACCATCATGGGACGACACGTCATTCACCAGGAAGAATTCGAGAGCATCGCGAAAGCCCATTTTATTTGGGAACTTTCCAATGGGAAGGCAGGAAAGAAAGCGGACTTCACGAATACAATCATCGAGGGCGTGAACTTCGGCAACAACGAGCACCCGATGATTTTCAGTGATGTCAGCTTCCGTGGAGCGGAAATCAAGGATTCCATGTTCTACAATTTCCGTTTCGCGAACTGCGACTTCTCGAACAGCGTCTCCTACATGACGAGTTTCAAGAAGTCGAACATCAACTTCTGCAAAGCCGAGGAAGCCATTTTCGATACGGTGGGCTTCGTAGATACGAGCTTGTCAGAATCAGATTTTTCAAAGTCGGCCTTCTACGACAACGTCCTCATCGGTGCGAACGTGAGCTCCTGCAATCTACAGGATACGCTCATGCAGCATCCACAATTTGCAGAACAGAACTTGTTCCAATCCTGCAACTTCGAAAACCAACAGCTTTTCGGCGTTGTCGCGCTTCCAAAATCTGCTGGCGAACGGCTGGCACCAGACAAGCTTCTGATTCAGAACGGCAATTTCCGTGATGCGCAGATTCAATCCTGCTGCTTCCAGCACACGCACTTCAAGGATGCGGATTTCCGAAAAGCGACCGTCGTGCAGAGCAACTTCAATCGTGCGACCTTGGAAAACTCGCCGCTCACGAAAGCTCTCGTGTCCCTGAGCAATTTCGAGTCTACGCGGTTCAAGGACACGCCAATGCATGAACAGTTCGTTCAGCTCTATGGAACGTTGGATGGAAAGCGACGCTTCTCCTTTGCATACTATCCCGTTGCAAACCGCATCACTTCCCACAAGCTGTTCCAGTCGGAACGCCTTCCGATGAAGGAAGCCATTGAGCGCATCAAGGACTTGGATGAAAAGACCTTCTCGAAGGATGACAAAGAAAAAATTGCTTCCGTCTTGAAATCCACTCTGCGCCATCGCCAGAAATATGTCGCAGAGTTCCAGAAGAAAGCAAAGTAACAGGGGGACATCTCTATGCAATACTATGTTATGAAAGAAAGGGTCGCGGATTTGGCAGACGCGAAAGGGAAGACCGTGGAAACACTTTCCAAAGAAGTCATTCCAACCCGCAAGGAACTCCGCCGTCTTCTGATTGACGGAGGACCCACGAGAAACTTCAACGACGTTCTAGACTTGGCCGATCTCCTCGATGCAGATGCATTTTCCTTCGCGCTCTACAAAGACGAACCCTTTGACTTCGACAAGGATTCCTACAAGCACGCAGATGATCCTTTCGACTATGACATCTCGCATTACAGAGAAAACTGCGCTGCCGATCAGTGGGAGCGGGTAAAAAAATACACTGCCTCCAGCGATAAGGCTGGTTTGCAGATTCCAGAGGAAGTCCGCAACTCTCCAGAATATCTCGCGTATTGCAAGCGGGCAGGGGAGCCTGCTCCGCAGGCAGAAGCCGAGCCTCCCGTCGATGAAGAGACTTGGCTCAAGCAGGCCAACATCCACGAAGTATCTTAATGCAAGATGCATCAGCAAAACTCAGCTTTCCATTTTTTCATATATACTATCTGAACAATGAAAGGAACAAACGTTATGGCAATGAAAAAACCGTCCACCAAGGCAAAGACTTCTCCGAAAGCGGCCAAGCAGGCAAAAGAGCCCGCGATTATCGGCCACGAAAAGCTCGTATCACTGATTTCCGAGCGCCTGACCGGCACTCAGCCTGACATCCAGGTCAGCAAGAAAAATCTTTCCGCCATCCTCAAGGCCACGGAAGAAATCATCCTCGATACGGTCGAGAAAGGCGACAAAGTTCGCCTCCTCAAGTTCGGCACTTTCGAAAAGAAATGCACGCCTGAGCGCATGGGACACAACCCGAGCAACGGCTCCCCGATGAAGATTCCTGCGAAGAAGAAGTTCCAGTTCCGTTCGCACGTCGAATTCTGACGGAAGTGTTAGCGCCGGGCGAAAAACGCCACTGAGTGTCGGGCGAAATTGACCAATCTTGGTCGGATGAAAATCACCAATCGTGTC
>Ga0256404_1005723_pt1 | contig 21567 bp, 17 predicted proteins | sample RumenRJG_01DNA_FD_185990 | JGI IMG/M metagenome (GOLD analysis project Ga0256404, IMG submission 185990) | Bovine rumen microbial communities from Lethbridge, Alberta, Canada - RJG_01 | ecosystem: Host-associated > Mammals > Digestive system > Stomach > Rumen | place: Canada: Alberta | collected...
AAGATCCTTGGATATGCCACCCCGGAGGAGCTATTCGACATCTTTCTGGATCAGGTATATTCAGTTGACAAGGTACATGGTGATCTAACTACATCAGGTGTTCAATTTGAAATTGCAATTTAAGTATCTTTGTTGAAAGGTACATTTATGGCTAATATTCAAAAACGTCTTTCCCTCTTCCGTGAACTCGTCCAGTCCTGCTCTGACCTCTCCTTCTGGGATTATACGGCAGACCTGACCCTGATTACGCCGTTCACGGAAGCGGATGAACTCATGACCTATTTTCTCCGTTATAGTTCCGTCTTTTCAGACCTTCAGAAATATGCCGCCTCCAGCGGCCGCCTGCCCCTGATTTTGAATGACTCCGTAGGACTGATCTGGGCCGTGACTTTTGAATATGAAGGGGATACGCTGAAATTCATCCATGTCATGGGCCCCTGCAATATGAACGGAGAATCTAAGAATGCCGTTCTCGAGCGGATGGACCGGGACAATCTGCCGATTGACATGAGAAAACGCCTGCGGGAAACCCTGCAGCGGATTCCGGTTCTTCCGAATACGACCCTTTTCATGTATACAATCATGTTCCACCGCTGTGTCACAGGGGTGACCATCACGGCCAGCGACTTTCAGTATCCGGCATCGGTCCTTGAAAACACAAAAAATAGGATGGAAAAGAGCCTGTTCGAAGCCGAAGACGAAAATCCGACCGGCCCCCGCCATGTGGGGGTAAGTGATCTGGATGCCGCCCTCATGAATGCCATTGCAAGCGGCAATATCCACTATCAGAAAATCTTTTCCACGGGATCGAAAATCAGTACCGGTATCCGAATGAAGAGCTTCAGTTCCCTCCGGACCGGAAAGGACTCCATCATCCTCTTCATCGGACTCTGTTCCAGAGCAGCCATAAGGGGCGGGCTTCCGCCGGAAATTTCCTACAGCCTCTGCGACATGTATGTCAGCCTGACCGAAGGCTGCACCACCCTGAGCGAGCTCTCCAATCTCAACCATACAATGTATGACGACTATGTCCACCGGGTGCATGCTTACCGGACAAAGAGTGACTATTCGAGGGAAATTCAGGCCTGCTGCGACTATATCGAAATCCATCTGACCGAGGATATCGTCCTGAAAGAACTGGCGGATCTGACCGGATACACGGAATACTATCTCTCCCGGAAATTCCGGAAGGAGGTCGGCATGTCCCCCTCCGAATACATCGGCCGAAAAAAAACAGAGCATGCCTGCCTGCTCCTGACATCGACAGAAAAATCCGTCCAGGAGATCAGCGACCTGCTCTGCTTTTGCTCACCCAGCTATTTCTCTGCAACATTTTCGAAATACGAGGGAATCTCTCCCACCGCCTTCAGGGAAAAGCAGCGCTCAAATGCATAGAGAAAACCCGGAGCAGGTATTTGGTTTCCTGTTCCGGGCTTTTTTCATACTGCTGTCATCCCTTCCGGCAGCGTATAGGAAAGATCAAGCTTTCCATCCTCTTTTTTCTTCCACTCCACATGGACCATACCCTTCGGAGTTACCACATCGCCGGAAGCTGAGGTCAGGGCTCCGGATTCCGGAGAGATATGAACTTTTGAAAATCCCGGGGCCGCCGGCCGGACGCCAAGACTTACCGCCGACATCTCATAGCACATGAGCGAGGCCCAGGCATGGCAGTCGCTGCGCTCATCGGTTCCGTTCTCCACGCAGGTGGTGAGATGATTTTTGAGCATCTGCCGCCAGAGATTCCACTGGCCGTCTGTCTCTTCATAGAGGCCGCATTTTTCCATGGCCCGGAAGAGGTAGAACATGAAAGAAACCGAGGACTGGGCAAATGCTTCAATTCCTACCGTAGCATGCAGCATCTCTTTGCCTTCCTCCGGAGATACCAGTCCGGTCAGAATGCCGAAGATCTGGGTGTGAACGGAAAATTCATTCACGCCGGCCCCGTCCTGCAGGAGCCGGTGATTTACATTATTCTCATCCGTATATGTCCCCCAGCAGGAGGCATTGACGGCCTTCTTTAATTCCTCCGCCTTTTTCCTGTACTCTTCAGCCATTCCCTGCCGGCCGACGAAGTCACAAAGCTCCGCAGCGTGCATGAGGCCATAGATATAGAGCAGGCTCTCCATTGTGAGGGACCGGGTTCCCTGGTTGATGGCCGTCGGCACGCCGGCCGTCTCCTTCCACTGGGGTGTCCAGTCGATGAAGGACCAGTAGCGGTCGCGCATCAGGGGGCCGCCCAGGTGGCCGACCAGACCGTTCTCCATCCGGTGACGCTCGAAATGGGAAAGAATAGCGTCGATGGCGGGCAGGTGATCCTGCACCAGGGCCTTGTCTCCGAAGTACATCATGTGGTCATAGACCATCATCAGATAGTAGATGGAGAAGGACGGAATCACATTGCTCTTGACAGTCGGGGCATCGGAATTTGTCATACCGTCGGGCCGCTGGGACCGACGGAAAGCCTCCATGGCCTGGCGGGCCAGTCGGTCATCGGCACTCGTCGCATAGGTATAAAGGATTTCAGACCGGCTGTCCATGGCGTACTGCAGCTGCTCATAGAAGGGGCAGTCGACGTAAGTCTCGTGCATGCAGCGCTCCAAGGTGCAGACACTGATATCCCAGATGGGAGCAAATGTCGGGTCGGAAATCTGAAAGGAAGTCTTCACATCCAGAGGGTAGCCGGTTTCCCGGTAGGAAAACTTCCGAATCGTGAGGGGTTCGTCCTTTGTCTCGATGGTCAGACGAATGAAGCGGAAAGTCCGGATCCAGTAGGGCTCGTAGATTTCCGGCGCTTCGCCCTTTCCATAGCCGGCCACTGTGTAAACCGATGTATGGCCGAAGAGGTCTGATGGGCGAAATCGGTCCGGTCGCCTTTGACCGGCGATGCAGGAGCCTCCGGCCGGTTCTCATCCGTCTTTCCCGGAAGGGCATAGGCTTCGCTGCAGAGAGTTTCCACAGAAGAGCCGGCCCCGCCGCAGAAAGCGTACTCGAGATAACCGCACTCTTCCGCTCCTGCGGAAATTTCCACAATCCGTTTCGTATGGGCAGGAATCTCCAGGACTTTTCCATCCTTCAATAGCCCGTTCTATGCCGTAAGTACAGGCTCATCAGAAAGCAGGGGCAGCATAGGATTCTGTACCCGGGCGGCCGCACAGGCTTCCGCCTCGGAGTAGCCTGCCGCCAGAGCCATGGCCTTCATTTTTTCATCGATATGGCTTTCTGCCGCTGCCGGGTCCCGAAGACAGAGGGCCTCTTCAAAGGTCTTCTCCATATGCCTCTGGACAGGAATGGTCCGGGGTACGAGATTGGCCGGGGCGTCGGAAAGGGAAATATCGAAGAATAGATAGGGCTTCGCAGTATCCCAGGAACTGTCGTCGTAACCGGCTGTCTTCCAGCCTGCATACTTTTCCGTGGCAGCCACATGCTCCTGGACATGAATCGGGGCCGGTCTTGTGTTTTCGCCGACGATTGTGACTTCCCGATTCACAGAGCACCTCCAGCCGGACTTTCCACCTACCGTGACAAGCGACGGATCGCGCGGGGCTCTCGGATCCCGGCTCCCGTTTGTATCCTCCACATAAAGATTGGCTACCGGAGTCCGCAAAAGGGAATCATTCGTTCTGGGACGGGATGCCGAAAAATTTGCTGCCGGGAAGCGCATGACTTCCACTGCGATGACATTTTCTCCTTCCGTGAGGAAGGGAGCAATGTCCACCGTGTCCACAAACCAGGACTTCAGGTCCATGGCCTTCTGTGGACCCTCCTGCATAAATGTCCCGTTCACATAGAGCTTGTAGCGGGAGTCGGCGGAAATCCGGATGACATTCTGCTCCGGAAGATTTTCCTCTGCGACTTCAAAAGCCCTTCGGAAATATACGAGCCGAGCATCGGCATCATCCTCTGCTGTCCACTCCGGCGTCCAGATGAAGTTCGTTTTCAGCATCTCACTTCTGTCCATGTTTCACCTCGAAAAGGAATAAGCGGTTACCATTACATCCTGCATTGTAAGGGAATTCATGGGAGAAGATAATATAATAATTTGCTTTTTGCGTTGTAAATTCGTCTTTATGAAAGGCTTTCACTTCCACCTGCGGGACTTTCGTCCTGTGCAGCGCCCGATTGCTTCCGTGAGCGCCTCCGCCACCTCTTCCTCCGGAATCCGACAGCCGCCCTGCAGCCACTGGCTCATGACGCCGACCGATCCATTCATGATGAAAAAATAGAGAAACCGGACCTCCTGCTCTGACTTTCCCTTCATATTGGCTTTCAGCAAAGGCAGCGAAGCATGCGTGATATGACGGCCGATTTCCGTCAGAATCTCCGGTTTTCCATTTTCGGAGATCAGGGCCAGCCAGACGGGTCCCTCCTCACGCATATGGGAAAGCAGCATAGTGAGATGGGCGGAAAGATCCGTGAAATCCGCCTCCTGAATCAGTGTATCTACATCCGAAAGCAGGGCGTCTTCCATATGGTCCATGAGGTCATAGACATCCTTGTAATGGTTATAGAAGGTGGCTCGGTTGATCTCGGCCCTTTCGCAGACCTCCTTCACTGTAATCCTTGAATAGTGCTTCTCCTTCAGCAAAGAAAGAAAGCTGTCCCTGATCACCTTTTCCGTATAGCGGGTTCTGGCATCCGATTTCATATCTGCCTCCATACGAATCGACATTTCTGTCCGCATCTGTCGATTATCTTTCACGCCGAAAACAATCTGCCCATTGAATCCCGGGCATCTGCCCCGTATACTATAGGTAAATCGACACTATGTCAATTATTTTTCTTTGAGTTGATTTGAGAATAATGAAAACATTCTGAGGCAGATATATGACGGAAAATATGACAAGACAGAAGAAACTGTTCACGGAAATGCCGGTCTGGAAGGCCATTGCTGCTTTCGGAGGGCCGTCTGTAGCTGTCATCCTCGTGATGATACTCTACAATATGGCAGATATGTTCTTTGTCGGGATGACCGGCGATACGGCCCAGGTGGCTGCTGTCTCCCTGGCTTCTCCGGTTTTCTCTATTGCCATGGCCCTCGGGGCCATGATCGGCGGCGGGGCCAGCATCCTGATCTCCGCCCGCCTGGGGCAGAAGGACTATTCCGCCGTCCGGACCTATTCGGCCGTCGCCGCCTGGTGGAGCCTCTTTCTAGGCCTTGTCCTGGGCATCGGAGTCTTTCTCTTCCGGACTCCCCTCATCTATGCCATTGGGGCAAATGATGAAATCTACCCCTATTCCGTAGCCTATGCCGGCATCCTCTGCACCGGCATGCCGGCCATGATCTTCACCACCTCGGTCGGCAATATCGTCCGGGCGGAAGGGGCCATCAAGGAAGGCTTCCTGGGTTCCATCCTCCCGACCCTGATCAATCTGGCCCTGGACCCCGTCTTCATCCTGGGCCTTCATATGGGGGCGGCCGGAGCGGCCATTGCTACAGTCATTGCAAACTATGTCGGCCTTCTCTACTTCGTTTTCTACTTTCTGAAAGGAAATACTTCCTGCACACTGAGTTTCCAGGCCTTTCTTGAGGCACCTCTCTCCATCGGACGCATAGTAATTCTCGGCTTCCCGACCGCCATCAGCACCCTGCTCGGCGGTTTTGCCTCCGCCATCGCAAACCGCTTTCTCGTGGCCTACGGAACAAACGCCGTCGCCGCCATGGCCGCCGCATCAAAGGCCGGTTATATCATAGGCATGATTGACATCGGCCTGGTCCAGGGCCTGCAGCCTATGATTTCCTACAATCACGGAGCAGGAAACAGGAAACGTTTAAACGAAGTAATCCGGGACCTCTCCATCCTTACGACTCTTCTGGGAGTTATCGCTCTGGTCTTCTGTGAACTTCGCGGAGACCTGATTGTAAAGCTCTTCCTGAAGGAGGCATCTGCCCTGAATCTGGGGACTCAGATGGTGCACATTCTGATTCTCTCCGCCCCGATCGTCGGTCTCTACAATATCTCCGTCACCTGCCTGCAGGCAACGGAGAAGGCCGGCCGGGCCGTCCTCCTCTCTGCGGTCCGTCAGGGCATCGTCCTGATTCCCTGCCTATTTGCCATGAACGCCCTCTTCGGCATTTTCGGAAACGTCTGGTCCCATATCGTGTCCGACATTCTCTCCACAGCCCTCGCCGGAGCCATTTCCCTGCACGCCTTAAAGCAGGACAGCGAAGAATTCAGTGTCCGTGGGGAATCTGCCCGAACTGGTCCCGCTCTACCATGAGATCCGTATAGGTCAGTCTCCCGAAAATGATCAGGAGGACAATACAGCTGCCCCAGATGGACCGGTAGGAGAAGAAGTGGGCACAGATGGTCGAAACGATGGCCCCCATGGCAAAACAGAAGGTGAGGGTTCCATGCACCTTGAGCCGCCGCCAGGAAGACCGGTCTTTGTGCCGCATATACTTGGCCAGGTTGGAGCCGATCTGGCGGAGGTGGTTCGTGACAAAGGTCGTGGCTGCCGGAATCCCCTTCATCTGGCGGAAGGTGTTGAACTGCATGGAACAGATGAAATTCAATACCACCTGCACAATCTGGTCCGGGGCCTTGGCCGGCAGACAGCCCAGCAGAAATACGACAACGGCCTCAAGCAAAGTCAGCAGGGTATCCCAGCGGATCAGGTGCATATGGCGGAGGGGCTTGCCGAGAAACTCGGATACGAAGGCTCCGGCCAGGTAGGCGCTGATGGGAAGAAGCAGGTAGGCCGCCCCCTTCCAGTCAGCTGAACCGAGGGCAATGGCAAAAAGAACGACGTTCGCAGTCTGGGCATTGCAGAAGACCCCGCCCCGGAGGACAAAGGTATAGGCCCCGAACCAGCCGGCCGCAAAGATCAGCATCATGTAGACCCAGGGCTGTTCGCATTCCAGATATTCGATATTATTTTTGTCAGACATAAATAGAAAAGAAACTCCCGTAAGATTTGCAGGACGAAGCGGAGGGCCGCCCGGCCTGCAAGTCAAAATTATAGTGGACCGGGAGTTTCTTTTCTATTGCAAACTTATCAAAAAGTTCCGTCCAATATTCTCAGCCTTTCGGTAAAAATTCTTTTACATGGAAGGACTCTCCCACGGCCAGGCGGAAAGCGGAAAGGTCCATAAATACCCCGTCCGGGATCATCTGAGCCCCGAGATTGCCTATTGCCGTAGCTTCCGTAGGTCCGGCCAGGACCCGCATGCCGGTTTCCTGCGCCGTCAGCTCATTTAAGAATACGGCGTTGGCCCCGCCCCCGATGATATTGATGGTCTTGAAGGTCCGGCCGGTAATGGCGGAAAGCTGTTCTGCCGCCTCTTTGTAGCAGACCGCCAGAGACCGGTAGATCACCCGGGCCACCTGACCATACGTCTCAGGCACTTCCTGCCCGGACTTCCGGCAGGCCTCCTGTACAGCCCCGGCCATGGAAGCAGGGGCCAGAAAGGCCTCATCATTGGCATCAACAAGGGAAGCTATCGTCTCCTTTGCCGCTGCATCACAGAGGGAGGCAAAGCTATAGCGGTTTTCGGCGTCCTCGGTCGGACAGCCCTTCCAGCCTCCCATGAACTCCTTCCGGGCCTCCTGAATCATCCAGAGCCCCATGATGTTCTTGAGGAAGCGGTAGCGGTGGTCGTAGCCGCCTTCATTTGTAAAGTTGGCTTTTTCCGCGGCCTCGCTTCGCTCGGCAGCGGCCAGCTCGGTGCCGAAGAGGGACCAGGTCCCGGATGAGATGTAAAGGCCGCTCTCCTGCCCCTTCGTCTCCCCGGTCACGGGGAGACTCATGACGGCAGAGCCGGTATCGTGGGTGGCCGTAAGAACGACGGTCGTGTCAAATCCGCACTGATTTTTTATCTCAGGCCGCAGGGACCCGACGACGGTTCCCGGCATGGAAAGGGGCCCGAAAAGGCCTTCCGGAAAGTCCAGGGTCCGGATCAGGTCATAGTCCCAATCTGCCGTATCGGCGGAAAGGAGGCCGGTCGTCGAAGCATTCGTATACTCCTGCTTCTTGATTCCTGTCAAACAGAAATCCAGATAGTCCGGAATCATGAGAAGGCTCTTGGCTTTGGAAAGCCGCTCCGGCTCCTGAAGAAGGTCCGCTTCCAACTGGAATACGGTATTGAAGATGACCCGCTGGATGCCGGTTCTCTGATAGAGCTCTTTCCGGGAAACCTTTTTATAGACCGCTTCATCACACCCTTCGGTCCGGTGGTCCCGGTAGGCATAGCAGGGGCCGATCACCCAGTCCTTTTCATCGAGCAGGACATAGTCGACTCCCCAGGTGTCAATGCCCATGGAAACAGGGATTTTTCCTGCCTCCTTGCACTTTTTCATGCCGGTGACGACCTCGGAGAAAAGGCGGTCCATATTCCAGACCCGGTGGGCTCCTGGGGCTTCCGTCCCGTCATCGGGGAGAACCCTCCCATCCTTCGTTACGATGTCGTTTCCGTTATAGAAGCGGTAGATTTCCTCAAGGACAATTCTTCCCTCTTCCATATGGGCCAGCATGTGGCGGCCCGATGAAGCCCCGATATCCACGGCCAGATAGTACTTTGTCTCAGCCATCATTTTCCCCTTTTTCAAAAAATGCCGGCAGGTAGAGCCGCCGGCAAAAGTATTTGTTTTACATTATTCTAATGATACCCGACAAGGATTATCGCTCTCCGATGCGGGCACCGGGCGTCTTCTCGTAGAGGAAGCGCTCGTCGAAGGGGATGTTGAAGGCCCTGCTCAGGTCTCTAAACTCATCCGGTTCTATGGTCTGCCGCTTCCGGTCCGTGACTGCCATGACTTTTAAGAGGACTTCCGCCGCCTTCTCAACCGTATGCATGAGGCCGAAGGTCTCGTCAAAGTCGTGGCCGCAGGCGAAGGCCCCGTGCTGGGACCAGATGACGAAGTCCTGCTTGGCCATAAGCTTGCTTGTGGCTACGCCGATTTCCTTCCCCCCGCAGACCATCCAGGGCAGGACGCCCAGGCCTTTCGGAAAGACCACCGGGCACTCGGTAGCCATCTCCCAGATTTCCCGGGTAAAGATTTCAGAATCCTCGGGAAGGACATAGGTCAGGGCGATGATATTGGTCGGGTGGCAGTGGTAGACGACCCGGATCTCACTGTCCCGCTTTTTCAGAACCTCGAGATTCATGAGGTGGGTGGGAAGCTCGGACGTGGGTCGGCCGCCCTTATTGAGGCCCCAGACGATGGAAAACTTCGTGCCTGTGGAATCGACATGAATAATAGAGACATTGTCCTGGGGAGCAATCTTTACGTTCCGCATATGCTTGCCGGAACCCGTGACCATGAAGTATTCGTCTGCCAGCGCAGGGACTTCGGTCCCGATTTCCTGCCAGGTCCCGTCCTGAACGGATCCTTCATAGGTTCCCAGGTCGTCCTTTACTTCCTCGACTTCCTCGGGCTTCATGCGGTAGGAAAGGTTGCCGCCGTTTCGCTCATGCCAGCCCTGGTCAAAGCCGTCCCCGCACATGCGGAAGAAACCCTGGGCAAATTCTGCATCAAGTACTTTCATTTCGTACAAACCTCTTTTCCATATCTCTGTCTTCTCTTGCAAGAAGGAAGGCAGGTGCATTGCAGGTGCTTTATATTATCCTCGTTTGGAAAGGACATCCTGCTCATACTTTTCGCAGTCGGCAAACCACCTGTCCTCTGTAGCAACGCCATGCTTTTCGCAGTAGGCATCCCATACAGCTCCAAAAGGCAGGGTCTTGACCTGCTCCCGGAGGGACATGACCTTGGTGAAATTCCGCTCATTCTGCAGGCGGGAGAACTCTTCGTTCGGCTCCAGCTCTGCATAAAGAAGAGCCTTCTCCATATTCCGCATACCGTTGGTCCAGGCGCTAATGCGGTTGATACTTGCATCGAAATAGTCCATGCCAATGTAGAAACGGTCGGCCCCGTTTCGCACGATTTCCTCAGCCAGCTCGCGGAGATCGTCGTTGAAGAGAACGACATGGTCCGAATCCCAGCGGACAGGGCGGGAAACGTGGAGAGCCACCTTGTCATTGAAGAGAAGCATGGAGGAAAGCTTGTCCGCCACGTTCTCGGTCGGATGGAAGTGGCCGGTGTCGAGGAGGCAGAGAACGCCGTTGGCTGCCGCATAGTTCATGTAGAACTCATGGGAGCCCACCGTGTAGGACTCCATGCCGATGCCGAAGACCTTGGACTCGACAGAGACAGCAACCTTGGACTTGTCATAAGGGATTGCGAGAATCTGGTCCAGGGAGTCTTTGAGACGGGCTCTGGGAGCCTTGCGGTCTGCGGGCAGGTCCTTCAAGCCATCGGGAATCCAGATGTTGAAGAGGCAGGTCTCCCCGGTCTCTTTGGCGAAATACTCGGCAATCTTCAGGCAGGCGATGTTGTGGTCAATCCAGAACTTCCGCACCTCTTCGTTCTCGGAAGAGAGGGTGGCGTCTGCCGCCAGGGGATGGGAGAAATTCGTGGAGTTGAAGTCGAGGCCAAGGTGATTCTTCTTTGCAAACTCGACCCACTTCTTGAAATGCCGGGGTTCCAGCTTGTTCCGGTCCACCCATTCTCCATCCTCAAAAATCGCATAGGAAGCGTGGAGGTTCAGCTTGTGGTGCTTCCCGGGAACATAGGAAAGCGTTTTTTCAATGTCGGCAAAAAGTTCTTCCGGAGTGGTTGCCCGGTAAGGATAGTTGCCGGTGGTCTGAATGCCTCCGGACAGAGGTCCCTTCTGGTCGAAGCCGACTACGTCATCCCCCTGCCAGCAGTGCATGGAAACCGGAATGGAAGCAGTTGCCTCCATGGCCTTGTCCACATCTACCCCAACCGCCGCATAGCGCTCTCTTGCATCGGCCAGTCTCTCTTCTGTCGTCATAACTTCCCCTTTCTTCCGCCTTTTGCGAAATGGAATTTCTTTGTTGTCCCCACTATAGAATGTCCGCCCTTGCAGAAGAAGATTGTAAATTGAAGTTTTTTCTGTCCTCTCTTGCATGCATCAAGAGAATAATATATAAAAGAAGTACGATTTTCGATTTTCACCCTTTCAGGAAAGGACAGCTTTCCGGAAGGGGCCAGATTTTGTAGCTTGGAGAAAACTATTCATGAACAGGGAACTGCTGCAGAAGCTCAGCGAGATCACGGATGAGGAAAAGGAGATTCTCTCCGGCCACCGGCAGGTGAACCGGGCCCTCTACTACGCGGACGACGGAACGAAGGGGAAGGAAAATATCGTCGACTCGGCCCGGGTCCTGACAAACGGCCGCCTCATCGATATAAGGCCCAATGTTCGCTTCGTCCGTTTTCCCGCCCACACGCATAACTACGTGGAATTTGTCTATATGGCCGAAGGCTCCACGACCCACATCATCGACGGCCACCAGCTGACACTGAAAGAAGGGGACCTGCTGTTCTTAAATCAGCACGCGACCCAGGAAATCCTGCCTGCCGGCCGGGACGACGTGGCAATAAATTTCATGATCCTTCCCTCCTTCTTCGATACGGCCTTCCGCATGATGGGGAACGCGGAAAATCCCCTCCGCCGCTTCATCATCTCCTGCCTCACGGACAAGGACATGGGCGGCAATTACCTCTATTTCGACGTCTCGGACGACCTCTCCATCCAGAACCTGATGGAGAATCTGATCTATATCATGCAAAAGGACCCGGACGGGGACCGGACGATTGCCCAGACCACCATGGGCCTCCTCTTCCTCCACCTTCTGCATTCCTCGGACCGCATCCATGTCTCAAGGGATTCCTACGAACAGAAGCTCATGATTCACCTTCTGGCCTATATAGAGGATGAATACAAAGCGGCCTCCCTCAGCGCCTTCGCGAAAAAGGCAAAGACCGACGTCTATACCCTCTCCCGCCTGATCAAGAAGTCCACGGGACAGACCTTCACCGGCCTCCTGCAGGACAAGCGGCTCGAAAAGGCCTGCTTCCTCCTTAAGAATACGAAATTATCCTTTTCGGACATTTCCGCTGCTGTCGGCTATGAAAACGCCAGCTTCTTCCACCGCCTCTTCGTGAAGGAAAAGGGCTGCACCCCCAGGGAATACCGCCTGCAGGGAAGGTCTGGGGCCGGTGAGACGCAGGCCCCGGAAACGACATAAGGCAGGCGAGGTGATATCATGAAGAAAGACCTGATTTCTCCCTTCGAGTCCCGCCAGTACATGCTGCAGAAGGACTTCGAGCTTTATTATTATAATGACATCCACATGCAGCCCGTGGCCGACCACACCCATGACTACTACGAATTCTACTTCTACCTGGAAGGGAAGGTTTCCATCAATATTGACGGAATGGGACATGTGCTGCGTTCCGGGGACATCGTCGTCATCCCTCCGGAAACCGTCCACCACATGGATATCTTAAACCCCAATGTCCCCTACCGCCGCTTTGTCTTCTGGGTGAGCACGGATTTCATGGACCACCTCCGGGAGCGGACTCCGGACTATGCCTATATTTCTGACCGGGCAGGGAACGGACATTTCATCACGAATTTCGACCCGGCCGCTTTCAGTGCCTTTGAGAACCGCATCTACCGCCTCCTGGAGGAAATCCACGCCCGCCGCTTCGGCCGGGACGAGTACATCCTCCTGGCCGTGGATGAGCTGATCCTGGCTCTTTCAAGAGCAGCCTATATGAAGGACAGTCCCGCCGGAAAGACGGAAGATATGACTCTTTCCGAGAAGCTGATTGCCTACATCGACGAACACCTGGAGGAGGACCTGAGCCTGGACCTCCTTTCACAGAAATTCTTCGTGAGCCGCTACCATATCGCCCACACCTTTACGGACACCTTCGGCATCTCCCTCCACCGCTATGTACAAAAAAAGCGGCTCGAAAAGAGCCGCCATCTCATCACCTCCGGAGTGCCTGCCACCTCTGCCTTTCTGCAGTGCGGCTTCACGGACTACTCCTCCTTCTACCGGGCCTTCAAGGCCGAGTTCGGGATTTCCCCGAAGGAGTGCAGGATGTAACATTCTGTTTTTTCAAAAAAGGCGCACCCGGTTTCCCGGATGCGTCTTTTTGCATTGCATAAATACTATTTATTCGATGGAACCGCCGTTGGCTTCGATGAGGCCGTTTAAGTAGGCGCAGCCCAAAGCCCGGTCATAGAGGCCATAGCCGGCCCGGGCGCCGCTATCTACCTCGTCCCAGATCATGCGGCCATGGTCCGGACGGAAGTAGCCGTCAAAGCCTGTGTCTGTAAGGGCTTTCACGATGGCGTTCATGTCCAGGCTGCCGCCCTGACTGAGGTGGCCGGCCTCTTCGAAGGAGCCATCTTCAAGAATACGGACATTCCGAAGGTGCATGAAGCCGATCCGATGCATTGCCGAATACTTTCTCGTAAGCCTGGGGATGTCGTTCTCCTTCGAACAGCCCAGAGACCCGGTGCAGAGGCAGAGGGTGTTGGACGGACTGTCCACAATGGAAAGGTAACGATCGAGATTTTTCTCGCAGGTGATGACCCGGGGCAGACCGAAAATCGGGTAGGGAGGGTCGTCCGGGTGCAGGGCCATGACAATCCCGCACTCCTCCGCCACGGGAATGACCCGCTTCAGGAAGTATTCGATATTTTTCCACAGGCCTTCTTCGCCAAGTTCTCCGTAGGCTTTGATCAGGCTCCGAACCTCTTCCTGGGAGTAGGATGAATCCCAGCCCGGCAGGTGGATGTCGTCGTGCAGGGGATCCAGATTTTTGAGCTGACTCCAGTACATGACAAGGGAGGTGGAGCCGTCGGCCGCCTTCTTATCCAGCTGGGTTCTCGTCCAGTCAAAGACCGGCATGAAATTGTAGGTAACGCACTTGATGCCGTATTTGGCGCAGCGACGGATATTCTCGCAGTAGTTTTCTATGTGGCGGTCCCGCTCCGGCCGGCCCAGCTTGATTTCCTCTGTCACGGGAATGGATTCCACGACATCGAAAATGAGGCCGTTTTCCGCGCACTCGTCCACCATCTTTTTGATGGATTCTTCCGGCCAGACTTCGCCAGGCTTTACGTCATAGACCGCGGAGACAATATGCTTCACGCCCGGAATCTGGCGGATTTCCTGCAGGGTGACAGGGTCAGACTCCCCGTACCATCTGAATGAACTCTTCATCGTATTTTCCTCTAACCGCCCTCTCTTGCGGGACAGGCGTTTTCCTGTTTTACATTATTCTGATCACACACCCGAGTAGGCAGCATAGCCCGCATCGATGGGAAGGACCGCCCCGGTAATGGCTGAAGCCGCTTTGTCATCGGTCAGGAAGAAGACGCCGCCAAGGAGCTCGGAAGGGTCCACGAAGCGGTCCATGGGCGTCCCGGCCAGGATCTTTGCGGTCCGGGCAGTGGGGGTACCGTCCTCATTGAAGAGAAGGCTGCGGTTCTGGTTCGAAACCAAAAAGCCTGGAGCAATGGCATTGGCCCGGATACCGCTTCCAGCGAAGTGGGTAGCCAGCCACTGGGTGAAGTTTGATATACCGGCCTTGGCCGCAGAATAAGCGGGGATCTTCGTAAGGGGCGTAAAGGCATTCATGGAGGAAATATTCAGAATGCAGCCCGCCTTCTTTTCCACCATGTCCTTGGCAAAGACCTGGGTGGGAAGCAGGGTGCCCTGGAAGTTCAGCTTGAAGACGAAGTCGACTCCGTCCTGGTCGAGGTCGAAGAATGTGGTCTGGCCGGCCTTGGCCTCGTGCTGATACTCATTGTCCGTGGTGGCCCGCTTGTTGTTTCCGCCGGCCCCGTTGATGAGGATGTCGCAGGTACCAAGGTCTCTCAGAACCGCCCGGTGCACTTCCTCCAGGGACTCCCGCTCGAGCACATTGGCCTTGTAGCCCTTCAGAGTCTGACCTTCGGGAATCTCCCCTTCCAGCTTCTGCAGGGCCTCTTCATTGAGGTCCAGGGCGGCCACCTTGGCACCGGCCTGGGCATAGGCTTTCGCCATCATGGAGCAGAGGACGCCGCCGGCCCCCGTGATGACAACAACTTTTCCGCTAAAATCCACATTCAAAGGCAAATCCATTTTTTTCAACCTCCTGAAAGAATCTTCTCTTTCAAAACTGTATCAAACCGCATCCTTTGGTATGAGGGATACGCCTGTTTCTCTTTACAGAAAGCAGTATAAAAAAACAAGACCCGCAAAGGAATTGCAGGTCTTGTTGCACATATTGCAAATATTGCTATTGCAGTTTGAACAGCTATAGACTTTTCTTATGAAGCCCGGAGTCTCTCGCTTATTCTGCCTTGGCAGCGAAGTCCTTGCGGGCCTCGATTTCCCTGGCCTGGACATCGGACGGGCACTGCTGGTAGCGGAGGAACTTAAACTCGAATTCTCCGGAACCACCGGTCAGAGACCGAAGGGTCTTCCCGTAGCCATAGAGCTCGGCCGAAGGAATTTCCGCATGAATGGCCTGCCGGCCGCCTTCTACGGAATCCATGCCGAGAACCCGGGCCCGGCGCTTATTCAGGTCGCCCATGACATCGCCGGTATTGGCATCTTCGCAGGTAACAGTCAGTTCCTCAATGGGTTCGAGGAGAACGGGCTTGGCCTGCAGGACACCCTGCTTGAAGTCCTCGAGTGCTGCGGTCTTGAAGGCCATCTCGGACGAATCAACAGGATGATAGGAGCCGTCGTAGAGGTCTGCATGAACGCCCACAACCGGATAGCCGGCCAGAGGACCTGCCTTGACCCCTTCCTGTATGCCCTTTTCGACTGCCGGGAAGAAGTTCTTCGGAACATTGCCGCCGACGACGGATTCGGTGAATTCATAGGCTTCGTCAAGGTTTCCTGAAGGAGCGAAGGTCATCTTCACATGCCCGTATTGCCCGTGGCCCCCGTTCTGCTTCTTGTACTTGTATTCGCAGTCGGACTTGCCAAGGATGGTCTCCTTGTAGGCCACATAGGGCTTCTCGAGTTCAATCTCGACCTTGTAGTCCTCGAGGAGCTTTTCCCGGATGATGTCGAGCTGCTGCTCGGAAATGCCCCAGAGAAGCTGCTGGTGGTTGGCCGCATCGACTTCGGTCTTGATAGTCAGATACTCCTGGCCGATCTTTGCCAGGGCCTGAGCCGCCTTGTCCTCGTCTCCCTTCTTCGTCACGGTGTAGCGGAGGCAGGTATAAGGCGTGGGAATGCCGGTCCTTATATAGAGAATCGGGTTGGCCTTCGTGGACAGGGAATCCGTGGTTCCGGCCTTTGTGAGCTTGGCCAGGGCCCCGATATCTCCGGCATGAAGCTCCGTGACCTCTTCGGCTTTCGAGCCGCACATGACATAGATCTTCCCGACCTTCTCCTCTACGTCCTTGTGGTGGTTGTACAAAAGGTCGTCGGTCTTCAGTACGCCGGAATTCACCTTGATCAGCGAATACTTACCGACGAACGGGTCGACGATAGTCTTCCAGATATAGGCGCTCTTGGGCAGGGCGAAATTGTAGTCGGCGTCGAAGACGTCGTTGGACTTGGCATTGATTCCCTTGCACTCCCGAAGCTCAGGGCTGGGCAGGTATTTCACAATATCGCCCAGCATCGTATACTGGCCCCGGTCCAGGGTATTGGAGCCCATCATGACCGGCACCATCTCGCCCGTGTAGACGGATGTGCGCAGGGCCATACGGATCTCGTCCTCGGAGAACTCTTCCCCGTTGAAATAGCGGTCCATGAACTCTTCGGAAGTCTCCGCCACGGATTCCATCAGGGCTTCCCGGTACTTGTCCAGGTACTCGACGCTGTAGTCCGGCACTTCGGCATGTTCAACGGTCCCGTCTGCCTTCCACTTCTTACCGATTTTCTGTATTACATTAATATAGCCCGTGAACTCTCCGTTCTCCCGGATGGGCAGATGGAACGGCGCAATCCGCTTCCCGTAGAGGCCTTCGAGGTCTTCGACGACCTGGCGGTAGGAAGCGTCATCGATGTCCATGTCTGTAACGAAGAACATGCGGGGCAGGTGATACTTCTCGCAGAGATCCCAGGCCCGACGAGTTCCGGCTTCGACGCCGTTCTTCCCTGACACTACGATGATTGCGGAGTCTGCTGCGGTCAGGGCCTCGGCGACCTCGCCCTGGAAGTCGAGCGAGCCCGGGGTATCGAGGATATTGATCTTCGTCTCGCCCCATACGATGGGAATGACGGAGGTCTGAATGGAGAGCTTGCGCTTGATCTCCTGCTTGTCGAAATCAGAAATCGTATCCCCCTTGTCCACGGTCCCGTGCCGCTTCGTAAGCCCGGCCAGATAGGCCATGGATTCGGCCAATGACGTCTTCCCGGAGCCGGAATGGCCGAGAAGAGCCACATTTCGGATCTTGTCAGTAGTAAAAACCTTCATAAAAGCCCCCTAACTTGAAAGCACTACAAGTTTCCTTATACTGTAGAATTTTACTAAATATGGTTTCTGTTTACAAGAAATAATGGCAAACTTTCACAAATTTCTGAGCCGAATTCAGACACTTTGAAAACGAAAAGGACAGGCCCCGTTTCCGAAAGCCTGTCCCATTATTCATGACGAATATAAATCAGATACTATCTGCGATGTCGATATTGGGTCCGGTAATGCCGACAAAGGCGCCGTCTTTTGCTTCCTTCGCCTCCGGATGGGCGATGAGCCACTTATTCGTCATCCGAAGAAGAGGGTCTTCCGTGCTGCCGCTCTTGGCCTCAGGTACCCCCACATTGGTTCCCCTGGGCAGAACGACCAGGGTCTTGAAGCCCTTATCTTTCGAAGCCTGGCAGGGAGCATAGTGAAGACTGGTCGCATAGACTTCGACCAGGACCCCGGCAGGAATCTTAAAGGCCTTCGTCACGGAGCTGTCGATCTTGAAGTCATGGATTTCCGACTCCTTTGCCAGGAGCAGGATGAAGTCCTCGGTCCCCAGATTGTACTCGGAGTTCCGGTGGTATTCGAAGCAGTTGAGCTTGGTATTGTGGCCGTTGCACCAGCCGAACTGGGCAGGAATCCCGCCGAAAAGGCTTAAAGATATCGCATCGGCCTCGGGAAGGCCCTGCAATAAAGGCTCCTCGGCCACGTACTGAGTCCCGCTCTCCGGGCAGGGCAGTTTCTCATTCATCACTTTGAGAATCGGGGAAACATCGATTCCTTCCACCACCCGGCCATATTCAGCAAATTCCGGATCTTTTACGTCATAGATTTTCACAGTTTTCTCCCTTCATAGTCAATCTGTAGAATAACCATATCATAATTACAGGCGGTTCATTTCTTCTCTTCCGTCTCTCCTGAGTCCTCTCCGGAGCCTTTCTCATCCTTATCCCGCCGGAAGCTTTTGAAGGCATAGAAAACGAACCAGCCGCCGACGCCGATAAAGAGAAGTCCAAAGAGGATGGAAAAGAGGGCATTCCCTCCCTGCGTCATCGCCACAAACTGCATGATGCCTATGTAAATCAGCACCGCTGCCACAATGAGGCGCATGAGAAGGGCTACCTGGGGATTTTTACCTTGAGGATTCACTTACATCCTTCCTTTCAGAGGGTCGGGAAAAGTTCTTTCAGGGCCGGATACAGGCGGTCAAAGGTATGATACCGCTCTTCATATAGAGCCACAAGGGCTGGGTCCGGTTCCTCGGTTCCCGTCACGTGAATGAGGGTATCTGTTGCCTGTTTCACATCGGAATACTCTCCGCAGGCCACGGCCGCCAGGATAGCTCCGCCATAGCCGGGTCCCTGCTCGGTCTCCGGAATGGTCAGGGTCAGATTCATGACATTGGCAAAAATCTTCCGCCAGAGGGGACTCTTGGCCCCGCCGCCGCAGATCATCGAAGTCTTCACATCGACGCCCAGGGCTCTGGCTGCTTCCAGGCTGTCCCGCATGCCGAAGGCCACCCCTTCGAGAACGGCCTGGGTCAGGTCCTCCCGGCTCGTATCCATGGTCATGCCGATGAAGCAGGCCCTTGCGGCCGGATCATTGTGAGGCGCCCGCTCTCCCATCAGATAGGGCAGGTAATAGACGTGGTTCTTTCCAAGCCTGTCCGCTGAGATTTCCTTCTGCTCAGCCGGATAATCCCTGGTCCGCACGATTTCATCCATCCACCACTTGTTGCAGGAAGCGGCGGACAGCATGCAGCCCATCAGGTGATATGCCCCGTCCGCATGGGCAAAGGCATGGAGGGCATTGCCGCTGGAGCGGAAAGTGTCGCTCGAAATGAAGATGGTCCCGCTGGTTCCAAGGGAGATATTGCAGGCCCCGTTTCCGACGGTTCCGGTGCCGATGGCGGCTGCCGCATTGTCTCCGGCTCCGGCCACAACCTTGACGGTTTCCTGCAGGCCCAGTTCCTCAGCAGCCTTCTTCGTCAGGGTTCCGACCACTTCATAGCTCTCATAGAGCTTCGGCATCTGGTCCAGGGAAATCCCGCAGATGGAGAGCATCTCTTCCGACCACTTCTTGTTCTTTACGTCGAGAAGGAGCATGCCGGACGCATCGGAATAGTCGCTGCAGTGGACCCCGGTCAGACGGTAATTGACATAGTCCTTGGGCAGCATAATCTTTTTGATCCTGGCGAAATTCTCCGGTTCATGCTTTTTGATCCAGAGGATCTTCGGAGCCGTAAAGCCGGCGAAGGCAATATTTCCGGTATATTCCGCCAGGCGGTCGGTACCGATGTCATTGTTTAAGTACTCGGTCTCCTCCTGGGTCCGCCCGTCGTTCCAAAGGATTGCAGGCCGTATCACTTTGTCATTTTCGTCGAGGATGACCAGGCCGTGCATCTGGCCTCCGGCCCCGATTCCGGCAACCTCACTGGCGTCGATATCAGCAGCCAATTCCCGGACCCCGTCCTTGACGGCGGAAATCCACGCATCCGGGTCCTGCTCCGACCAGCCGGGATGGGGGAAGCTCAGGGGATACTCCCGGGACACTATTTTTTCAATGCTGCCCCCGGACTTCATCAAGAGAAGCTTCACAGCCGATGTTCCGAGGTCAATTCCGATATAGTACATAGAAAAGTCCTTTCAAAAAACAGGATTCCTATTGCTGCAAAAAGGCGCAGGCGACTTTTGCCCCGCCTGCGCCCTGAATTGTATCACATCTGTACTGTCGCGAAACAGAAGGCTATCACGATTTTCCGGTCTTGTGATTCGATACGACATCGAATACGACTGCGGCCAGAAGGACGGCACCTTTGACAACGTACTGGTACTGGTCCGGCAGACCCAGGATAGACATACCCTGGTTGATGACGCCGAGGAGGATGGCGCCGACCATGATACCGGGAACGGTACCGGAACCGCCGTATGCGGAAGCCCCGCCGATGAAGCAGGAGGCGATGGCGTCCATCTCGTAGGAGTTGCCCATGTTTCCGTCGACGGAACCGATCCGGGCGCCGACCAGAAGTCCGGAAAGGCCGGCCAGGAAGCTCATCAGGAAGTAGGCCCAGAAGTAAACCTTACGAGGGTCGATACCAGAAAGCTTCGTAGCCTTCTCGTTGCCGCCGACTGCGTAGAAGTAACGGCCGAATACGGTGGAACTTGTGATGAAGGCGAAAATCAGGACAACAGCCAGAATCCAGAGAATCATGACAGGAATGCCCTTGTAGCCCATCAGGCAGTAGGAATAAGCAATAATCAATGCATCGAAAACTACCTGCTTGGCAATGGCGCCGCCGAAGCCTTCGACCTTGTAGCCCTGCTTAACCCGCTGAGCCCGGCGAACGAAGGTGTAGACGGTCAGGCAGACAGCGACGATGATGCCGATGATCAGGGCGCTGACCACGTGTCCGTTCTCCTCACCGGGGAAGTGGATATAGGAGGTGAAAAGGTTCAGGAAGGAAGGATTCATGATGGAGATGGTCTTTGAATCCAGGATGACACGGGCGATGCCTCGGAAGAGGAACATACCGGCCAGGGTGCAGATGAAAGGCGGAATGTGGATATAGCCGATGAGCCAGCCCTGCCAAACACCGATCAGGGCACCGACCGCCAGGGAGCAGATAATCGCTGCTGCTGCGGGGAAGCCGCTGTCCATCATCTTCGCAGCCATGGCTGCGGTCAGGCAGAGGGTGGAACCTACGGAAAGATCGACGTTACCACCGGTCAGGATGCAGAGGAGCATGCCGCAGGCCATGATCAGAACGTAAGCGTTCTGCAGCAGGAGATTTGAAATATTCTGCGGGTAAATGAGACGGCCTCCCGTCAGAGCCGTGAAGAGAATGAATACAATGACGAGAGCCAGAATCATTGTATATTTTTTGATGAAATCTTTGACTTTCATGTACCTTATGCCTCCTTCTTGGAGCTGTCAGAGCTCAGGATTGCGCTCATAATCTTTTCCTGTGTTGCTTCTTCTGCCGTAAACTCACCGACGATCTTCCCTTCGTTCATGACGTAAATCCGGTCGCACATGCCGAGAAGCTCGGGAAGCTCGGAGGATATCATGATGACGGCCTTGTTCTGATCCACCATCTCGTTCATGATCTGGTAGATCTCATACTTGGCGCCGACATCGATACCACGGGTCGGTTCGTCGAGAATCAGAACGTCCGGCTCCGCAAACATCCACTTGGAAAGGAGGACCTTCTGCTGGTTGCCGCCGGAAAGATTTCCGACCGCCTGCTGAATCGAAGGGGTCTTGGTACGCATGGACTTTGCCAGCTTTTCCGCCTCGTCGTTTTCCTTCAGGACATCGACGATGT
>Ga0256404_1005726_pt1 | contig 21554 bp, 18 predicted proteins | sample RumenRJG_01DNA_FD_185990 | JGI IMG/M metagenome (GOLD analysis project Ga0256404, IMG submission 185990) | Bovine rumen microbial communities from Lethbridge, Alberta, Canada - RJG_01 | ecosystem: Host-associated > Mammals > Digestive system > Stomach > Rumen | place: Canada: Alberta | collected...
AATACTTCCTTGTCGGTGTATTCGTTCTCAGGCTTGGTGAGCAAGCCGTTCTTTTTCGCCTTTGCAAGTATTTTAGCTCTGTCCATACCTGCGCCGTTATCGCGGCAGGAGATAACTACCTCTCCCGAATCATAACCTGCCGAAAGGGTCACGGTCGGCGGCTCGGTCTTGCCTGCGGCTGCTCTCTCCTCGGGCAGCTCGATGCCATGATCGACCGCGTTCCTCGTTATGTGCATAAGCGGGTCGTTGAGTATATCGACAATGCTCTTGTCTACCTCGGTATCCTCGCCCTCAAACTCCAGCGTTACGCCCTTTCCGAGCTTCTGGTTCATATCGCGCACGACTCTGTTCATCTTCTGGAAGGCTGTCGAAACGGGCACCATTCGTATGCTCATTACCGAGTCCTGAAGCTCGTCCGTCAGCTTTTTAAGCTCGCGCGCAGATTTGTTGAAACGGTCAAGGTCAACGCCCAAGCCTTTCAGGTCGGGGCTTGATGTGACGCTTCCCTGCGTTATGACTATCTCTGCCACAAGGTCAAGCAGGTGATCGAGCTTTTCAAGGTTTACTGTGATAAGGCTCTGCTCGTGCTTTTCCGCAGGCTTTTTTGGTGCCTGCTTGGCAGGCTGCTTGGGAGCCTGTTCTGCCTTTGCCTGCTCAACAGCCTTTTCTGCCTGCTGTGGCGTCGGTGCTGCCGCAGGTGCAGGCTTTGCCGCCTGTGCGGACTTATCCGGCTTGTGCAGCTGCTCCGCCTTTTCAACATTTATGCCGTCCTCAAGATATTCAAGGACCTTTTTCGCATCATCGGTTATCAGCTTGATGATAAGTCCGTGCGCCTTTATCTCGTCATCTGCGTTGTCATCGTCAAGGTCGGGCGGAATTGTCGAGCAGACCTCGGCTATCTGACCGAGGTTTCGCAAAAGCACAAAACCGCGAGCAGAAGGCATTGCACAGCTTTCCTGATATATCACCCTGTAGGTGAGTATCGTTTCGTCCTCGTCATCGGGGAAAAGATGCGAGATATCCTCACCGCCCGATGACTGCGCAGCAGCTGCCGCAGGTGCGCTCTCGCCCTTCATCTGCGCCGCAAATGCGTGTATTTTGCCCTCAAGCTCGGTAAAATCGGTCAGGGGGATATCATCGTCCTGTATGTTGTCAAGTTCATTTTTCAGGTTGTCCGAGCTTGCAAACAAAAGCTCGTACAAGCCGGGCTTATCGTACTTTACCTCGGGATCATCACGGATGATGTAGAACAAATCCTCCACCGCGTGCGCAAGGGTAGACATATTCTGCAAGCCCATCATCGACGCAGAGCCTTTTATTGTGTGCATCGTGCGGAAGATCTCGTTGATGTCCTCCGTGCCGATGGTATCCTCCTGTTCGGTGCGCATAAGGATATCATCGAGCTTTTCGAGCAGATCGCCCGTCTCGAACACGAACATATCCAGCATGCTTTCCATTCCGGCTTCAAATTTCGGCATAACAGTCTATCCTTTCAGAAAAAATCAAAATCTTATTCGCTGTCGGTAGCTTTATCGGCGATAAAGCTGAAACCTTTTTCTTTGAGTATCCGCAGTGTATTTTTATAATTCACGCCGCCGATCAGGTGCTTGCGCGAGTCCTCGCCTGTGGTGTATATGACCACCGTGCAGGTACCGAATATTCTCGCCAGCGGATTTCTTCTTATCGTGACTTTGGTGATGTTGCCGCGCTTTAGCGCGACCTTGTGGAAGGTGTACCAGCGGCAGTATGAAAGCGTCACGTTTTCGCCGTCAAAGCCCATAGAGGTCGTCACAGCCGCCTCGCACTTCACGATAGTCAGCCAGATGAACGGCAGCGCGAGCATTATCTCAATGAAGATTATCTGCTGTCTGCGCAGCGGGAAAAGGTTCTGCATCACTATCCCCAGCAGTATCGCAGCCACAGCCGCCAGTGCGGGCAGCACGATAAATCCGGGCATACACGCCTTGCTCGTTTTCACCTGCGGCTTGCACAGCGAAAACTCGGGCGCGATAAGCTTTGCGCTCTGCACAGCGTCCTTTGTAGTCGTTATCGGGATAAGCGCGCTTATCTCCTTCCAGCGCTTGCCGTAGCCTGTACAGCTGACCTCAACGGAGCATATCCTGAACATACGCATAAGGAACGTCTGCGTAAAATCAAGGTAGTTCATATACTTTCGCCGCAGAAGATGATGCCTGCGCGCACCCTTGCCGCTGTGTATGCGAAGATAGTTCTTTCCGCGCTTGCATGTGAAATCCCAGTGGCGCAGCAGATTTGATATGAACGACATCAGCCAGATAAAGCCTATCAGCAGCCCTGCTGCAAGAAAGTATATCCAGATGCTTGAATCCTCTATCTGATGTATCTGCGAGTTGACCTGGCTTATAACGCGCCTGTCGAACTCCCTGTCGGTGATAAGATACGCCTGATAAAGCACCGTCAGCAGCACGGCTGTTCCCGATATCGCCGATGTGAACAGGAACGAAAACAGCACCATCTGCTTTTTGGGCGACTTGAAAACAAATCCCGGCTGTGTCTTTGCCTTTTGTGAAATGATATGGTATATCTCCATCGCCTTTGACTTTGTAAGGTCGATGCGTATGTCGGTAGCCTGCACACAGTCCGCATCGGTCTCGATATAAACCGCACAGCTGCGCAAAAGATACGATATCGCTCCCTGTGACAGCGACAGCGTTGTGATATCATCAAAGTAAACGACGGTTTTGGTCATTCCCAGAAAACCCGTGTGGGTGATTATCCTGTCCTTTCCAAGCTCAAAATACACCATTATCCAGCGTATAAATGCAAAGCCCAATATCACCAGCAGGATAACAAGGTCAAACCAGTTCGCCTCTATCCAGCTTTTTATATCAAAATGCGAGGCGATAAGATACTTTGCAAGCGACAGCAAAAGCAGCCACAGATACTTTGCCATGTACCTGACTATCTTTATCGGGTGCTGACGGAAGGATAAAAACTCCCTTGCGCGCTGGGTAAGCTTTTTATCATGAGTGCCGTTCATTCGCCGTCACCTCCGCAGCTTTCGATGCGGCTTTTTATCGCTGCGTTGACTATCTCGGATATCTCGCGCGCCTGCCGCCTTGTCAGGAAAGGCATGATGCTCTTTGACCCCGGGCAGTTGAGTACAACAAAGTTGAACCCCGTCAGCACGCTCAAGGGAGTTGTCACCGTTGTAACGCTCGTCACCGAGCTTAAAGGCACATACTGGTGCGAGATTATGAAAAAGCCCTTGCGCAGCTTGACATCGCGCTGCGTTATCTCGTACTTTGCCACAAGCACATATATCGGGAAAACTATGACCGCAAGTATAAGCAGCGATGCAAAGGTCATATCCGCGATGATAAGGATATTCTGTGCCACATAACCGCTTATCGCGCGCAGCAGGCTCTTGAAGCCAGCCTCAAGCCCGAAAGCAAACAGAAAAAACCACAGTACCGTGCGTCTGCACGCGCGGCAGCATTTTGGGGAATCCATAGTAAAATCTCCTCAAAGCTGAATTATCAAGGCTCGCCCGTCATATAGATGATTTGAGGTGATACCTTGAACAATACTATTATATCCGTTTATTGCTCGATAAGCACTGTAAACGAATTTATCTGGGGAGTCCCTGTCCTTGTTCTTATGCTTGCAGGCGGTATTTTTCTGTCTTTTCGCCTGCACTTCGCTCAATTGCACATTTTCCGCCTTTTCGGCGAGGTCATAGGTATGCTCAAAGCTCCGCGTAAAAGCTCACGCGGGATATCACGGTTTCAGAGCTTTTCCACAGCGCTTGCCGCTACTGTCGGCACAGGCTCGGTAACGGGAGTTGCCTGCGCACTTTGCGTCGGCGGAAAGGGCTGTATTTTCTGGATGTGGGTAAGCGCCCTTATCGGAATGGCTCTGTCCTATTGTGAAAACTTTCTTGCCGCAAAGCACTCAAAGCTTTCACAACAAGGCAGAAAGGGCAGCGGCGCGTTTTGCTATATCCGCACCATCGGGAAGATCCCTGCGGTGTGCTACGCGCTTTTCTGCGTGCTTGCCTCGCTGGGTATGGGCAATATGGCACAGTCATCATCAGCCGTAAGTGCCGCATCAAGCGGCTTTGGCTTGCCGTATTGGTTTTGCTCGCTTGCGGTCGTGGTATTTTGCGCACTTGCCGTCAGTGATACCTCACGCTGCGCGCGCATCTGCGAAAAAGCCGTGCCGTTTGCTGCGCTGCTGTTTATCCTCACAAGTGCCGCGCTGCTGCTTTTGTCGCCCTTAAAGACTTTAAACGCCCTTGCAGATATTTTCAAGGACGCTTTTTCGGTAAAGGCGTGTGCAGGCGGAACGTTCGGCTGGTTTTTCACAAAGGTCTGCGTGAATGGCCTGCGCCGCGGCGCGTTCTCTCACGAGGCAGGGCTTGGCTCTACCTGCGCTGTACATTCAAGCTGCGAGGATATTTCTGCGCAAATGCAGGGCAAGCTTGCGATGTCAGAGGTGTTTATCGACACGATGGTGATATGCACCGTCACCGCGCTTGTGATAATCGTTTCGGGTGCGGACTTTTCAGGCAGCGACTACACGCTCACCGTTTCAGATGCGTACAGCGTCTTTCTCGGCGGCGCAGGAAAGCTGTTTGTCAGCCTTTGCCTTACGCTGTTTTCCCTATGCACCCTCACGGGCTGGTTTTTCATCGGGGAAAGTGCATTTGCCTGTCTTTTCCCCGAAAAAACCTTAATCTACAAACTTATCTACCTGCTGTGCGCCTATCTTGGTTCACAGTTCCCTATGCAGACGGTCTGGGAGATAAGCGATATTTTCAATGCCCTTATGGCGCTGCCGAACATTATCTGCGTGCTTATGCTGTCAAAGCAGGTGTGCGCGCCTAAATTTCGCCGCTTGCGTGGCGGGTAACGTGGCAGCCGACATTCACCGAAACGGGCAGGCCTGCTATGTGCGTAGGTGCCTGTTCAATGTTCACCGCAAGGCAGGTCTGCGTGCCGCCGAAGCCCTGCGGTCCGATACCGAGTTTGTTTATCTTTTCAAGCATTTTTGCCTCAAGCTGCGCATAAAGCGGCTTGGGGTTTCTTACTGTAACATCTCTACAAAGCGCCTTTTTAGCGAGGTATGCGCACTTTTCAAAGTCACCGCCTATACCTACGCCTATAACTATCGGCGGGCAGGGGTTAGAGCCTGCCTTTGCCACAGCGCCGACAACCCAGTCAACTATCTCGTCCTGCGTAACGCTTGGAGTCATCATCTTCAGCTGCGACATATTCTCGCTGCCAAAACCCTTTGGGGCAACGGTTATCTTCACCTTGTCGCCGCTCACGAATTTAAGATGCACCACAGGCGGAGTGTTATCGCCCGTGTTGACCCTTTCAAGCGGGTCAGAAACTATCGAGCAGCGCAGTCTGCCCTCGATATAGCCCTGCGAAACGCCATCGTTGAGCGCCTCGTTTATGTCGCCGCCCACAAAGTGAACGTCCTGCCCGACCTCCATAAAGATTATCGCCATACCCGTATCCTGACAGATAGGGATAGTCTGCTCGCGGGCAACGTTTATGTTGTCGATTATGTCGCCAAACACGTTCTTTCCTACGGGCGAGCGCTCAAGCTGCGCACATTTGCGGATACAGTCCTCCATATCCTTCGGCAGATACAGATTTGCCTTTATACAAAGCTCTTTTACGAGCTGTTTTACACTGCTGACGTCTATCTCTCTCATTCTTTGATGCTCCTGAAATATCCGCGCAGCATTTTTTCAACATTCTCCGCGCTGAATTTTGATGCCCAGCGGACATCCTCATGTGAAAGTTCCTTATCGGAAAGTCCCGCAGCGGCATTTGAGATGTAGGAAAGTCCGCACACCTTTACCTTTGCGTGACGTGCAGCGATCGCCTCGCAGGCGGTAGACATACCTACTGCGTCAGCACCGAGCGCCGCAGCCATCCTTATCTCCGCAGGCGACTCAAACGACGGACCTGTAAACTGGATATAAACGCCCTCTCTTACGGGGATACCGTTCTGCTTTGCAACGTTGACAAAGATCTCTCTCATCTGCTTGTCGTAGATATTTGACATATCGGGGAATCTTACACCGAAGTGGTCAACGTTCTTGCCTATCAGAGGATTTGGCACAAACGAGGAAATATGGTCGGTGATGACCATGATATCACCTACGTTGAAATCTTTATTGATGCCGCCCGCAGCGTTTGTGAGGATAATGCTCTCAACGCCCATGGTAGCCATAAATCTTATCGGCAGCACAACGTCCTCCATTGAGTAGCCCTCGTAATAATGGACTCTGCCCTGCATACAAACGATAGGCACGTCCTCCATATAGCCGAACAGAAAATGCCCGACGTGACCCTCGACCGTGGACACGGGAAAACCGTTCAAAGAGGTAAAGGGCACCTCGTAGACCGTCTCGATCTTCTCTGCCATATCGCCAAGTCCCGTGCCAAGCACAAGACCTACCTTTGGCTGAAAGCCTATCTTTGTGCTGATCTTCTCCGCATACTGTTCAAGTCTTTCGTAATCGTACATATAAACTCTTCCTTTCGTTGTGGATTTGATTTTCGTTTTTGGTATTGCGCAGCAAAAGTACAGCCGCACTTTGTGCAAAACTTACAACTCGATAATATTTTAAAGACAATTTGCTAATATATATTTTACAACAATATTGTTAATTTGTCAACGGCTTTCGGTGATAATAGATAAAATGTAAGAAATAAAAAAGAGCTGCTGCATTTCTGCAACAGCTCACATTTATCAGAACTCTATTTTGGAATAAAGACCTGCGCCTTTCATTGAATCCTCAGGCTTTGGCTTTTTGTAGTCCTTTTCAAAGCTTGTGGTGATATCAAAGCCCTTTGAACGGCCGCCTCTGCCGCCGTTTCTTCTGCCTCTGCCGCCTCTCTTGAAGCCGCCCCTGTCGTCAAACTTTCTTGGATTTGTTGAGGAGATGATCACCTTTCTGTACGGCTCCTCACCCTTTGACTGACTTGTAACGCCCTCTATCTCGGAAACAGCGGCGTGAACGATGCGTCTTTCATATGGGTTCATCGGCTCAAGCGCGGAGCTTCTGCCGTTTTTCTTTACATTATTTGCGATCTTTCTTGCAAGCTCTTCAAGCTGTGCCTTTCTTCTCTCTCTGAAGCCGTTGCAGTCGGTAGATATCCTGAAATACTCCTTATCGACCTTATTGCACACCAGCGATGCAAGATACTGAAGTGAGTCAAGCAGCTCGCCCTTTTTACCAAGCATATCCTCAAAGCCGTCGCCGCCTATCTCTATAACAGCGCCGTCCTCGTTTTCTGCTGCCACTACGGACGCATTGGCTATCTGCATAGCCTCAAGCACGCTCTTGATATACTTAACAGCTATATCGGTCTTTGTTTCGCTGTATTCTGCTTCAACCTTTGCCTCTCCCTTTACTTTTCCGAAAAGTCCCTTTTTAGGCTCTTCAAGCACATTAAAGGTTATCTTGTCTTCACTTGTGCCAAACTGCTGTGCTGCAAGCTGCTTTGCTTCTTCTACACTTGCTGCGGTAAAAATCTCTTTCACTTTTACCTTACTCCTCTCGATAAATAATTCACTATATGTTACGGAAGCCTTTGCCGCGGCAGATCCTTGCGGCTCTCTCGTCAAAATGCGGCTCCGATAGTGTGCATTTGATGCATATTATTCTTCCTCTGCGTCGGTATCCTGCTCTGCCTCGGCAGGCTCGTCACTTTCGGTATTATCGTTATTATCGGCATTTTCGCTCTTATTGCCGCCATTGTTATTGTTGTTATTATTGTTATTGTTTTTATTCTTATTCTTTTTCTTCTTGCCGCTTTGAGGCTGCTTTGGCTTTTCCTCTTCCTCCTCGTCAGCGAACTCCTGATACTCCTCGCCGTATTTTTCAGCCATACGCTTTCTTGCGGCAGCGATACGGCGGCGATCCTCGGCAGCTTTTTCAGCCTTGGAGAGCTTTTTCTCCTCGGTATCCTCGTCATCGTCATCGGAAGAAACAGGCGCACCGCCCATTCTTTCGAGATTCTGCTCTGCCATTTTAGCAAACATTGACTTTTTGCCGTTCTTTTTGTTCTTTTCAAGCTCTGCCTCGACCATAGCCTGGACCTTTGCAGGATTGTAAATCACATTGAGAACTATCGTTTGCAGCAGTGCAAACAGTGATGAATAGCACCAGTACAGACCCAGTCCCGAAGGATAGCTGAAACCGATCCACAGCGAGAACACAGGCAGGATGATAAAGGTTATCTTCATACCCATACCCATAGCCTTTGCAGCGGCAGGGTTGTTCTTTTTCTGGAAGATCTGCGAAACGATAGTAACTGCTATCTGGAGAATGAACGAAGCAAACGGGATAATCCAGGTCATATTCTTGAATGACGGGATAACGCCCATATCAAGACCGAAGCTCTTGTAGTCAATATCCTTTGCAGCACTTACCACCGAATCGGGCAGTACGTCTGCATACACTCCGCCGTCCTTGTTGACGAAAGAGAATGTCATAAGCTCCGGGCGCGAGGTAACGAGGTTCTTTGAGATATACTCCTCGTTGAGCATAAACGAGTCTATATCGGGATGCTTTTTGATAGCCTCAAGTATCCTGTTTACTTGTTTATCCTCGTCCTTTAAGCTCTTTGCAGCGTTCTTGCAGTTATCCTCATCAAGAAAATACTTTGAGAACTCCTGATAAGCCTCGTCCTCGTTCTTGCCGTTTTTCTCATACATAAACAGGTATTTTTCAAAAACGGTCTTTTTCTTTACATCGTCCTTTTCGCTGTCGGAGAGCGAGAGCTTTTCTATCTCCTTGTCGATGTACTCGATATTCTTATCGCTGTGCATATCGCTTGAAACGACATACAGACCCGCGATAAGGTTATTTGAGTTGTTCAGCTCGTCCTTATCGGCATTTGAGATGTACGTCAGCGGTCCGTAGATGATAGGGATAAGTGCGAACAGTATCACCATAGTAACTATCATCGGCAGACAGCTTGCCATCGGGTTTATGCCCGTTTTTGCGTAAAGAGCCATCTGCTCTTCCTGCATCTTCTGCTGATTTTTGCCGTACTTTTTCTTTATCTTTTCAAGCTCCGGCGTAAGAAGTGCCATCTTCGCCGTGCTTTTCTGCTGCTTTATCGCCAGCGGAAAAACTATAAGTCTTGTTACGAACGTAAACAGTAAAAGCGCTATACCATAGTTTTTAACAACATAGTACAAGCCCTTCATTATCCACCCTAAAGGGATAGCTATAATACTCATTATTGTCCTCCGTTTTACTTTCCTTTAATCTGTGCAGAACAGCTGGGGGAAACCCTTTTGGAGAAGGGTTATCCCCCAGACCCCTTTCCTAAACCTTTTAATGACTTTTCAGCAACGGGAGGCAAAGCTCCCGTCACTGAAAAGTGTTAGAGAATTCAGAAAAGAAAGTTTGAGAATAACACTTCCAAGAGATTTTCTCAATTATTCTGTACACATAAAATGCAAATCAAATATACAAAAATACACTTATTCTTTATTTCATTACTTAACAGCTTTTTTCTTTATTCTGAAATAGTCCCTGCTCAGCTTGTCGGGAACGTAGTCAACGCCGCCGCTGCTACACGGATTGCACCGCAGGAGCCTCCACACGCTCAAAAGCAGTCCCTTGAAAAAGCCGTGCTTTTTGAACGCCTGCGCACTGTACGCCGAACAGCTCGGGTAATATTTGCACTGCGCGGGAAACAGCGGACTTATGAACTTCTGATAGATCTTTACAAAGAATAAAGCTATATATTTCATTTCTTATTACTGCGGACAAACGGCTTGTCCATTTCTTTTACCAGTCGGTTTTCGATAAACCTGCACACATCACAGCTTGTTTTGTCCTGTATGCCGTTTCTGCCCACAAAGACAAGATCAAAGCCTATCGGCAGACTCTGCTCGCTCTGGCGGTAAGCCGCCCTTATTATGCGCTTTACTCTGTTGCGCACAACGGCGTTGCCAAGCTTTTTGCCTGCGGTTATACCAAGCCTTGAAAAAGGCATATTATTCGGGAAAAAATGTACGCACAGCCAATCACAGCCGACACGTCTGCCTTTTCTGTAACAGCGCGTAAAACCGCTGTTGTCCTTCAGGACAGTTGTAAATAACATATCTCTTACTTCTTATTTCTCATCTGATGTGACCAAAAACTAAAAACGACCTTATACCCTTCAATCTTTTTGAATGGTAAAGGTCGGTCATAAGGGGAAAGCGCCTTTAAAATAAAGTTCACCGATAATTTACCCCTCTTAAAGCTGCGGCATTTTCTCTTTCGCCGCGGCAGTTGATGTCCTCCGCCATTATCGGCGGACGACGCTGCACACTATGCAAGTTATCAGTAGCTGAGTCTTGCTCTGCCCTTTGCTCTTCTTCTTGCAAGTACCTTTCTGCCGTTAGCAGTTGCCATTCTCTTTCTGAAACCGTGAACCTTCTGTCTGTGAAGCTTCTTAGGCTGGTATGTTCTCAACATAATAGTTCATCCTCCTTCCATTGACCTTTCCAAGCAATATTTACACAAATACCACTTTGTCAGTCTTTATTATGCGGACTGACAAGTGATAATTCTTGACATAGCCCTTGTAATTTTACATTATAGCTTATTTCATAGTCATTTGTCAAGACCTTTTTTCAAGTTTTTTTACCAAATGCACAGCTTTCAAAAGGGTTTTTGTACAAATTTTCTTAAACTTTTTGTGTACTGACGATAATCAAATTGTTATAAATACTACATCTTGATCTCAAACAACGAAAAATCAGCTTATTTGGTACTTTTTCAGATACTTCCTACCCTTTTAAAAAAAATACTATTTATTATATATATACGCTTGAAATTCTCAACAGTTTGTGGTATAATTATTTAGAATTGAGTAGTATGCCCTTTTGTTAAAATCTGTTATTTTTCAGATACAAAAAGTGTGTATGCAAAAAAGGGTCGGAATATCGAAAAATCAAGCATTTTTGGCTATTATGGAGGAATAAATGAATGGACAGCTTCAATGACGTATTTCTGGAGGTACTGAAATACTGCCACGACTATAAAACGGTCAGCGAGCCCGGATACAACAGGTGGATAAAAATTCTTGAACCGTACAAGTTTGAAAACAACACCGCCTATCTGCTTGCTGATTCCGAATTTACAAAGACCACGACCGAGAATAACTACGGCAAGATAATCCACGAGGCTTTCAGAGAGGTCATGGGCTTTGATGTTGAGGTAAAGATACTTGTCAAGAGCAAGGAGGAGGAGCCTGATGCGCAGAACGTGAGCGTAACTCCCGCTAAGTATTCGGACAACCTTACCAACCTGCTCACCTTTGACAACTTCGTGCAGGGCGAGTCCAACAAGCTTGCATTTGCTTTTGCAAAGACCGTTGCAAACAGATACAATAACAATACCGAGCAGCAGGATTTCAATACGATGCTTTTCAATCCCCTGCTTATCTACGGCGATTCGGGACTTGGCAAAACACACCTTATGAAAGCTATCGAGTACGATGTAAGAAAAAACAATCCCGAGCTTAAAATAGTCTACACAACGGGCGAATCGTTCATCAACGAGCTTGTAAAGGCTATCGAAACAAAGGAAACGGTAAAGTTCCACGATAAGTACAGAAATGCTGATTTTCTGCTGGTAGACGATATACAGACGATAGCGGGAAAGGAAAGAATGCAGGAGGAATTTTTCCACACTTTCAACGAGCTTTACAATGCAGGCAAGCAGATTGTGCTGACCTCGGATATACACCCGTCAAAGATATCAAAGCTGCAGGACAGGATACAGTCAAGGCTTTCAAACGGTATGCAGGTCGATATCACACCGCCAGATCTTGAAACAAGAATGGCTATCATCAGAAACAAGGCGGACAGGCTCGACCTTCACCTTTCCGACAGCGTGACGAGGATAATCGCAGAGAAGATAAAGAGCAACGTGCGTCAGATAGAGGGTACTGTCAAGAAGATAAAAGCCCTTACGATGTATACCAACGAACAGCCGACTATCGCTATGGCGCAGAAGGTCATCAAGGAGATAATGATAGAAAATCACCCTGCCGAGATAACTGTTGACAGGATAATCGGCGATGTGGCTGACGCATTTGATGTTACCGCAGAGGATATCCTGTCAAAGAACAGACAGGCAAAGATCTCACTTGCAAGAAAGATCACTATCTACGTTATGAAAAACGTCAAGGGTATGACATTCACCCAGATAGGCGAGGCGCTCAACAAAAACCACTCGACTATGACGATACACTATAACGAGATAGACCAGCTGCTAAACACCAATAAAGCGCTTAAGGATAACGTTGACGATATAATCAAAAACCTGCGCAGCAATTAAATCCAAATTTTAAGACTTTTAAACTTTTTCAACAGACTTTTCAACATAAATTACTTTTCTGAAAAGACTGATAAAGCATACGCTGTGCAGAATAATAAACGTTTTTAACATTTGCTCGCGTACGAAAAAAGTCAAAAAATAAAACTTCGTGCTCAATTTTGCACAATTGTTTTAACTTTCAACAAACATTTTTTCAAACAATGCAACACGAAAATATCAATCAACTTAATCAACAATTTATCAACTAAAAAGCATTAAAATACTTGGTAAGCAAAGTGCCTGATAAACCGCGCTTTGCACAGCAATCAACATTTTCAGCGCTCTCTAATACTGATACTGAAAAAATTATTAGTTAGATGGTTAACAATAGTAAATTTTTTTCTCTCACCACAGAGCTTGATTGTTTAAAACAAGTAATTATCAAGGTAATCATTTTATGATTGAAATTATTGAAAGTTTTTTCTTCTCATTAAATGATTGATGATAATTCTTATGCAGAAATGCTATACTCTGAACTCTTTTTTAGACTCCTACTACTTTTTCGTTATTTTGGGGCTTGTCCCAAAATGGCGAAAAAGCAATAAAAGGTTTAGGAAAGGGGTTTGGGGAATAACCCTTCTCCAAAAGGGTTTTCCCCAATTATATAATGAAAGGAAGAACTATCAATGAAATTCACTTGTGAAAAGAAAACGCTTATTGATGCTGTAAGCAATGTTTCAAAGGCTATCAGCGAAAAAGCTCCGTTCCCTGCACTTTCGGGAATGAAGCTGCGGCTTGACAAGGAAAACCTTGAGCTTACGGGCTACAATATGGAGATAGGCATAAGGACAACTATCAGCGTTGAAAGCTCCGATTCGGGACAGTGCATCATTGATGCGGGACTTTTCTCAAATATGCTGCGAAAGCTTGATGAAAACATCGTGCTTATCGAGATATCAAGCAACTATCAGGTAACTATATCAAGCGGTGTTACGACCTTTAACCTCGTTGCACAGAATTCAGACGAGTACCCCGAGCTGCCGACAGTAAATTCAGATGACAGCATATGCGTTTCGCAGCCGATACTTAAAAATATGATAGAGCAGTCTGTCTTTGCGGTCGCAGTTACAGATATGAAGCCCATCCTCAAAGGCGAGCTTTTCGAGATACAGGGCGGCAAGCTCACACTTGCAGCTATCGACGGATACAGACTTGCTGTAAGAAGCGAGCCTATCAAGTATGACGGCGAAAAGAAGTTCGTTGTGCCTGCCGTTACTCTCTCAAAGGTCACAGACCTGCTTTCAGATAACGAGGAGGACTTGGCGGAGCTTTGCCCGACACTCAAACATATCATCTTTAAAATAAACGGATATATGGTATATTCAAGACTGCTTGAGGGTGAGTTCCACCCGTACAGATCGGCTATACCGACAGAGAGCAAAACAGAGGTAACTGTTGACAGAAAACAGCTTATCGCAACACTTGAAAGAACGATGCTCATCATCAACGACAGAGCGCCTTCACCTGTAAGATGCTACTTTGAAAACAATACACTTAAGATCAATTGCAAAACCACAGTCGGAAATAAGATATCAGACGAGATAAGTGCAGTTATAACGGGTCCTGTTATTGAGATAGGCTTTAAGTGCAAGTATCTGCTCGATCCGCTGAAGGTAATTGACGACGAAAGGGTAAAGCTTCAGATGAACGGCAGTCTGCTGCCTATGAAGATAGTTTCGTGCGATGATAATGCAAGAGATAAATACACCTACCTCGTTCTGCCTGTAAGACTGCCAAAGGATTGATCTTATGAAAACAGTTGAGATAAAGATACATACCGATTTTATCAAGCTCGATTCACTGCTGAAATTCGCAGGAGTGGTCGAAACGGGAGGTATCGCAAAGGAGATAATCGCCGAGGAGAGAATAAAGGTCGGCGGTGAGGTCTGCACGATGCGCGGCAAGAAGATACGCCCGGGAGATAAGGTGCAGATAGATGAGATCGACACGGAGATACTTGTCACTAATTGATCAGGATATATGTATATAACGAAAATTTGCGTTGACGGTTTCAAAAACCTGAAAAAGATAGATATCACTCCCCACGAGGAGATAAACATCTTCTGGGGAAAAAATGCGCAGGGAAAAACAAATCTTATCGAGGCGGTATGGCTTTGTACGGGCGTGAGGTCTTTTCGCAGTACAAAGGACAAGGGCATGATAGATGTTGACCGCGAGTCAATGTTCATCGAGGTCAGCTTTAAAGACAGCTTTCGTGAACAGGTCGTGAGATACTGCATGAACAAGAGCAATCTCAAGGAAAAAGAGCTGTTTCTCAACGGCATAAAGGTCAAAAATCCTGCAAAGCTGTTCGGTCAGCTCGACTGCGTGGTGTTTACTCCGGAAGACCTTGAGATATCAAAAGGCTCGCCCGATAACAGACGGCAGTTTTTAGACCTGTGCGTGAGCCAGATAAAGAACAACTACTCAAACATCTGCGCAAAGTACGAAAGGATAATAGAGCACCGCAATGCGCTTTTGAAAAATATAGCGTTTGGCAGAAGCTCACGCGACGAGCTTGACGGCTGGGATATACAGCTTGCACAGCTTGGCTCGTACATATCACTTTTAAGATACAACTATACAAAAAAGCTTGCAAACAACGTTTCAAAGCTGTACAGTGAGATATCGCAGGGCAAGGAAAAGCTGGAGATAAGCTACTATTCGACAGTTTTTTCAAAGCTTGAGGGCAGAAAGGATTTTGCAGGCGACCTTGCAAGAGAATATTTGCAGGTGATAAAAAAAAATACCGATGAGGACATCAGGGCGGGCTTTACTATGAAAGGCATACACCGTGATGACATCATCACAAAAATAAACGGTATGCCGTGCAGAGATTATGCCTCGCAGGGACAGCACAGATCCTGTGCGCTGATACTCAAGCTTGCACAGGCGTACATTCTGAAACAGGAAACAGATGATGCGCCCGTTATTCTGCTTGACGATGTATTGAGCGAGCTTGACGAGTTCAGACAGAGATTCGTGCTTTCAAAAATCGACGGTATGCAGGTTTTCATCACCTGCTGCGATAAGAATATTCAGTTTGAGAAAAACAAGCACGGCAGACTTTACAACATCGAGGGCGGAAGGATAAAAACTCACAAGCGAAAGGAAAAGAAGGACTGATGTATCTTCACCTTGGAAACGACTTTATCGTGAATGAAAAGGACATCATAGGTATCTTTGATATTGAAAAATCATCGGTGTCACAGATAACAAAGCAGTTTCTGAACAATGCGTCAAAAAATTCGCGCGTGGTAAACTGTACCTACGAAATGCCAAAAAGCTTTGTGGTCTGCCTTGATAAAGACCTGACAGAAACAATTTATATTTCTCAGCTGGCGTGTTCAACACTGCTTAAAAGACACAAGAAATTTGATTGATATATCTAAACCAAAACAGGAGGATAAAGAACTTGGATAACAATTTGGAAAACATCTCACAGGTGGATAAGAGCAACAACTATGACGAAAATCAGATACAGGTGCTCGAGGGACTTGAAGCTGTTCGCAAAAGACCGGGTATGTACATCGGCTCGACAGGCTCGAGGGGACTTCACCACCTTGTTTATGAGATAGTTGACAATGCTATCGACGAGGCTCTTGCAGGCTATTGTACGCAGATAGATGTCGAGATACTCGAGGGCGATATAATCAGAGTTACCGATAACGGACGCGGTATCCCTACGGGCATTCACCCAAAGGAGGGTATTTCTGCGGCGACCGTTGTTTATACGATACTGCACGCAGGCGGTAAGTTCGGCGGCGGCGGATATAAGGTAGCAGGCGGTCTTCACGGCGTTGGTGCATCTGTTGTCAACGCACTTTCCGAATATCTTGAGCTTACCGTTTACGATGGCAAGAACGTGCATTTCCAGCACTTTGACAGAGGTCACTATACCGAGCCTCTGAAAATAATCGGCGAAACGGACAAGACAGGTACATCTGTTCTTTTCAAAGCCGATCCCGAGATATTCCAGGAAACGACTGTGTACGAGTACGAGATACTTGAAAAAAGACTGCGTGAGCAGGCTTTTCTCAACGGCGGTATCAAGATAGTTTTCTCAGACAAGCGTGATCCCGATAACGTGCGCAGTGAAACTCTGCACTACGAGGGCGGTATCAGACAGTTTGTCGAGCATATCCACAAGACAAGAGGTGTTGAGGCGCTCTCTGAAGAGGTCATATACGTCAGCGGCAAGCAGGATGATATGTTCGCCGAGGTCGCTTTGCAGTATAACGACACCTACAATGACCTTATCCTCTCGTTTGCAAATAATATCCATACCCCTGACGGCGGCTCGCACGAAACGGGCTTCCGCGTTGCACTGACAAGGGTAATCAACGAATACGGCAAAAAGTTCGGCTACCTTAAAGACGGCGACAAGCTGCTTGCAGAGGACGTTCGTGAGGGACTTACCGCGATCGTTTCGGTCAAGCTGACAAACTGCGAATTTGAGGGACAGACAAAGGGAAGGCTCGGAAACCCTGAGGTAAGACCGTTTGTCGACAAGATTGTTTCTGAAAAGCTGATGAACTACTTTGAGGAAAATCCGCCTGTTGCAAAGGCGATATTCGATAAGTCAGTCCAGGCGCAGAAGGCTCGTGAGGCAGCTAAAAAGGCAAGAGAGCTTACAAGAAGAAAGAGCGCGCTTGAATCCTCAAGCCTGCCGGGCAAGCTTGCTGACTGCTCGGAGAGAGATGCATCAATGACCGAGATATACATCGTCGAGGGAGATTCTGCGGGCGGCTCTGCAAAGGAAGGCAGGGACAGAAAGTTCCAGGCTATCCTGCCGCTGTGGGGTAAAATGCTCAACGTTGAAAAAGCGCGTATCGACCGCGTTTACGGCAACGATAAGCTCTCCCCTGTTGTAACGGCTCTTGGCACGAGCATCGGTGAGGACTTTGATCTTAGCAAGCTGCGCTATGGCAAGGTCATCATTATGGCAGATGCCGATGTTGACGGTTCGCACATCAGAACGCTGCTGCTGACATTCTTCTTCAGATTTATGCGTCCGCTTATCGAGCACGGTCATGTGTATCTCGCACAGCCGCCGCTTTTCAAGGTGCAAAAGGGCAAGTCATTCAAGTATGCTTACACCGATGCACAGCGCGACAGATATATTGCGGAGTATTCCGCAAACGGCGGAAAGGTCAACGTTCAGCGCTATAAAGGTCTTGGTGAGATGGATCCGATGCAGCTTTGGGAAACTACAATGGATCCCGAGACCAGAACGATGATAAGAGTCACTATGCAGGACGCTGTTAAGGCTGACGAGATATTCACTATACTTATGGGCGATAAGGTACAGCCGCGTAAGGAGTTTATCGAGAAGAATGCAGAGTACGCAAAGGAGCTTGATGTATAACGCGCATATCAGGCGATATATATACACCATATTGTTTTTAACAAACAAGGAAAGGTATTTTTAAAATTATGGCGGAGAAAAACGATTTCAAGAGCTTTGAGGAGAAAGAGCTTGAAGAATACGAAAAACAGGCGCAGGCAGAGGCTGACAGCTTTTCCGAAAAGCCTATGCTCGTGCTTGACTACGATGTGAAAAATGACGAGGAGGACAGAGCTTTCAGGGCATATCAGAAAAAGTTCGTTTATCCTCACAACTGGAAGGTCACAGCGGCGTTTTCGGTGGTCGCGGCGGCGTTTATCGTTTCGATAATCAAGTACCCGGGCGGCTATCTGAATTATGTCCTGCTCGCTATAAGCATAACGGCGATACTGCTGACCTGGTACAACAGCTACAGAATAAGAAAATATCTCGTCAAGGCGCTTAAAAATCTTGAGGACGACAAGTACAGGTTCACGCTGTATGAAAGCGGTTTCACTATCGAAACGCTGGTCAGTGAGGAGGAAAAGCAGGCAGAGGACTACGTTCCCGTAAAGCCGCGCCGCGTACATCTTGGCGACAACAGCGACATCAACAACGATACCGTTGAGGTCATCGAGAATGACGAGATGTTCATAGTGATACTTGAAAAGGAAACTTTTTATGTTCTTTGCAAGCGCCTTATGACTGACAGTCAGCAGAAAATTCTGCGCGACAAGATGACAGGCGAGCTTGCCGAGGGATATCACCTTATCACAGATAATAAATGATCTATATATTTTCCGCAAAAGCCGGAAGAATGGAGTTGAAATTTTTTGAGCGACTACAATGTTATTGACACAGATGTCGAAAGGATAATGAAAGAATCGTTTATCCAGTATTCTATGGCAGTAATCGTTTCCAGAGCGCTTCCTGACGTAAGAGACGGCTTGAAGCCTGTACACAGACGTATCCTTTACACTATGTACGAAAACGGACTTACTCCCGACCAGCCGTACAGAAAGTGCGCAGATACCGTAGGTTCGGTACTTGGTAAGTATCACCCTCACGGTGATGCGTCCGTTTACGATGCGCTCGTGCGTCTTGCACAGAGCTTTTCGCTTCGCTACCCGCTCGTTGACGGTCACGGAAACTTCGGTTCCGTAGACGGTGACCCGCCGGCTGCTTACCGTTACACAGAGGCTAAAATGGCGAAGATGTCGATGAATATGCTCACCGACATCAACAAGAACACTGTTGATTTCCAGTCAAACTATGATGACAGACTCAAAGAGCCTGTTGTTCTGCCGTCAAGGTTCCCTAACCTGCTTTGCAACGGCTCAACAGGTATCGCCGTAGGTATGGCTACAAATATCCCGCCGCACAATCTGCACGAGATAATCGAGGGTATGAAGTGCGTGATGAAAAATCCCGACTGCTCGCTTGACGAGCTTATGGAGCACGTTAAGGGACCTGATTTCCCGACGGGCGGTATCATCATGGGCAGAGCGGGCATAAGAGCCGCTTACGCAACGGGCAAGGGCAAGATAACTCTGCGCTCGCAGACCTCTATCGAGGAGATAAACGGCAGAAACTGCATCATAGTTACCGAGATACCGTATATGGTAAACAAGGCAAGACTTTGCGTTTCTATCGCTGACCTTGTGAAAGACAAGAGAATAGACGGCATACACGACCTCAACGACGAGTCGGGCAAGGACGGTATGCGTATCGTTATCAAGCTCAAAAAGGACGCAAATCCGCAGGTAGTGCTGAACAAGCTGTTTTCATACACACAGCTTCAGGATACCGTCGGCGTGAATATGCTCGCGCTTGTGAACGGCATACCCAAGATACTTACACTCAAAGAGTGCCTTGAGCAGTACATTGATTTCCAGGTGGACGTTATCAGAAGACGTACACAGTTTGATCTGAAAAAAGCCAAGGAAAGAGAGCATATCCTGCAGGGTCTGGTCATCGCCCTTGACAATATCGACGAGGTAGTTGAGATACTGCGTTCTTCAAAGACTATTGCAGAAGGTAAACAAAGACTTATGGACCGCTTTGACCTTACCGAAGTGCAGGCTGACCACATCGTTAATATGACACTTGGCAAGCTGACGGGTATGGAGCGTCAGAAGCTGCTTGACGAGTTGGCAGAGCTGAAGATAAAGATCGCCGACCTCGAAGATATACTTGCAAATCATCAGAGAGTGCTTGATATCATCATCGAGGAGGTCGAGGCTATCCAGGAGAAGTTCGGTGACGAGAGAAGAACGAGGATAGAAAACGTCAGCGGCGAGGTAGATATAGAGGATCTTATCCCCGAGGAAGAGAGCTTTGTCACCTACACCAAGGGCGGATATATCAAGAGAACGCCGATAAGCGAGTACCACGCTCAGAAGCGCGGAGGCAAGGGCGTTACGGGTATGAAGCAGCGCGAGGACGACTACGTTGAGGAGATGTATACCTGCTCAACGCACGACTTTATGCTGTTCATCTCAAACAAGGGTATTATGTACAAGCTCAAATGCTATGAGCTGCCCGAGGGCTCAAAGGCTTCAAGAGGTACAAATATCGTCAACATCCTTCCGCTTGAAAATGACGAGAAGATAGCTGCGATGATAAAGACCGACTCCTTTGAGGACGGCAGGTTCATCGTTATGGTGACCAAAAACGGCAAGATAAAGAGAACACCGCTTTCATCGTATAAGAACGTCAGAAAGAACGGTCTGCGCGCTATCGGACTTGACGAGGGCGACGAGATAGAGGGCGTAAGAATGACAAGCGGCAAGAACCAGCTTATCATTGCTACCCACAACGGCTACGCTATCAGAGTCAATGAAACGGACATCAGAGAGATGTCAAGAACAGCTCACGGCGTAAAGGCAATCAAGCTGCGTGACGGCGACTATGTTGTTTCAATGGCGAGAGTGCGTGACGGTGCGGCTGTGCTTACCGTTGCGGAAAACGGTCTTGGCAGACGTGTTGCGCTTGAAAACTACCGCATACAAAGACGCGGCGGCTTCGGTATGATGAACTACAAAAACGGCGGAGTCTGCGGCATAAAGGTCGTTGACGATGAGGACGATATCATCATGATATCGACCGACGGCGTTGTTATAAGAATAAGAGCCTGCGATATCAGCATTATGGGCAGATATTCAAAGGGTGTTCGTCTTATGCGCGTAAGTGAGGACGGCAAGGTAGTTGCCTTCACACGCACCGAGCACGAGGAGGACGCAGAGATAAGCGAGGTCGAGCAGGCATCGGCTGAGGACATCGCACAGGCTGCCGAGGAAGAGGCAAACGAGGTCGTTGCAGAGGATACAGCTCCCGATGACGAGGACGCTGTTGATGACGGAAACGATGACGAAGAATAAATAATCACGAAACCAACAGTACCGCTGTGTGCTGTTGGTTTTTGCGATAATCCGGATAAAACACTCGGCAAAGAGGGTGAGAAAATGACTATCCTTGTACCTGCGATGCTTGACGAAACGTTTGAGCTGTTAAAGGCGGCGTTTGCGTCAAAAGATGTAAAGGTCGTGCTGCTTAAAAATTCAGTCGGCGTTATCAATTCGGGACTCGAATTTGTGCACAACGATTTGTGCTGTCCCTGCGCGATCATGGTCGGACAGCTGGTCAACGCTCTGCGTTCGGGCAGGTACGATGTGCGCGATACCGCGTTTTTGTGCGCACAGGCAGGCGATTCGTGCAGAGGCTCGAATTACATTCCGCTGATACGCAAGGCGGTGAAAAAAGCAGGCTTTGACATTCCTGTGCTGTCGCTGAACTTTTTCGATATGGAGCAGGGGGCGCGCTTTGACATAACTC
>Ga0256404_1005727_pt1 | contig 21550 bp, 18 predicted proteins | sample RumenRJG_01DNA_FD_185990 | JGI IMG/M metagenome (GOLD analysis project Ga0256404, IMG submission 185990) | Bovine rumen microbial communities from Lethbridge, Alberta, Canada - RJG_01 | ecosystem: Host-associated > Mammals > Digestive system > Stomach > Rumen | place: Canada: Alberta | collected...
TAGATTCTTCCTGCTCCTTAGTAAGAGAACCAACATCAGCAGTGGTACCTTTGTAGAACTGCTGGCAGGCAAGATAAACACGGTTCACTTCATCGTAGTACGGAAAAGCATCGAAGTCAGCAGGAATTACATGTAAGAAGCTCACTTCTACAGGAGTACATTTATATTCAACAGCCATAGATTTTATTCCTTAAAATAATAAACTCAGATAAGTTACTTCAGCTGATTATACACCAGCATAGCATATATTTAAGCATATGAAATTTAACGTAGATTGTTTAAGTAAAAACATATATTACTTATACGAAGAGAAAGCCAGAGAGGTTCTGGCTATGAGAAAAAGGAGGAAGCCATGGGTGGCATTCTCATCACGGCTTTCATCCTCTGGCTGGCTACTCGGGATGAGTAGTTGGCCGGAGGGTGGAGGGGCACCACCTGCAACGGTGGCGCCCCTTTCTTTTTTTATTTTTTTATAAGTTCATTAAAAATACAACTATATATAATTAAAGTGGCGACTAGAGCAAATCTAGTTAGTGTTATCTTTCTTACAGGAGAATTTAATTATGTGGAATGCACTTAAAGTTGTAACTGCAGTTTCTTTTCTTGGCCTCGCAGCCGTTAAGGCTTACGAGAGGGCAACTCGTCCTTCTCTGACTGAGAGGGTTCGTAGGGTTATTGATACCCTGAACCTCGATCAGTCTAAGTCGATGGCAATTACTCTGCCGTATGCTCTTAAGTCAGTTGTGTCCTACGGTGTTGAAGTAGATTCACTCGAGACGGCATCCGTCGAGGGAATCGAGCACGTTATGTGCCAGGATGCTCTCAGACCAGTAAGACTGGCTTTGTTAGAAGTATGTCATGGAGGGTTTCTCGATGGAGCTCTTGGCACTTCTGACAGAGCTAAGCAGAAGGAGCTGGTAAAAGATGACCGAATTTTCAGACTCGCTCTTGGAGTCTGCGATCCTAAGAAATTAACACTGGCTTATACTACTTACTATATCCTTCTTGGGATGCTTAGATAAGTTAGTTAAGCCAGGACATTAAGTAGTAACCCCAGCAGTTGTATCGCTGGGGTTATTTTTTTTACCGATACTTGTGCGCCTTGCTATAGTTATACTGTATTTTGGAGGTTTAGAGCCGTGTTCTATATGACGCTAGATCAGCACTTCGCATCGTTAAGATCGATGTACGAAGTTATAGACGACTACATCAGTACCGGTTTGTACAAGTATGATTTCGATGAGGAAGAGACTTATACTGCTAAGGATGTTTTAGGTGCTTGTTACAATTTTGTCCTTAGTGATCTTAAGGAAATAGGTCTCTATGTTAACACTAACGAAGACGAACTTCTTCAGGATATTTTCACCTGCGGCTATATTTATCTAGTAGCTAAGTTTGTTCGTAGAGACAATTTCGTTGCTCTGTTGAAATCTACTAATATTACAGCTAAAGTAGCCAGTCTCTTAGAAGAATCAGCTACTGATAAGTATCTGTTCAAAGCACTGGTTAATTTAGTTCTGGAAGCTACTCAGACCCATAATCTTGAATTAACAGAGCTTCCTTATGTAAGCGAGATCATTTATAATGACGATCAATTCGTAACTTATCTTAAGAGTATGGTAGCTGAAGCTGAAGAAGATAAAGATGATGCAGCAACAGTTATTCCGGAGCAGGATCTGCAAGATGTTACTAAGTATTTAGCGAAGGTTAATGCTGGCCGTGTGAGAGTTAAGCTTATCGCCTTAGCTGTAGCTGATAAGTTAATGGATTATGGGGTTAATCTTACTAAACTCAATAAGCTTATCAAAGATTATGATTACGATAAAATTGCTCCAGAAGCTATCACTACTTATGCTAAAGTAGATACTGAAGAAGAGCCAGCTTCCGAGGAATTAGCTAAATATAAGAAAGTTCAATTAGATGCGCATCATCTAAGATCGCCGCACCATATTGAATACTGGCTAAACGGTATCGGTACGGATTTCACTATAGACAATCTTATCATGTTGGTTTGCCATCACGCTGAGCCTGGTGTTAATGCGGAAGATTTCGTGGCTAAAGTTAAAGAAATGGTAGAAAAGGCTGGTAAATTCTTTGACGAGAATAGATTACGTATGCTTAATACTATTACTAAACTGGTAGTTGATTATATTCATAACGAGAAGGAGTAATAGATGCTTGAGTATAAAGTACAGGATATAACTAATGAATATCTTGCTCCTAAGTTTTTCTACTACACTGAGCAGATTGCTCAGGTCTTAACTAAACGTGGAATACTTTCTTTTTTCACGGTAGCATATCGTCCTATCCTTACGATGCCTAAAGAAGTTCTAGGTAAAGATTATCTAACTGTTACTGGGCATCCGGAGGAAATTCGTGCAATTAGGGAATACCCTATTGTTCACGTTTCAGATGCTCCAGATGTTCCTGATTTGACGGTAGTAGATCCGTTAGGTAAGTATAAGGTTTATGGCGTTATTCCAATTAACGATAATCAGTTAGCTTTTGTTAAACTGTCCGATGATAGTTCTGAGCCTATTTACGATATGGGCGAAAAGTTCTATCTTACTAACGGCATGATAGCTAATTATACTTTATCAGAAAAAATGCTTACTGATGTAGGTAAGTTTCTCTGCAATTATATTTTCCTAGCAGATCCTTTTGGCGATGTTATTCCGTATCAAAATAAGTTGATGAAAGCCGATGATCTTGATTCTTTGGTAGCTAATGCAATTTTAGCTAAGAAAGCTGGGCGTAAAGAATATAATCGTTATATGAATAATGGCTATTGGTTTGGCCAAGATGGAACTATAGCAACGCAGAGCTTGTCGCCTAAATCGTTGGGTACTGATCCAGCTATAGCTAAGCGTAAAAAGGAATTACTGGAGCAGTATAAAGATAAGCTTAATGAACCAGTGGTTCTTGCTCGTATCGAGAAAGAGTTGGTCGATATGGATCGTGCTTATATTAAAGGCGACGAGTCTGAAGCATTCTGGGAAGCAGCCGGCAGTAAAGCTTACACCGAACAGCGTAAGAAGATGTACATCATGTTCGGTTCTATGCCTGATTTTGCTAAGAAGTCCAACAAGGTTAATATTATTAAGTCTTCTATGGCCGAAGGCTATAAACCCGGCGATATGGCTACCTTAGCTAATGAGATTCGTCGCGGTGCATACGACCGTGGTAAGGGAACTGCCGATGGTGGTACTGAGTCTAAGTTCATTACCCGTGTATTTCAGAGTGTTAAAATTACCATGGACGATTGTGGTACTAAACGTTGCTTAACTGTACCTATCACTGAAAATAATTACAAGATGTATACGGGCAGATTTACTGCTGACGGTAAGATTTACACTGAGGATGAATTAAAAGGTCTTATCGGTAAAGAAATTAAGATAAGATCTCCGATGTACTGTGAATGTAAGGATGGTTACTGCTATGCCTGCTGCGGCGATATCATCAAGAAACTTCATTCAGAGAACGTTGGCTTACAGACTTTAACCATAGCTGAAGGCATGATAGGCGCAGCGATGAAATCGATGCACGTATCTACAGTCGATGTTTCTAGTATAACTGATATAACTAAATTCATTAAATTCAAGGAACGCTAAATAATATGAGTGTTTTCACTATTTATGCGTGGAGTGATCATGAGTAACAAAATAGATACCCTTTCAGCTGCTGTAACAGCTGCAATATTCAAAGATGCTGTAGCGGAGCCTACTCCTGTTGAAACTGCTGCAGCTGCGCCTGCAGTTAAAGAAGATAAGCCTGAGGAAGTAGTGGTTAAAGATCCTTCGGAGCGGGTTATCCCTAAGCCCAGGAAGACTGCTGCTGATCGTAGTGCGATGCGTATTAGAGATCTTATTCAGGTTAATTTAGAGAAATATCTCGATCCTAAGTCTAAGGTAGCTGATCGTATACAGGCTTTGGCTAAGGTAGTTGATGGTGTATCCAAACAACCTAAAAAGGATATTTTAGATAACATCCTTAAGTTCTTTTATCAGAATCGTACTAATGAGCTGCTCTCGGAGTCTAAAGCTCTGCAAGGTATTTCTTCTCTAGAAACTACCATGCATTATAAAGTACGTATCTTTTACATGATTATGATGTCGTTGGCTAATAATACAGCTAATACTAAAAATACTTCAGTAGAAGTTATTCGTAACTTATTCCGGTCAGATGATTTCCCTAACTGGGTTGCTGTACAGCTGGCAAGACGTTCTAGATAAGTATAAAAACAAAAAATGCACTACTACCGTCCCCGAAAGGACGGTAGTAGTGTTTTTGTAGTGGTTAGTATGCTTATTTAGCAGCCACGACCAAGTAAAACTGCTAAAATGTACACCGGAGTAAGCATATTGTCATCCATGTCTGGTAGTCATCCACTATAACATTAACTAGGTGTACATAGTTATTTATTATCAGTATCGTTGTTTACTGGAGGAAGCATATTACCGCCCATTTCCAGTTCACTATCCAGTACTACAGTACCTCTGTCTTCAAATTGCTGATCCAGAGCTTTTTCGATTTGTTCTTTAGTTTGTACGGCAGTGCCGCTGTTCATATTGTCAGTCATTTTTATCTTAGTTAAGAATTCCGCGATATTGATACCAGCAGTAGCATTGGTTTCAGTATCCTTCTGTTTAAGTTTAACAGTAACGTGATCCTTAGCAGCTTTATCTAGATCGTTGAGTAAGTTCTTAGCCGTATTGATAGCTTCCAGTTTAGCCTGGAACATTTCGGCATTGTGTTCATTCAGATCGATATCCGATGCTATTTCAACCAATTTAGCTGCCAAAGCTTCACGAGCCCTCTGGGTGTTAATAACGTTTCGGTCATACACACCCATGGAATCTAAGATATCTTTAATTTTTGTATCTGGGGTATATACTTTTTTATAGTCAACGGCAACACGAGGTTTTGATTCTGTGGTAGTATCGACCTCAAGACCAGCAAAGGGATCTTCAACGGCCATAAGTAGTCTCCTATTAGGCTAAACAACCATAGCATCTTCAAGTATATATTACTATATAGTCTCAATATATCATATATACACTTGATATATTTTAACTTAATACAGTTATATTGTGTATAACCAAGAGGAGTATACAGGATGGCAAATAATACTAAGTATACTGCCGAATCTATCCACTCTATGTCGGATATGGAGTCGATTCGGCGAAGACCTAACGCATTGCTGGTAGATATGGGTGCCGGCGGTGTTACTCAGCTTATTTGGGAATATGTAACTAACTCGCTGGATGAGTACATAGCTCTCCAGCAGAGCGGTATTATCGATGTTGCGATACTGTGCGATAACACATCAAATGTGTTCCAGATTATCGTAAGAGATGATGGTCGTGGTATTCCTAAGGAAAAACTGGAGAGCGTTTATACTAAACTTAATACTTCCGGTAAGGTGTATGAGAATAGTGCCTACCGCAGTTCTACTGGCGAGTTTGGTAAAGGCGCTAAAGTAGCCACTGCGCTTTCTACTCAGTTCAAAGCTATTTCCAAGAACTACCTGGAGGACGAAGCTTCGTTACTTCATACTGAAGATGGCGCTATCGTTAAGTCTGAAATAGTTCCCAATACCCAGATACCTAATGGTGTTACTGTAGCATTTCAGCTGGATATGCGGTTTTTTACTGACTTAACCGGAGTTAACTTTGGTCTAGTTAATTCTAACGATATAGTCAATATGTGCCGCAGACTTAGTATCTTTAACGAAATAGCTACTTTCCGGGTATTTAGATCAGAGCATCTTTTACCTAAGGTTTTCTGGGATAGCGATATCGTTAAATCGGTAGATATTATTAACCGGGCGATAGCTAATTCACAGTGCGAATTCGATTCTTCTCAGGAAATTGATAAGAGCGATTATCTGTTTTCTCAGTGGAAACTGATACACGCACCACAGTTTTCAGATAGGATTCTGAAGAAGCCCGTTAACGATGCTGATCGTTTGGAGTTCGATGCCAGATTCTATTTCACCAAGAAATCACCAACTTCAGCTCCGCAGTATTTCTTGACAGTTAACAATGTAGCGATGCAGGACTACAGTACTGATAGTGCTACAGTTGCGACTGTTAGAGTTATGCGGGATATTCTTAGCGAATATGTACAGGAGCCCAACTACAAGAAGTTTGTTAAGGAAGAATATACTTTTCCTACTATGCTGGCAGCTATAGGCATTCTGTACAACGGAGCTCTGCACGGTGGTACTACTAAGAGTAGTTTTAGAAATAAGGCATTCGAAGAGCAGTATTACACTGAGCTGCGTAATTTACTGGAATCCAGAGGAGCAGAATATTGGCAGAAACTTTACGAACTTCTGTCTAACGATATCGTAGTCCGTTATAGTAGCTACTACGATATTCCGGTTAAGAAAGCTGATGAGCATGTGTTCACTGACTTGAATTTGCCGGATAACTATTACGAGTGCAGAAGTACTGACAACACTAAAACTGAGCTTTACATAGTAGAAGGAACTTCTGCTGGCAGTATCGTAAGTACTCGTAATGCAGATTATCAGGCGATTTATACTACTCGTGGTAAACCGCTTAATCCTGCACGTTCAGAAGCACGTATGGATCTTGACAGACAGGATCTGACTAAAGATAAGATCTATCAGGATATCATGCGTATTTTGAATGTTAACCCAAGAACAACCGATATCAGTAAGTGCAGATTTAGCAAGATCATCATTGCAACCGATGCTGACCCTGATGGTTATCACATCAGTACTCTGCACATACACGACCTGTATCTGATTAACCCGTTATTGATTTCCTCTGGATTGGTGTGGGTAGCTAATCCTCCGTTGTACAGTATCGATGTTAATAAGAATAAGCGGTTGTTTCTTAGAGATAAGAAAGCTCTGATGGATGCCCGTATCAACTTTATCTATTCTCAGACCTTTGACTTTCAGGTAATAACTGAGGTTAATGGTAAAACGAATACGGTACCTGTTGATAAAGCTCTGTTCAGAGAAATCTGTTATCTCATCACTTACATAGGAGAACAATTTGATGTAGTAGCACAGCAGTTGAACATCCCTCGACTGATACTGGAGCGTTTCGTATATGCTATTCGGTATCTTTATCCGACTATAGATTACGATCACCTCTGTGAGTATTTCGCCAATGCCGACGGCGATAACGTTCAGGTAAATATTCTTCCTGAGCAGCAGACGTTAGTTGTATCTATTGGTGATAAAGATTACCCGATAAGCCTGACTGATGTGGGTAAGGTTATTAAGGACTACTTATTACCTCTGGTAAAGAAGTATAAGTATAATAACCTGTACTTTAATTTCAGATGGTTGTTGAAGAGTGCTCTTAATCATGACTATCAGCTGATGTCACCGATGCAGTTGTATACGATTCTGGTACAGTTAAACGATTCTATTCGTGTTAAGAGATATAAAGGCTTAGGCGAGATGCCTAAGGATTCGTGTTTCGAAACACTGATGGATCCTACTACCAGATCGTTAACGCATATTACTGCTGCAGGAGATACCTCAAAGAACTACCGACTGGTTGGTCGTGATACTGTCGAAGATCGTAAGGCTTTGATGGCGGCTAACGGATCGTTGAGCTCATCGTTTATGAGAATGAATGAATTGCTCAATTCCTGGAACGAGGTGCAATAAATTCAGCAGGGGTGAATTTATATATTACCTATAAGAGGCGAGTTCATTCGCCTCATTTGTGGATAAAAAGTGAAGGGAGATCTAATATGACCGATATATTAGATATAATCAGGAAGAGTGTTACGGCTGACCAGGCTGTGCAAACTCTGAAGGGACCAAAACGGACAGCCAATCCGTTGTTTACGGTTAAGGATCTTAGGGAGTCTGATGATCAGGTAGCTAAACTGGTTAAGTTATTATTCATCATGAATAATGTTACCAGAGATAAATTTACTGAGATTTGGCGTAAAGCAGCGCAGCGTGAGCATTGGAACGAGAGTAAGCGTTCTAATCTCATGAAGTCTCTGGAGAAGAATAACATTACCTGGCGGACATTCGTGATAGATGTTCTGCCGATGTTTGGGTTGATTCTTCAGAATGTGGTGCTGACTCTGAAAGATCCGGAAACTGGCGAAGTGAAGACTTTGAGTATGGATGATGTTAATCAGCGTATATCCAACGAGTTTCCCAAGGACGTACCAGGTCTTCGTGATATTCAGGTAAACTGTATCGACGCAGCTACTCTGCAGCCTCAGAAAGTCGATACCGCAGAATCCGATGATAAGGAGAAGTAAGTTAGATGGACGGTTTCTACAAAACTAGAGACCGTTCGGGCACTGAGGAGATGACGAGAGGGCTAAGTACTTATTCAGAAGCAGTTGTAGCTGATAAGTACCCCTCTCTTGTTGATGGCTTAAAGACGATACATCGCCGTATCCTCTGGAAAGCCAGAGAGTGTCCGGACGTAGTTAGTCTGGCCAAGCTGTTAGGTAGTGTGATGGAGATTCACACTTCCGGCGACCAGACTATTGTTGAAAGTATCATTCGCTTATCACAGGATTTTGTGATGGGTGAACCTTTTATCTATATACAGGGAAAGAATGGTGAATATTATAACCCAAAAGGCTACGCAGCGTTCAGGTATTTGAAAGTAGCTATCTCTGAATTCGCCTACGATTTGTTTTTTAAGGGTATAAGTCTTAAAACTATCCCGATGGAGCAGTCTAAAGATTTCAGTGGTCTTGAACCAAGATACCTGATACCTAAGCTGCCAACGGCATTACTGATACCTACTCTGTCAGTAGGTGTAGGTTTTAAGGGTGTGATACCTAAGATGTCACTGTCCAGTGTCTGCGACTTAGTAATGAAGTATGCGGAAGCCCAGAAGAATAACTGGGGCAGTATTCCTGATCCAAAGATATACGGTAAGCTCTTAGTACCATCGTATCCGATACGGAATATTATCACCAATAAAGAAGAACTGATACAGGAGTATACCCTGGGTAATTTTAATGCGCCTATCTGTACTGATGGCGTAGTAGATTTATCTGGAGACAGCATCATACTTCGGTCGGTTGCCTACGGTGGTCCTGGTTTCGATAAAGCTACGTCTAAGATTAGAGAGATACTTAAATCTAAGTCAGCTGAAGCTAAGGAGTTGTGGGCTTTCATTAAAGATGCTAAGTCGTTATCAGCTGAGGATGCAGAGTTCGCTTTCCAGTTAGTTAAAGGCAGAAATCCATTCTTAGCATTAGAGAGACTTAGCGGACTATTAGGCTTACACAACAAGATTCATCCATGCTGGTTATTCGCCAATAGCAATAATAAGCTGGTAGAACTTACTCCACTTCAGGTACTGATGGACTGGTATAACGAAAGGCATATCAGTATTGTTGGTGGGCTGAAGTATGCGCTAAATAGTCTGGTTAAACGTAAACGTGAAACAGAAGCTATCCTGCTTATCTGTGATAATACGAATGAAGTAATAGACATTATTCGTGATCAGAATAATAAGGATGAAGCCGATATCGTACATGCATTAGTCAGGAGGTTTAAGGATAGGCATTTAACAGCATTCCAGGGAACTGTCATAGCCAGAGAACCGCTGAAGAGATTGGCTAGATATAACCGAAATGAACTGTTAACTGAATTAGAAACTCTTAGCCAGAATATTGATGAAGTTATGAGTAAATTCAGCGGTAACCGTATCGATGAAATTATTTATAACGATGCACAGTATTTCAAGAAGAGTAAGTATGATAAAACAGTAAAGACACGTTATTCGTCTGATTTCAAGGGATATGTACAATATGGCAGTTTAGGTATTGTTCATTTCTTTGACGAAGAGGATATGTATAATTTACTGCAAAGCAAGGGCTGGGGATCAACTCGAAAAGAAATCCATCTGTACAATTCCAGATCAGAACTTAGGTACTACATTCGTAACGGTAAACTAATACCGATGATTAACCCTTCTAAGGAAATCATGTGTGAAGGAGTAGTTTGTTATCCAGATAACAGGCAGAATCTTTCACTGTGTATCAACGATAATGGCAGTACCGCAGTTGTTGAGAAGAATGTTGATGGACTGATGGCTGGCTGGCATGTATTTCCGATAACTAGAGAGTTTTATGCAATACATCGCAGTGGTGATATCACAGTAGAAAAGTATACTAACTTTACTATACGTAAGACCGTAAGTACCGGCGGCAAGACTGATATAGTGTATGCGCTGCCAAATACTTATGCTGATGTAGTTGTGTTGCACATGAACTCTTCAGAAAAGAACACTATTCGGATAGATAGAGTTTTAACCAGTCCGAATAATATCGGTAAGATTTATACTCCAGCATCTGGTAACTTACATATACTTGGTGTATTTGAAACTAAGACCAGAGACATTTATCTGAATATTCCTGATGATTGCTTGAAGAACTTAAATTTAAGTCAGCTTATCGTTAAGAATATTGCACAGATGTTTAGTACCGGCGAGAATCATCAGTATATTGATTTGACTAAATCTGGTAAATGGTCACATAAATTAGAGCATACCGTAGTACATACTTGTCGTATACTTAATTTAAGTGATGACTAATATCATTGATATTACGCTTATATATTACACGAATGACGGTAACAACAGTTATGTGTTACCGTTTATTTAGATGGAGGTAATCTATGAATCAGAAAGCAATAACCTGCCACGCAGTGAATGTGCTGCAGAGTACTCCGGCTGAGATTTCAGCTGCTATTGATAAATTCTTCCCAACTGGAAGCTACACTTTATCTTCCATGACAAGGAAGGCGATCAACGTACTGATGTACCTTTGCGCTAAATATTCAGGAAGTTGGTATTTCAACTTCGAGTACAACAACTATGAGCATAAGTGTACTGCCCGTATCGTTAATACTCAGAAGAAGGCAGGGGTGTACATAGTAGATAAGGCTACTGCAGAGAATATCTCAGTTCATCGGGATATTTGCTGTGGTCTGATAGATAAACTGTTCGTTAAGGATCAGTTTATCATGGGGCCAGTAAGGCACAGTGTTGTTAACATTAGCACTAATGCTGGTAATTTTGTTTATGAAAGAGCCAAGGTAAAACTTGGTAATTCGGAACTGTGGACACTCCACATGAAAAGGGGTCTGTGGACGCCTAGAACCACTTGGTATAAATGGTTCGGCTCCATGGAGACGCCGATAAAAATCGGCAAGTTCAAAGTAGTCGAACAGAAGTTCGACATAGGAGAGAACAATGGTGATGAAACTGAACTTCGAGGACTGGAAAGCTCCGAAGAAAGAATCTAAGCCAGTAATTGTTAAGGCTCAGCAGGATACCAGCGAGTGGTTTCCGGAGAACTGGGCGAAAGAGTTAGAGGCTGCAGAAAGCGGTACTCCGGCAAGAACTGTTGTGGAGAAGTATAATAAAATTATTAGGAACCCGAAAAGTGTGATCGTCTATTCTGGCACTCGTAAAGGTGTCGTGGAGATTTTTCACAGCGAAGGTTCTGGTTGGTTTCATGCAGTCTGTGCCAACACCACATTATCCAGATACATGGCCGATCGTGATAGTTACTGCCATTTCTACAGGCAGTCGACTCGTGAGATTCATGATCAGGAACATCTGGCTGCTAATGTCTTTGGAGGAATGATTAGCGCTGGATTCTTTTAGGATTTAGCTTAATCAATTCTTCGGCGGTAGTACAGGCATTTCAACCTGTACTACTTATTTTTTTTAGGAGATATTTATGTCTGTATTTATAAATTTCGTTGATCAATGTTCAGTTGATTGGATCACCCGCGAGATGAGTGATTCGATGATGCTGAAGATTCCGTACTACAGCGAAGTGTTCAAGATTTATCTCGGCTATCGTCAGTGCTATTCTAAGGTACCTGGCGCCGAGAAAACTATGAGCGAAGAGGAAGCTAATCAGCTCAAGGAACTGTACAAGAGGCACATTGTTGAGTCTGTACTTGGTGAGAATAAGTTTGGTAAGACTGTTGATAAGCTGTATTTCGACAGTACAGATTTTTATTATGCCAAAGGCTCTGAGGAAGATCCTACGCTTAGTGATAAGAATGCCGCAGCTGAAAAGATGTACAAGTATTTTACTTCACTGGAAGGCGAAGAAGAATTCCTTGGGTTCTTAAGGTATTGTAAATTTATTAAAGGACACGTTAATCATCAGAGTCCTATCGAGCATGGTACAATTACCTTTAGGTTGACTAATGTATCTCGCAGTTTAACACATCAGCTGGTAAGACATAGATTAGCTTCTTATTCTCAGCTATCTCAGAGATATGTAGGTGAGAAGGGTGATTTAACTGTAGTAATACCGCACAAGATACTGGTGAATCATCCAGCTCAGGAGATTTTCGAAGCACATATGCAGAGGGTTGCTGAAGATATAGCTAAGCTCAGGGACGCTGGTATCAAGAATGAGGATATTCGTGCTATCTATCCTAATGCTATAACTACGCAGATAATAGTGACGATGAACTTCAGAGAAGCGATGCATTTTATTAGTCTACGTATGAGCCCTCATGCTCAGGACGAAATAAGAGATGTAGCGTGGAAGGTTTGGAATGAGCTGAATACTTTCGTACCTTTTGTGTTCTCCGACATTAAGATTGAATAAGTTATAACCATAGGCAGTAGGGTAGTCTACCCTAAGGGGTAGACTACTTCTAGTGTAGACCAAATTTGGATACATATATATAATTAAAGTGAAGAAGATATCGAAAAGGTCTGCTGAGACTTCTGTACCAATTCGAATCGGATCTTCATTGACCATAGGAGGTCAATTATGATTAAGAAAGTTATTAACACTCTTGCACAGGTTGTTACGGTTTGGCTGGCAGCGGAAGCTGTCCGCCAGGTTTGGAAGGAGATCGGGGAGGAAGAGAAAAAGGAGGAAAAGAAAGAAGAGAAGTAATCTGAGTGGGGTTCGTCGTGAGACGATGCATTCCCCACTCATTTATAAAGCAGAAGACTGAGCAATACTTCTGCTTTATTTTTTTTTATTTAGAGGCTACTGCTGCTGCTGTGTATTGCCGCCGTTCTGAGCAGGCTGAGCTTGTGCACCTTGTTGCTGAGTCTGCTGCCCTTGCTGTTGATTTTGCTGCTGAGCTCCTCCTTCAGGAGTTACTTCGCTTTTAGCATAGGCCGCTTGTATACCGCCAAGATATTTATGAATTTGGCTATCTACTTGATTCAATGCATCTTGAGCTACTTTAAGAACGTTCATAGTTTTACTATCTACGCCTTGAAGATGCTGAATTTTGTCGTTAAAACCTTTGCTCATACTTTCAAAAGTACTCTTGATACCTCCCCATACTCTGCCAGCATCTTTGATGTTGGTCCATATCGTTTTGATACCAGAGATGGTTTGCTTAGCTGCTACAACGGTATTTTTAGCAGTTCTAAGCCAGCCCATGATACCTTTAACTTGCTGATCGTCATTGAGAGCTTTTAATCTTGATAGGGCGGCGTTAGCTGTTTTTTCTACAAATTTAAGATCATCCGGAGAAGGCTTTTGTTTATTCTCTAGAAGTTTTACAATTTCGAAAGCTTTTTTACCAGCAGCTTTAGCATCGTTGGATGCAGTGTATATAGCAACAGCAGCAGCTTTGTGACCTTTAACAAAAGTAGTTACGTTACCTACAGCTGTTCCTAAGAAACCAGTGAGCGTTACGCCAGCAGTAGCAGCTATCCCACCTAAAATACCCATCCATTTGTTAGTTTTCTTTTCATTAAGGCCGAAAAGCTTGGATATTTTTTCCCATAGTTTGCCAAGTTGTGTAGTTATCCATTCCCAGATATTTTTCATCCAGGTTTTGAACTGTTCCCAAGCTCCGCCGCTATCGGCTTCCATAGCTACTAGGAAACGTGTACTATAATAGCTATATCGATCGCCTACGGTATCCATGGACTCACAGGAAGGAAAACGTATATTGCAAACTCTATCGAGTTCTCCATGCCGATTATACAGACTAACGAATGTTCTATCTATGCCAAATCGTTTAACATGATCGTACATAGTAAGAGTACGATCAAGTAATTGTGAAGTAATATTTAATTGTTTAGCTTCCATTTCAGCATTAACTAATGCTTCGTGAGTTTCAGCTGCTTCTTTACGAAGAAGAGCCGATTCAATACGCATAGCTGTTGTAGTATACATAGTAAAATACCTTGATTATACAGACTATAAGATAACCATCCAGTCTTATAAGACTGGATGGTTGGTAGTAATCATGCTAAAGCGAACTTATAGACATATATACCTTATTTAGAGTAGTACTGTTACATATTCAGTTTATTCTGTTTGCTATCTTGATAAGATTACCGATAAGAAGATTGACAATATCCATGTCAAGGCTGCATGATTTTGAAATAGACCGCCAGCTTAAAATGGGAACAGTACGCGTTTCGTAATATATAGCGTTATTCATTACTGTTGTGGTATCACCTCTGTCGGAAGTATGCCAATCTGAACCACCGCCGTATCCTTTAGTGCCAAAGAATCCTCGATAGTTTTGATTTGTATATTTTATATTTTCAAGAGCTTTGGTTATTGTTGGCGCTAGTTGTTTTGCTTGTTGATAAACAGCTGAGGCTGATAAATTTTGCTTAGGCAAATTTGAAATTTCAGCACTTATATTTCGAATTAACTCATATGCTTGTTTTAATTCGGCTAGCTGCTTGCGTAATATAGCAACGTGATTAGCGTTAAGAACATTAAGCTCAGTAAGTTGCTTAAGGTATTTACAAGCATTATTGCGAATATTAACTGTATTAAGTTGTTTGTATCGAGGAATTATTTTGCTTAAATCTCTACAAATAATTTCGATATTATTTAATTGGGTTGCGTTAGTACTGACTTTTGTTAAAAGATCGTTGAATTGTGCTAATTTAGTAGAACTGTTATCAAACATAGCTTGCAAATATCTGTATCCTGCAATAAATGGCTGTGATAGAACACTGATACCGCTTACAAAATATTCTGATTTAGTGGTAGCTGCCTCTGTACCAATAATAGCACTAGCTAACTGATCATTAGTTAATGAAGTATCGTAACTCTCTAAACCAAATCTCTTTCTAATGCTCTCAGTTACACCAACTTCACGGATAGTATCTGCTACGAATTGACGGTTACGTTCATTAGTTATAACATCAAGATCATGCTGAAGAAGACTATCAAGCTGACGTTGATATCTCTCAGCATATAATTCTACTTTAAGTGGATGCATTTTCGAACTCCTATACAAGATTAGCATTCATTCTATAGCAAAATATAAATAAGGTAGCTCCCTAAATGGGAGCTACCTTAACATAAGCTATATTAAACTACTCATGATTTATAGAAAGTTGTAGTTGAAAGATTCAAATCCGCCCACGTCGCCACGTTTCATTGCGGCTGTATCAGCAGAATGTGCAGCACCATCTATTGCTTTAGAAATTTCATCAATATCAATACCGTTACCGCCACCGATGCCGAGGAATCCAAGTACAGTCTTAGCTCCGTCGCCGATTAGATTTGCGAAGTTCTTACCCGCAGCTAGAAGTCTCATGTATAATTTCTGAATGAATGCAGCTACTGGATTGAGTACAGGACCGATTACATCGCCAATTTCGTTAGCTACATTTGAGACCATCTTAACTAGCTTAGCGTAAGCTGCTTGCAGCATTGCAATAGCTTTTTCGAATCCACTGTAAATAGCACCGCCTACACCTTTAAGTTTTTCGCAGGCCTGCTTAACAAGACCGAAAGGCTTCTTACCTGAGTCGTCTGCTTCCATGTACGGGTAGCCGTTGAATAAGGCTGTTTTCTCGTCTTTACCCGATGCAGGCGACTCACCAGCTTCGCCATCTTCACCGTCACCAGCACTAGAGCCCTTAAATAGGCCAGTAAGCAGACTTACTGCGTGCATAACTTTATCTTTCGCGACACCGGCAAGCTCCTTGAGTTTGCCAAGACCGTGGTCATTGAGCCATTTACGAACACCTTCAGTATTATCGGCTACCCAGTCAGCAGCTGATTTAACACCATTTTTAAGCCAATCGAGCTTTTCGGTGAATACCATTAGTGCTGTAACCGCGGCTACTGCTGTTGCTACGGCTGCAGATACTACCTTATGATCGGCAATCCAGCCGCCGACTCCTTTGGCTCCGTTAACGACGCGGCCAAAAGCGCCTTTTACGGCACCCATGACGCCAGAACCAACACCTTTAGCTTTACCAAGGGCTTTCTGTAAAATATTTTCTTTGAAGCCGAAGAGAGCTTTGATCTTCTTCCAAATTAGAGAAGCTTTTTCCTTGATCCACTTCCAGATCTTAAGAATAAATGCCTTGATCTTAGCCCAGAGACCACTGCCACTGCTCTCCATAGCTGCAATGAATGCAGTGGAGTACATGCTGTAACGGTCTCCTACTACGTCCATGGACTCACAGGAAGGGAACTGCATACCGCATACACGGTCTAGTTCCCCATGACGGTTGTATAAGCTGACGAATGTTCTGTCGATACCGAACTGCTTAACATGATCGTACATATCGCACATACGGCTAAGCATCTGGGATGCTACTTCGGTATCCTTAGCTTCTTCAGTAGCATCAGCAGTATCAGAAGCTACTTCTGCAGTCTGATCAGCGATCTCAGCGTCCTCAGCTGCATTATCGGGAGCACCGACGTTGTTGTTGATTTCAACATCGCCATCGAGGTATGCTTCCATACCTGAGAATAGTGAACTTATAGACATATATATACCTCTATTTAGAACAGTACTATTGTATATTCAGTTTGCGCTTTAATATAATTAGAAAAGTTGGTTTGCTATTTAGCAAACCAACTTAGCACCAAATATATTAGTTAACCTAGTATTTATAGAAACGGGTAATTATCGAACATTAACTGAGTTCCGCCGGTTTGCTCCTGATCGCGCTGAACTGCTTCGAAGTACTCCTCGAGATCTTTCTGTTGCTCGGCTCTATCTCTAGTTGTTGTACCGGGTTTAGGAAGTGCTAGCGTTGCCGATGAATTAATATCATTCATTACGCGTGCGCCGAATCCAGCTACCTGACCCCATTTCCCAGCTAGCCCTTGAGCTTCAGATGCTACAAGCTGAAAATAACTGTCGAGCGATGCAAAAATAGGATTCTGCTCAGCATTACTAGATTGTACCTGATCGTTAAGTTCTTTAACAGCACCAGTGAGATTGCTTACTATCGTGGTACCTGCTTTTTCATTAGCTTCGTTGATTTTAGCTACGGTATCGCCTATACGTTCGATTTCCTGTGCATTAGCTGCGTCACCTTTGTCGGCATATTCTTTAGCTGCCTTTAATGCATAACCTGCCTGTAGATCAGCATGTGCGTTAGCAGAATCAGTCATGCCGATTGTAAATTTTCTAGCTTCATCTTTAGCTTGAGCAATCGTCTGCATAACTGCTTTTGTACGAGTTACAAGCTCAGATTTTAATTGAGAAATTGCTTGTGCATTAATACCATGTAGTTGTGATGCGTATGCATCGTTAGATGCGCTACGTTTATCGGTATACTCCTTAGCTGCCTTTAGCGTACTAGCTTTAGCATCCGATAAGCCTGATCTAAGTTCAGCCGCAATTTTTTGCATGGCTTGCTCGTTGCCGCCGAGCTGCTTAGTAAGGGCTTCTATTTTCGTTCTGGTTGCTTTAGCATATTTAACAAATGCTACAACTGCAGTACCTGCTGCGACCATTGCTGCTATTACAGCTTTATGCGATGCTACCCACTTGGCAAGAGCTCCGGTTCCGCTAGCTAGAAAATGAGCACTTTTCTTTAGGCCTACGCTAATTTTTGATCCAGCTTTCTTTAAGCCATCTTTAATGCGCTGCCATCTACCTTTTTGGAATCCGAAAAGCTTACGGATACCATTCCAGATGTTGGCAAGCTTAGTCTTGAACCAGTTCCAGATCTTAGCTATAAATGCCTTGATCTTAGCCCAGAGACCACTGCCACTGCTCTCCATAGCTGCAATAAATGCAGTGGAGTACTGGCTATAGCGGTCTCCAACTACGTCCATGGACTCACAGGAAGGGAACTGCATACCGCAGACTCTATCGAGTTCCCCATGACGGTTGTATAACGATACAAATGTACGATCGATACCGAACTGCTTAACGTGATCGTACATATCGCACATACGGCTAAGCATCTGAGATGCTACTTCGGTATCCTTAGCTTCCTCAGTAGCATCAGCAGTATCAGAAGCTACTTCTGCAGTCTGATCAGCGATCTCAGCGTCCTCAGCTGCATTATCGGGAGCACCGACGTTGTTGTTGATTTCAACATCGCCATCGAGGTATGCTTCCATACCTGAGAATAGTGAACTTATAGACATATATATATACCTCTATTGTATATACAGGAGATCTATACGTTGCTGAGATCTCCTGTATTCGTCATATTAATGCTAAGTTAGACGTTAGTCCCAGTCTGATAAATTAACTGATTCGCCAGTCGTACTGCCCAATGAGTTTCTACTGAAATTTGGTGCCTCATCGCTTAGTCCATCATCTCCCGCAGCCTCTTCATGATTAGCGTCATATCTGTCGAGCGGTGTAAAGTTACCTTTTGCTTTTACGCCGTCAAGTAGACTCCTTCCGGTATCTTGTACCACTTCTTCTACTTCTCGGCCACTCTGACCTAATGCCATTATGAGTTTTTGTGCGTCGTTATAAACGTCTAGAAGAGATCTATAGGCCGCACGTTCCGATGTATCGTCAGCATCTTTTATTTGCTGTGAAGTAGCGTATAGCTGGGCTGCTATACTTTTAATTTTTGCGAAATAGCCATCGTATTTACCTATAAGACCTTGCGATTCATTTTTAATAGTGTTAACTGTGGATTGTATTTGGCTTTCTGGTATATCGAAATCATTTGATTCAAAACCAGGAATATATGCATCAAATGATTCTTTACCCGAAAAGGCGGTTTTGACACCGTGACATATATCTTTAACAGCTTTATGAATTTGTTTAGCAAGAGTTACAAGTACGCCTAACGGGCCGTCTTGTTCTCCTTGGGTTGCCCAAGCAACACTCCCCTGTATACGTCCCCCGATGCGGCCTACAGCACCGCCTACAGCACTGCCTATAGCACCGCCTAGAGTACCGCCTACAGCACCGCCGGTCATCGCCTTAAGATTTGTTCCTAAGAATTTTACTTTATCGCCGAATTTTTGTATGAGAACTAATGCGCCAGCAATAGCTGCTAGTAGTTTTTTATGATGCATCACCCACGCACCGGCATCCTTAAATTTGGTAATTACTTTCTTGAATGCACCTTTTGCTTTGATACGTACATTTCGCCCAACTCTCTTAAGTGCATCTATGCCACGTTGGAGAATATTTTTCTTTTTACCAAATAGTTTTAGAATTTTATTCCAGATAGTGGATGCTGTTTCCTTGATCCAGTTCCAGATCTTAGCGATAAATGCCTTGATCTTAGCCCAGAGACCACTGCCACTGCTCTCCATAGCTGCGATAAATGCAGTGGAGTACTGGCTATAGCGGTCTCCTACTACGTCCATAGACTCACAGGAAGGGAACTGTATACCGCATACACGGTCGAGTTCCCCGTGACGGTTATATAGACTAACGAATGTTCTGTCGATACCGAACTGCTTAACGTGATCATACATATCACACATACGGCCAAGCATCTGAGATGCTACTTCGGTATCCTTAGCTTCCTCAGTGGCATCAGCAGTATCAGAAGCTACTTCTGCAGTCTGATCAGCGATCTCAGCGTCCTCAGCTGCATTATCGGGAGCACCGACGTTGTTGTTGATCTCAACATCGCCGTCTAGGTATGCTTCCATACCTGAGAATAGTGAACTTATAGGCATATATATATACCTCTATTTAGGTTTAAGTTATTAAGCAGCTAAGCTGCCTATATAATTATAAAAGGAGAAATAAGTTCAACAACTATAATTGACGAATCTATAGTTAAAGAAATTCATAGTTAATTAAGTCTATATTAGCTTTCAGCGACTCAGCTGCCGGCTGGTTAGATTTGCCAGCTATTTTACTCTTGATAGAAGAAGTAAGTTCGGATATTAGAGAAATAGCTGAACTAATAAGGCTTGCAGCTAGTCCTGCTAATTTTTGGCAAATAGCGGCCGCTTTACTAATTAAACCGCCTAACTTACCTTCCGTTTCGCCGTCAGCTTGTGCCGCCAACTGATTGAGATCTTTTACCCCGTTCTGAAGATTAGTAACAACTTGATTAGTCGTTCCGGTTGAAGCACTAGTTTCTTTGCTTATCACAGTAACGGCTTTATCAATATTGCCAAGTGTGGTTGTGTTCGGCTGATCATCTTCCATTCCACTTAACTGAATGTCAAACGACTCTTTACCGTCTCCCCAATCGTGAACAATATACGACTTCTTCTGATACTGAGGATTTATAGAATTAGCTGATCCTGAATTATTTGTAGTAGACTGGCCGCTAGTCCGGGCTGCTGAAGATCCAGAATTTTCATCGTCGCCCCAATCGTGAGTAAATTTAGTTTGATGTCCTGCTTTCTTCTTAATAATACCAGCTGAGAAATCAAGTACTTTAACGGCTTCGTATGCAACTACTGTAGCTGCATCGGCATCACCAGAGGCTACTTCAGTTTCTAATTTAACGCCTGCACCTGCAATTTTTTGTTTAAGATTATCAACAGATCCTTTAAGTTCGGTTGCTGCTTGTTGAACATTGCCTTTCTTTATTTTGGCATAGAAATATTTAATAAGTTTAGCAACTACCACTCCGCAGGCGACGAATATACTAGTTAAGAACTTGTGGTTCCACACCCATTTTCCAGCTGATACACCGTTATCACAAAGCCAGCTTATTCCGCTATTAACAGAAACTACGGCTTTGGCACCTATTTTTCTAACCGCATCTTTGAATCTCTGGATACGACTTTTTTGGAATCCGAAAAGCTTACGGATACCATTCCAGATGTTGGCAAGCTTAGTCTTGAACCAGTTCCAGATCTTAGCGATGAATGCCTTGATCTTAGCCCAGAGACCACTGCCACTGCTCTCCATAGCTGCAATAAATGCAGTGGAGTACTGGCTATAGCGGTCTCCAACTACGTCCATGGACTCACAGGAAGGGAACTGTATACCGCATACACGGTCGAGTTCTCCATGACGGTTGTATAACGATACGAATGTACGATCGATACCGAACTGCTTAACGTGATCATACATATCACACATACGGCTAAGCATCTGAGATGCTACTTCAGTATCCTTAGCTTCCTCAGTAGCATCAGCAGTATCAGAAGCTACTTCTGCAGTCTGATCAGCGATCTCAGCGTCCTCAGCTGCATTATCGGGAGCACCGACGTTGTTGTTGATTTCAACATCGCCATCGAGGTATGCTTCCATACCTGAGAATAGTGAACTTATAGACATATATATACCTCATTTAGAGTAGTACTATTGCATAGTATGAATAAAATATAGGAGTGATAGCATATGACGCCTAAACGTAAAAAAATTCAGGATAAAATTTTGTCAGTTCTGTCAAGTATG
>Ga0256404_1005728_pt1 | contig 21547 bp, 21 predicted proteins | sample RumenRJG_01DNA_FD_185990 | JGI IMG/M metagenome (GOLD analysis project Ga0256404, IMG submission 185990) | Bovine rumen microbial communities from Lethbridge, Alberta, Canada - RJG_01 | ecosystem: Host-associated > Mammals > Digestive system > Stomach > Rumen | place: Canada: Alberta | collected...
GTTTACTGTTTTTGGAAATCGTTTACACGATGTTCGCTGAAAATTTTTAGAATTTTCAGGGTTGGATTTATGTTACTGTTCAGTTATCAATGTTCATTTTCAAGTTTTAGTTCAAAAAACTTGCTGTTCTAAAGCATTTAATCTTTCTAAGTTAGTTGCTAACTCGTAAGTCAGCTCGAATATTTTATCATATTCATTTTTATTTGTCAAGCACTTTTTTCAAGTTTTTTTTGACATTTTAGTGAGTTAATTTTCATCATTCTCACCAGCGGAGAGGGTGGGATTCGAACCCACGCGCCCTTGCGGACAAACGGTTTTCAAGACCGCCTCGTTATGACCACTTCGATACCTCTCCGTAGCGTTGCTTGAATATTTTACAACTTTCATAGTTGTTTGTCAAGCACTTTTTTCTTTATTTTCAAATTTCTTATTTTGTAACTTGTTGTTTCTCACAAGCGACTTGAATATATTATCACTATGACATTAGTTTGTCAACAACTTTTTTCATCTTTTTTTGATATTTTATTTTATATCACATTTTATCTGTTTTACACATTAATATAGCCTTATTTTCCCGACTCTAAAACCTGTTTCATAAAATCTAAGTCTTCTGGTGTGGTTATCTTTATATTACTATAACTACACTCAATTATCCTGACTTTGGTATCCGTATACTTTTCTACTACCATAGAATCATCTGTTATTCCGTCGCTTCCATTTATCTTCATCTTATTATAAGCAAATTTTAATAAAGGTATAGAAAATGCCTGTGGAGTCTGTACCTGCCACAGTGTTCTTCTATCCGGAGTATTTTTCACGAAGCCCTCTTCATCTACTTCTTTAATAGTATCTTTAACAGGTACTGCTGCTATACATGCTTCAGTTTCATTAAGACTGTCTATCATCTGATTAATATATTCTGTTTCTATAAGAGGTCTTGCTCCATCATGCACTAATACTTTTCCATTATCACTTATCACGTCTAATCCATTCATAACAGAATCGTATCGTTCACGACCTCCTGTTACGATTCTATATACTTTATCTATTTTATACTTGTCCACTATTTCTTCCTGTACATATGATACATCATTTTCACCTACCACAAGTACAATATGGTCTATCTCGCTTTCTTCAAATGCTTTTAATGTATAAAATAGCAGAGGTTTATCCTCAACTAACATATATTGTTTGCAAATATCTGACTTCATTCTTGTTCCTTTTCCTGCTGACAGGATAATTGCCCACGACTCTAATCTTTCAGACATTACGTTTCTCCATTTCTGATTCTGTTTTCATTATATTTATATACACATTAACGTTCACCTAACTTAAGGTTAGGTATAGCATTAAGGTCGTAGCCATGACGTATACCTTTAATATATTCATAGTAACCTGCTGATGCTATCATAACTGCATTATCAGTACACAGAATCGGAGATGGATGGTAAAATTCTATATTCTTCTCCTTGCATACCTCTTCAAATGCTTTTCGTATTGCACTGTTAGAAGCAACACCTCCTGCTATGGCTAATTTCTTTATTCCATAGCTTTCCACTCCTTTTATGGCATGTGAAGCCAAAACATCTACTACAGCTTTCTGAAATGATGCTGCAATATCTGCCCTGTTATATTCTATTCCTTTCATTTCGCATGAATTAATATAGTTTAGTACTGCTGATTTAAGTCCACTGAAACTAAAGTCATATTCTGAACCCGATACATTTGCCCTTGGGAAATCTATTGCATCAGGATTGCCCTCTTTAGCAAGTTTATCAATCTTAGGGCCTCCGGGATATCCTAATCCGATAGCCCTCGCCACCTTGTCAAACGCTTCGCCTGCTGCATCATCTCTTGTTCTTCCTATAACCTCATATTCTCCATAGTCTTTGACTATAACAAGATGCGTATGTCCACCAGACACAACCATACATGCAAATGGCGGCTCTAATTCCTTGTTCTCGACATAGTTAGCCGAAATATGTCCCTCTATATGATGAACACCCACTAACGGCTTGTCCGTTGCAAATGCTATGGCTTTCGCTTCTGCCACACCTACTAATAACGCACCCACTAACCCCGGACCATATGTTACAGCTATAGCATCGATATCATCTAATGTAAGATTAGCTTTTACAAGCGCTTCCTTTATAACCGGATTAATATTCTCTACATGCTTACGTGAAGCAATCTCAGGAACTACTCCACCATATAATGTATGAATATCTATCTGCGATGCTATAATATTTGATAATACTTCTCTTCCGTTTTTCACAACTGCTGCCGCTGTTTCATCACATGAACTTTCTATTCCTAATATGTATATGTCTTTTTTATTTTCCATTATAATCTCCATTTCCAAGCCATCTTGTCTGCAAAGAGGCAGTCAGAAATTCATATATGTTATTCCCGACTGCCATAAATGCCACTTATCACTTTTCTTCATCTGCTGTCTTAGTAAGATTCCAGAATACTATCTTCCATCTGCCATTACTGTCTTTCCTGAGTGTATATGTCTCCAAAGTTCTTGAGGTATTACCCTCGCCTTTTAGATAATATGCACTGTCAACCATTGCATAATAATGTGATTGAAATGTTTTGTACTCAATTTCACCACTTTTTGCTATTATATATGTAGATATCTTCTTTCCCTCTTCTTTATACTGCTTTATCTCTGCTTTCAAATCCTCTAGATATTCATCTGTAGGATTCTTGCTAAGTAATTCATCATCAAAAAGCTTTCTGCTCTGCATGGCAAGTCCAGTTATCTCTTCGTCACTGCATTTTCCACTATAATAGCATTTTAGAATTTTACTATATAGGATTACCACTTCTCTTGGTGTAGCAGGATAATTGTCATCTAAGTTCTTATCAAGAATCTTCTCGACTTCCGTAGAGACTTTTTCAGACTTTTTCTTCTTCTCAGTTTTATCGTTTGCTGACAGGTAATAATAATACAACACGCACATTACCACAAGTAATGAAATAATTATTATTTTTTTGTACTTCTTCATAGGCGCCTCCTTAGTTTTCCTCAAACATAAGCTCTACACTTTTTCCGTCCTTTCCAGCATAACTGTTCGGAAATATCTTTCTGACATCTTCCATATATTCTTCAGGTCTGATTAATGAGGGGCTGAAGTGTGTAAGCCACATCTGTTTAGGCTGTGCTTCCTTGGCAAGTCTGGCAGCTTCATAGAAAGTCATATGCTTATATTCTCTCGCTTTAGCTTCTTTGCCCTTCTCACCATACATTCCCTCACATATGAACAAATCAGAGTCTTTCGCACATTCACTGATTACAGGAACCGGTCTTGTATCTGTACAATAAGTTACCTTTATTCCTTTTCTCTTTGGTCCTAATACCATATCAGGTGTATATGTTATACCATTTTCTTCTATAGTATCACCTTTTTGTAATCTATTCCATAACTCTTTAGGTATATTTTGTTCATTTGCTTTTTCAACTAAGAACTTACCTGCTCTCTCTATCTCAACTGTGTATCCATAACATGTGACTTTGTGATTAACCTTAAATGCTGTTATCTTGTAACCATTAATCTCTATTACTTCCTTAGGTTCTCTAAGTTCTATAAAATTAATCTTAAATGGTAATTCAGGTGCAATTATTCTTATCGAATTAACGACTTTCTCAACGCCTTTAGGTCCTATAATCGTTATCGGCTCTGTTCTCTCAGCATTTCCTATGGTGAGCAATAATCCTGGCAGCCCGCTTATATGGTCTGCGTGAAAATGTGTAAAACAGATTATATCAATCGGCTTGAAACTCCAGCCTTTATTCTTGATTGCCACCTGTGTTCCCTCACCGCAGTCAATTAAAAGGCTGCTTCCGTTATATCTTGCCATCATAGCCGTTAACCAACGTCTTGGCAGTGGCATCATTCCACTTGTTCCAAGTAAACAAACATCTAACATATATTTTCTCCTAATCACACTTTTCTTTATATTATTTTTATATCATTTCCCATAATACTCTTTACAAATCAAATAAATAGAATAAAACATTTTATAGAATAACATATATTATAAATTTTATAATAATTCATTATTATCTTTTATATCGGGTTTTATAACAAATTCTTTAAGCATCTTATCATAACAATCTTCACACAAATCGAATGAATGTACCTCTCCGTCCTTTTCCGAAAAATATCCCCAGATATAATCGACCGAGAATACACCCTCTTTAATGGTTCCTCTTGAAACTTTAAGTTCTTTACCGCATTTATTACATTTAACCATTTCTAAATCGTTTTCTTCAACTCTGATATATTTACGCATAGCCTTATCGTGTACAAACACTTCTCCTTTGTTTTTATTGTCAGAAATTGCTAAATAAGGTTTCTTAAATAACTGTGTGAAAAATAATCATATCCGCATTATTTTCATACTGTTATCGCTATTTCAAAACTACTGTATTCGCAATTATCTGTCTATGATTATACACAAAAATTTTATGCAATTATAGTGGTAAATGTATGAATAATTAGTCATCTTTTCCACATTATCAACCCATTTTCCTTGGGATTATCATAAAAGTTCTTTCTGACACCCTCGGTTTTAAATCCTAATGATTCATAAAGTGAAATTGCTGCTTTATTACTCTCTCTGACTTCAAGGGTAAATTCCGTCAAGCCTTTAGCTTCAGCCTCTTCTAAGACTTTACTTAGGAGTTTTCTGCCTATCCCCTTGTGTCTTTCGTATGTAGCAACTGCCACGTTGGTAATGTCACCCTCGTATCCGATGCAATACATTCCCATATATGCCAGTATTTTTTCATTTTCTTCATATACATAGAATAAAGACTGTGGATTATCCACTTCTTTAGAAAGCGACTGTTCTGACCAGGGCAGTGAGAAGCACTCTTTCTCTAGCTGATGCACAGCCTCCACGTCTCTATTTTCCATTTTCCTTATCACGTTCCATTCGCTCTCTTTCTGCCTGTGATAATCTCAAATAATCCGGTGCAAATAAATCTGCATTTTCTATTTCTCCGGCTCTGTACATATCCCATGCAATAGCACCGATTGTAGTCGCACGTTGTCTGCTTAATTGTTGTCTTGCATAAAAATGTCCGGCTGTAAGTTTTTCATCTATTATCTGCTTAAACGCAGGTATTCCATCACCGATAAATATAACTTCTTCATTTCTTTCATTAAGATAATCTGTCAAATCATCTATTGACATAGCACATTGTTTCATAACTGTTTCAAGTGTATCATTTTCGCATCTGAATACACCTGTATAGACCTGATTTCTTCTTGCATCCATAATAGGACAGATAAGTTTATTGCAATGATTATAATTATATGCCATTGCATTTATGGTAGGAACATTTATTATGCCTATTCCAAGGGCAAGGGCGAGTCCTTTCGCAGTAGCTGCACCGATTCTTAATCCCGTAAACGAACCCGGTCCTCCTGTGATAGCTATTGCTTTCAAATCTTTCTTATTAACACCTGTCATTCTGAATATCTCATCAATCATAGGAAGTAATGTCTGTGAATGAGTTTTCTTAAGATTAACTGTATATTCTGCAATTATTGTTTCTTCACTGACTATTGCAACACTTGCTACTAATGATGAACTGTCTATAGCTAATATCAATGTCTTTTCCTCTTTCCATTTAATTTATGTCTGTTATTATTATCCTAAGTTGTTATTATTTTAATCTGTCACTATCTCAATCTGTTATTGCCTTAAGCTATTATTATCTTAATCCGTTATTTATTACTGTTATCTTTCTGTAATCAAAGCCTTTATCTAAAGCCTTACTTATATCAACTGAAATAATATTCTCCGGTAAAAGTTCACTTATAAGATTAGCCCATTCTATCAGGCACACGCCATCACCATATATATATTCTTCAAAACCAATTTCATACATTTCCTCGATATCTGCTATTCTGTATACATCAAAGTGATAAAGTGGTATTCTGCCTGTATCATATTCCTGTATTATAGTAAATGTAGGGCTGTTTATAGGCTCATTAATTCCAAGTCCTGCCGCAAACCCTTGGGCAAATACAGTTTTGCCGACACCTAAATCTCCGGAAAGCGTTATTACTTCTCCTGATTTAGCTACCTCTCCCATTTTCTTACCTATCTCGTATGTCTCTTCAGGTGAATTTGTTTCGTATACCATATTAACCTCCATTTCCGCAGGTGCATTCGCCGGAGGAACGCGAGCCGAATATCCGATTCGGCTCTGCGATAAGAGCAAAATGTGTCGCCTGTGGCACATTTTGCTATGTGAAAAATCAACATATCAATTTGATTTTTCACACTAACCTCCATTTCCGCAGACTATTTCTCCATTTTGAATTTATAGCAATTAGTACTTTTCTCCATTAATGCTTTCAGCTCATCGAAATTATCTCCGATACAACTCTTAGGGATAATAAATGCCCTGATTGGTGTAAAATATACAACGACAAGGTTCTTCGTATTGATAACTTTTAAGACTTCATTCCATTTAAGACTTGAACTTTCTTCGTCCTTTCTAATGGTTATTCCTGAATCATCAAATATATATTCCATTTCGTCTTTAAAATTCTTCTTAACCTGTTTCATAGCCCTGACGTAATATTCTATCGGCGCAATAACTGTAAACAGTAAAGCCATAAATAACATAAGTGCTTTCTGTATTCCGGCAAATTCATTCCAGAATATTACTGTTCCTACTGCTGATACCAGACTGAATAATACCGAAACAACACCTCTTACAGATACATAATTGTTATTCATCATAAATTCATATAAGTTACCTACACTTATTTTAACTTTTATATTAATTGCTCTTTCGTCATTCATCTAAAAGCCCTCGCTTTCACACTAAAAAATACAAGCCACCTAATCGTGACTTGCATTGATTATAGCATATTTAATTTACTAAGTGAAGTATTTATATTCTTTAACCAAAGAAACCGCCGTATACCTGACTCAATTTATCAGATATATAGTTATTATATGAACAGTTGTATGAACAAATTGTGATATGTACCATTGAAACATATACAACTGCTACTGCTGCAACGATTAATGCTACTGTTGCAAGTTTGCTTAACTTAGCATCTTTTTCTTTAGATAATATTATTAAAACTATACCTATAACCATAATAATTATTGCAATTAACACACCTATCCATGCTAATGACATAACTAATGGTTTCTTAGCTGTTGCTTTCTTAGCTGATGCTATTGGACCTCTTGCACATGTTACAATCGAAAAAATAAAACCGATTAATGCACCTACAAATGCACAACCTACTCCGATATATTCAAATAATTTTTTCTTAGATACTGGGCCACCCTGTGTAATAGTTTGGTTGAACTGATTATTATCCATGTCTTTTTCTCCTTAATTCATAATTAAATTAATAATTTGTTACAGACCCAATTTGTCATTTAACATACAGTTATATGAACAAATTGTAGCATTTGGAATAATTGCGTAAACAATTGCTACTGCTGCAAGAATTATAGATACCATTGCAAGTTTACTTAATTTCTGTCCTTTTTCCATAGATAAAATTGTAAATACAAGACCTGCAATTGCAATAAGAACAGCAATAATTACTCCGATAAGCCATAATGACATTTTGAATTTATGCTTATCCCAGTATACAGCTCCTCCTCTGCTACAAGTTACAATAGAAAATATAAATGTAAGAAGACATCCTAATGCTGAACAGCCAAGTCCCACATATTCAAATATTTTCTTTGTTGAAGCTGATGTCATTGGTGTTTGATTAAACTGATTATTGTCCATGTTTCACATCCTCCTTTTTCATGTCCACATTTTCTCCTAAATATTAACATATTAAAATTTATCTGACAACCATTTTAGAAAATAATGTCATTTTTAATAACTTATATGGTTTATTATATGTATCTTTGGATATTATCTGCTTTTATTATATTCTATAAGCTAAGATGTTTTGGTATTTATGTATTTTCAAATTTACTTTAACAGATTAATATAGACTACATATATATGTACGAAATCGGAATTATATACTTTTGACACAGTCTTTGGATTATGATAAATTATATACTATATGTTATGATAGTTTCATCATATTATATGTATATTAAATCAGATAGTTGTAAAATATATGCCTGTAAATAACTTATCCATTATATTTTATATGATAATACAGAATAATATAGCTTTACAATATCCGGTATATAATAAAGACTTAGGAGGATTATGATGTCAGACAGCATTATCAAAACTCTCGCTAGTGAACTTAATATTAAAACATCACAAGTAGAGGCAACAATTAAATTAATCGATGAAGGAAATACCATTCCTTTTATTGCAAGATACAGGAAAGAAGTAACTGGTTCTCTAAATGATGAAGTCTTAAGAACTCTTGATGAACGATTGACTTATCTTAGAAATCTTGAGGATAGAAAAGGACAGATTCTAAATAGCATAGAAGAGCAGGGTAAATTAACTGATGAATTAAAAGCTAAGATAGAAGCTGCTAATACTATGGTTGCGTTAGAGGACTTATATCTTCCATACAGACCAAAGAAGCGTACAAGAGCAACAATCGCCAAAGAAAAAGGACTTGAACCTTTAGCCGAAGCTATATTAGAGCAGGATAAAAATCTGAATGTTACTGAAAAAGCTTCTGAATATATTAATGAAGAAAAAGAAGTTGCAAATGCAGAAGATGCCATAGCAGGTGCAAAAGATATTATAGCTGAAACTGTTTCAGACAATGCAACATACAGAGAATACATAAGAAAATTCACATTTAATAACGGAAGTCTTGTATCTACTGCTAAGGATAGCGAAGAGGAATCTGTATATGAAATGTATTATAATTTCGAAGAGCCTGTCAAGAAAATCGCAGGACACAGAATCTTAGCTATTAATCGTGGCGAAAAAGAAAAGATTTTATCTGTTAAGATAACTGTTGATGAGGAAAGTATCTTAAATTATCTTAATAAAATGATTTGTAAATCTACTAATTCTGAATGTGAAGCCATTCTGTCAGATGCAATTGCAGACAGTTATAAGAGACTTATTTCTCCGGCAATTGAAAGAGATATAAGAAATGAGCTTACTGAAACTGCTGAAGATGGCGCTATAAAGGTATTTGGTAAAAATCTTACACAGTTACTTATGCAGCCACCAATTGCCAATCAGGTCGTATTAGGCTGGGACCCTGCTTTCAGAACAGGTTGTAAATTAGCCGTAGTCGATGCAACAGGCAAGGTGCTTGATACTAAAGTAATCTTCCCAACTGCACCTCAGAATAAAGTTGAAGAATCTAAAAAAGAAGTCTTAAAACTTATTGATAAATATAATATTTCTCTTATATCAGTCGGAAACGGAACTGCTTCAAGAGAATCTGAAATGGTAATAGTGGATATTATCAAAGAATGTAAGTCTAAGGTATCATATGTTATTACAAATGAAGCAGGTGCTTCTGTATACTCTGCAAGTAAGTTAGCAACCGAAGAATTTCCTGACCTTAATGTTGGAGAAAGAAGTGCAACTTCTATCGCAAGAAGAGTTCAGGACCCTCTTGCTGAATTAGTTAAAATAGACCCTAAATCAATTGGTGTCGGTCAGTATCAGCATGATATGAATCAGAAGAAATTATCTGAAGCTCTTACAGGCGTAGTCGAGGACTGTGTAAATAAAGTTGGTGTAGACTTAAATACTGCTTCAGCAAGCTTATTAGAATATATATCAGGCGTATCAAAAGCTATCGCAAAGAATATTGTAAAATACAGAGAAGAAAACGGTAAATTTACCAACAGAAAACAGCTTCTTAAAGTTGAGAAATTAGGACCTAAGGCATTTCTACAGTGTGCAGGCTTTATGCGTATTGCAGATGGTGATAATCCACTTGATGCCACAAGTGTTCACCCTGAATCTTATGAAGCTGCTAATAATCTTCTTAAGAAGCTTGGTCTTAATGCTGAAGATATTAAGAGTGGTAATCTTGTCGGTTTAAGCCTTATGGCAAAGGATACTAAGAAATTATCTGATGAACTCGGAATCGGCGAACCAACCCTTAAAGATATTATAAGTGAATTAGAAAAGCCAGGTCGTGACCCTCGTGATGAGATGCCGAAACCTATTCTTAAAACAGATGTATTAGAAATGAAAGACCTCGCACCCGGAATGATTCTTAAAGGAACTGTCCGTAATGTAATTGACTTTGGTGTATTCGTAGATATCGGCGTACATCAGGATGGACTTGTACACATTTCGCAGATTACCGACAGATACATTAAGCATCCGCTTGATGCAGTTAGTGTCGGAGATATCGTAGATGTACAGGTTATGAGTGTAGATATTGCCAAGAAGAGAATTCAGCTTACTATGAGAATTCCTAAGTAAATAATTTGTTATATTCTCTGATTTATTAGATAATAACGCAACTTTGCACATACATCATAGAATTAAATTATCTGCATTAAGCAAATTTGCATATATAAATATCGAAGCATTTGTATGAATTGCTAATTTGTGGATATGATTTTTCGGCTCTTTCGATTATTTGTATTCATTCAATGTCCATACACTAAAACCGAGAAGTCCGTCTATGACACACACTTGATTTATGACGTATCGTGAGTGTGAGTTATATGCCGGCTGATGCAAAAGGTCGGTGCAGTTAATCACCGTTCAAGCAAAGCGCGTTTGATTGACTGCACCGTAATAGACTTTGCAGAGGGCGGCATTTACTCACACCCGATTAAGGAATTATGAAAGTGTGTGTCATAGACGGACATTTCGGCTTTAGTGTTCGTCCAGTGAATGTACACAAAAAATGAGCTGAAAAACAATATCTCACAAATTTACGCAATTCTTACAAGGCATTTCAATATTTATATATGTCAAATTGCTTAATCAGATAATATAAACTACATATGTATGTGCGAAGTTGCGTTATTATTCCTAAATAAATCAGAGTATATAACAATACCCCCACCTATTACTCTCATAGTAAGCGGTGGGGGTATTTCACACTCATAACCTGATTAATCTTCCATTCTGATTCTTGTAATAATTCCATCAACCTGTGCTGATGCTTCTTCGTATTTTTCTTCTGTTATAACGCCTGTTACGAAGCCGAATTCACCCTTAACATCTTCTACTTCTATAACTTCAACTTTACCGAATGCTTTCTCTACTTCAGCAAGTTTCTCATCAACGCTTCCTTTAACTCTTACAAAGAATTTCTTCTCTGATAATTTAATATCTGTAAGCTCAAGTTTCTTGCTGCTCCAGAATGACATAATATTTGTATTCAGATGTTTAACTGCATCTACGATATCTGATACAACTGCACTTGCTGTAGGTAATTTTCCTGCGCCACTTCCGTAGAACATAACATCACCAAGTACATTTCCATTTACAAGGATACCGTTAAATACACCATTTACGCTATATAATGGATGGTTACTATCAATCATAACAGGTGCAACGTATGCGTAGAATTTATCATCTGCTTTATTAGCTTCACCAAATAATTTGATTGAACGGTTCATTTTGTTAGCATATTTAAAATCTATATCTGTGATTTTAGTAATGCCCTCTGTATATATTTCTTCATAATCAACATTGTAACCATATGCTAATGATGCAAGGATTGCAATCTTACGGCAGGCATCAAAACCATCAACGTCTGCAGATGGGTTTCTCTCTGCATATCCTAAATCCTGTGCCTCCTTAAGAACTGTATCAAAATCAAGTCCCTCTTTAGACATCTTTGTAAGTATGTAGTTAGTTGTACCATTTAAGATACCTGTAATCTTTGTAATCTCATCGGCTGTTAATGACTGGTTTAATGGTCTGATAATTGGAATACCGCCACCTACACTTGCTTCAAATAAGAAGTTTCTATTGTGTTCTCTTGCAATTTTCAATAATTCAGGACCATGTTTAGCAACAAGCTCTTTATTAGATGTACAAACACTCTTGCCTTTCTCGAGTGCTGACTTAACAAATGTATATGCCGGTTCAACACCACCCATAACCTCAGCAATTACTTCAACTTCAGGATCATTAAGAATTACATTATAATCATGAACTAAGATATCCATAACAGGATCGCCTGGAAATTCTCTTAAATCTAAAACGTATTTAACATTTATCTCCTGACCTGCTTTCTTATTAATACTTTCCCTGTTAGTATTAAAAACTTCGACTACACCTGAGCCTACTGTACCATATCCTAATACTGCCACATTTACCATTTTTTTAAACCTTTTACCGTTATCTACGGTCCTTTCTATATTTTATTATTCTCTAGCTAGTATCTTAAGGTAATGTATACCTTTCTTTGCCTCAATGGCATCTATCATATCAGAAACATTTTTTGTCTCCGGACCAATTTCCACACTCAATGTAAGAGATGCTACTCCATTAATCGGAATAGTCTGGTGTATTGTTAAAATATTGGCATTGTATTCTGCAATCTGTTTCAGAACTCCTGACAATAGTCCCGGTTCATCATCCATCTGAAGCACAAATGTGATGGTTTTACCTCTCGCATTATCATGAAATGGAAATATATCATCTTTATACTTATAAAATGAACTTCTACTAAGACCAACCTGTTCAGTTGCCTCCTGAATAGATATTGCGCGCTCCGACTCTAATAGTCTTTTTGCCTCAACTACTTTAAGCAATACTTCCGGAACAGCTTTTTTCTTCAATACATAATATTTACCCTCGTCTTGCATATAAACGTAATACCGTTCCTTTCCTGTTTGTCGTAGAAATACAGTTGTTTTTCACTCAAAGAATTTTACCACAAGTGTTATTACTTTGCAAGCAGATAATAACTTTATTCTGACATTTCTATACAATAAAGGAACCAGCACCAAAGCATTTAAACTTCAATACTGATTCCTTATGACTATCGATTTAATTTAACCATTTTATTAAATAGTTCTGCACATTTTTCGTCAGCCGAGAACACCAGTGTTTTTTCACCTATAGACATTACATACACTTTTTCGTTGTTATCAGGTATTTTATGACTTGTTTCAGCTTCTTTAATAAACTCTTTAACACATTCTTTCAATTGTTCATCAGGATATTCTATATTAAATAAGATATCCGAATCTATATATATGTCATCTTCAAATTTACCATCAGATAATACACCTATACTAAATGTTATATCTAATTGAAGTGAGTTATTTATATTTATTTCGAGGTTATCTAAATATTGTTCCTGATTCTTTCCTGCAATACTCAAAAATAAATTATATGTTTCAGGCATTGATGAAACAATATTTATATACGACCAGGTATTACCTTTTTTTCCTCTATAGTCTATAATCAGCTTGCATAGGTAGTCATTATCCCCCATAACCGATTTTAAATCTGTTCTCATACCTTGTAATTCTTTTTTATAACTTTCATATAATAATACGGCATCTTCATCACTTATATTTGCGTTGATTGTATAATTCTCTACCGGTTTAATTCTGATAATATCCTTTACTTCCGGTATATCCAATACTTTATCTATTACCTCAGGTTGTTTATAGAGATACTCTAATATCGATTCTTCCATCATATCACTTAATTGTACCGTTCTATGATATAGTTTACCATCTACGCAGAAATCCACATTAACTTTATTATAATATATATATGATGAATTCCAGACACTATATTGATACTGCGATGGCTTATCCACATATTTGTTATATTGATTTGTAAGCATTTGGATTATATTTTCTTCTTTGATTTTAACATTCTTTGATATTGATAAAACATAATCTTTGTCATTTATATATATGCCCATATCTCTATCGTAACCGAAATCTGTTGACACAGTAATATATTCAACTTCATCAACATCAGGTCTGAATTTCTTTATATTTTCAGTTGCTCCATAAACACAGATAAAAATTGCCACATTACAAAGTATAACTACCAATATGCCCGGTATCGCTCTTAGCAGATTTCGCACCTTTCTTGTTGCCAGTAATTCAAACAGAAAATATACTAATATTGCCAGACCATATAATATAACAATATATAGAATATCTATCGTCCGGTCATTATAATCTAAATAATACATAATAATATTATAGAGAGGAATAAGGCATATTACCAATGTTATGAGAGTACGGACTACTCCCTGTATCCACTTATTACTTGCTGCATGGCCTGCCGTTTCACTCTTTCTTCTATTAAATAAGATACCTCCAATTATCAGATATATTATTCCCAATACAAATGCATATATCACTCCGGTATTAGTTATATCTAAATATGAGTCATCGAATCCTACTATTAATGAAAGTATATTTATATTATCACGAAATGGTAATTTCACATAATTCATATTAGCATATGGACATAAATCATATATAAATCCTACTATGTATCTAATAAGCAAGCGTGGCACAAATAATATAACCCCACTCATAGCTATGTTAGTAAATATAGTACCTGTAAGTCCCTGTGCAATGCTGATTCCACCCATAATCAATATAACACATGCTAACATTCCTAAGTTATATTGGATAGTAAAATGTCCCATATATTTATACCTTTTATAATATACTAATCTTCCCATAACATTTATCACCATTATGGCAATAATCCATATAAATGCTGCTAATACATATGAAATATACAAACACGTTCTCGTATAGGGTAATGAGTAAAATACATCACTCGCCTTTCTCTTTGTCGTAAATCTGAATATGTATATCATTACTACAGATGTTGTAAAAAGATATAGAATACAATCTATTTTATCTGTAAAGAATAAATGGTCTCCAACCATCATTCCTGTTGCAATAGGCATATATCCCATAACAACCGCCAGAACTATACCTATTATACGAAGTTGTTTTAAAGCATCTTTATATAGACTTATACTAAAAAATTTATTACTGTTATTTTTCATTCTCTATTCCCTCCAATACATCATTATAGCTGTATCCATACACTTCCATTTCGTATGTAAATACTTCCTCAAGGGTTAATGGAAGTATATCTAATATAAGTGGATTTAATCTTCTTATCTGCGTGGCTATCATATCTTTTTCTCCTCTGATTATCAGATTCGCTACCGAACCACTTTGCTTATAATTTCTTATATTAATGTCCAAACCATCAAATTTAGATTGATTATATTCCTCTGTAAATGCAACCTGCACCTTAAAGAGGCTGGTCTTAATATCCTGAATGTCGCTTTCGAAGATAAGTCCGCCTTTATGTAACAAAGCAAGCTGGTCGCAGGTATCTTCTAATTCTCTTAGAGAATGTGATGTAAGAATAGCTGTCGCCTTATTCTCTATTACCTCTTCACAGATTAATTTCTTAACCAGATTTCTGACAACAGGATCTAATCCGTCAAATGTCTCATCAAACAACATATATTCGGGACAGGTCGAAAGTGCAAGAATAATTGCTGCCTGTCGCTTCATTCCTTTAGAAAATGTATGTATTGATTTGCCTGCATCTAATTTGAATAATTCAACTAATTTATCAAACTTTTTATCATCATAACTGCTGTAAACCGATTTATAAAATGCTGACATTCTCTTTAATGATGCACCCGGCAGAAAATATAAGTCATCAGATATAAAGACCATTTTGTTCTTAGCCTCCTGATTGTTATATACAGGTTCATCATCTATTAAAATATTTCCTTTGTCAGCTTTATATACTCCTGACAATAGCCTTAAAAATGTTGATTTACCTGCACCATTTGAACCTACCATTCCATATATTGCTCCCTTTGGAATAGTGCATGAAACATCATTTAATGCATATACATTTTCAAATTTCTTCGATACATCACTAACATTTATCATAGTTTTCACCCATGCTATCAGCATGTTCCTTTCTCTCAATTGCCTTATCAAGGCTATTTATAATTTCTTCTCTGCCTACACCTGCTAATATCAGTTCATACATCATCTGTTCTAAATCCGATATCTGGTTTCTCTTTGCCTCACTGAGTATTCCTTTTGCATTTTCAGATACAAAACAGCCTTTACCCGGAACAGAAAAGATAATCCCTCTTCTGTCTAAATCCGAATATGCTTTCTGAATCGTATTCGGATTAACCGAGAGTTCAACTGACAGATTTCTTACTGATGGAACCTGTTCTGTTCCTTTCAATACTCCTGTCAGTATAAACTTCTCCATCTGTTCAATAATCTGTTCATATACCGGAATACCAGACATTACATCTATCCTAAACACGTCTTCCCACCTTCTTACTTAAGTGTACTATTACTGCTAGTACACTTAATATAATAAAAAAGTTATGGCTTGTCAACCATAACTTTTTATATTAGAGACTTTCGACTGTCTTCTGAAGTGCTTTCATCTCTTCTTCCTTAAGAAGTTTATCAACATCTAACATAACTATCAGACGTCCGTTAACATTTACAATGTTTTTGTAATATTCTGTATCTTCTGACACAAGAATACCTGGTACAGGGAAAATATTATTCTCCTCGACATTCTGTATATCTCCGACTGAATCCACCTCTAATCCGATAGAGAGTGTTTCTGTCTTAACAATTATAAACTTGGTATCTTCATTATAAGGAATGTCTTCTTTACCAAATTTACGTCTGAGACTACATATAGGAATTATAGAACCTCTAAGATTTATTATTCCTTTGATAATTCTATTCGCATTAGGAACAGGTACTACCGGCATAACCTTCTCAATTCCGCGTACAACGTTTATATCAACGCCATACTCCTCTTTCCCAATGTGAAATACAACAGGTTTGAATTCCATGGCAAAATCCCCTTTCTGTTTCTTCTATTTACTTTTGTTTAAGCTATTCCATTTTAAATATGCACTTATAAATGGTTCGATATTTCCATCTAACACGCTCGCCACATTACCACTTTCAAAATTAGTTCTATGGTCTTTAACAAGTGTATAAGGCTGCATAACATATGAACGTATCTGATTTCCGAAGTTAATGTCTTTAATCTCACCTCTGATATCCGATACTTTTTCTGCATTTTCAGCTTTCTTAAGTAAATACAGTTTTGCTTTCAACATCTTCATCGCTTTGTCCTTATTCTGGAACTGCGACCTCTCATTCTGACATTGCACTACAATTCCTGTAGGTATATGTGTTATTCTGATTGCAGAAGATGTCTTGTTAATATGCTGTCCACCCGCACCGCTACTTCTGTAAGTATCGATTCTCAAATCATCTTCATTTATATCAATATCTAAATCTTCTTCAATATCAGGCATTACGTCACATGATGCAAACGAAGTCTGTCTCTTTCCTGCTGCATTGAATGGGGATATTCTTACAAGTCTGTGTACACCTCGTTCTGATTTGAGGTATCCATAAGCATTTTCTCCATTTATCTGCATCGTGATTGATTTAAGTCCTACTTCTTCACCATCTAAGAAGTCCAGAATCTCAACAGTAAAACCTTTCTTATCTGCAAATCTCTGATACATTCTCGATAGCATACTTGCCCAGTCACAGGACTCTGTTCCACCTGCCCCCGCATGCAATGTAAGTATCGCATTATTCTTATCATATTCTTCTGATAAAAGTGTACTGACACGAAGTTCTTCGAATTCTTCCTTAAATTCTTCAAAATTCTCTTCTATCTCAGGTATTATATCCGAATCTTCTTCCTCATATCCCATCTGAATCAATGTCTCAATATCTTCATACTGCGTACGAAGTTTATCAAATTGCTCAATGGTATCTTTAAGGCTCTTTAATTCTCGCATATAATTCTGAGATTTCTCAGTACCGTCCCAGAAATCAGGTGCTTCCATTGTTTTCTCAATTTCAGCAATTCTCTCCTGTTTTCCAGCTAAGTCAAAGTGAATCCCTCAATTCATTAAGTGGTTCTGTGAATAAACCAAGATTATATTTGAACTGATCTAATTCTACCACTTAATCACCTTCTTCCACAACACTGTTTATATTTCTTACCACTTCCGCATGGACAAGGATCATTTGGATAAATCTTCTCGCTCTCACGCTTCTTTGGTGCTTTAACTCCGGAATCATCTTTATTAGTTCCTGTGACTTTGGCAACCTGTTCTCGTTCTACTTTCTGTTCAACTTTAACATGTAAAAGTAACTTAACTGTATCTTCTTTGATAGATTCAGTCATCTCTCCGAACATCTCGTAACCTGTCATCTTATATTCGATTAATGGATCTCTCTGACCATAAGCCTGTAAACCAATACCCTGACGTAACTGGTCCATATCATCGATATGATCCATCCATTTTCTATCTATTACTTTAAGTAATACTACACGCTCTAATTCACGTATCTGTTCTGCTTCAGGGAATTCTGCTTCTTTAGCTTCATATGCCTTAACAGCTTTCTCTTTAAGATACTGGCTTAAAGCTGCTTTATTAAATTTCTCTTTCTGTTCATCAGTAAGAATAATTGGATCAAATGGATATATAGGTAAAATGAGCTGATTTAATTCTACCATATCCCAGTTCTCAGGTGACTGATCCTCGGAAATGCATCTGTCAACGATTCCCTCTATGACATCAGTAATCATCTTGTATACAGAATCACGCATATTCTCTCCGTTTAATACTCTTAAACGTTCTGCGTAGATTGTCTCTCTCTGTTCGTTCATTACCTGATCGTATTCTAACAGATTCTTTCTGATACCATAGTTATTACCCTCTATCTTCTTCTGGGCTTTCTCTATTGTATTAGATAACATACTGTGCTGTATAGGCTCATCTTCCTGAATACCTAATGCCTTAAATGTAGACATAAGCTTTTCAGATCCGAACAATCTCATTAAATCGTCCTCTAATGAAATGAAGAACTGTGACTGTCCCGGATCACCCTGTCTACCTGAACGACCTCTTAACTGATTATCGATACGTCTTGACTCATGTCTTTCTGTACCTATAATCTTTAAACCGCCTGCTTCTCTTGATTTGTCATCAAGCTTAATATCAGTACCACGACCTGCCATATTAGTTGCGATTGTAACCGCACCAAATACACCGGCTTCTGCTACTATCTCTGCTTCTAATTCATGGAACTTAGCATTTAAAACTTTATGAGGAACGCCCTCTTTTCTAAGTAAGTTACTTATCTCTTCTGATGATTCAATTGTGATTGTACCTACAAGTACAGGCTGTCCTGTCTTATGTGTCTCTACAATTTCTCTTACGATGGCTTTTAACTTGCCTCTCTTTGTAGAATAAACTGAATCAGGTAAATCTATTCTCGCAATAGGTTTATTAGTAGGAACTTCTACAACGTCCATTCCGTAAATATTTCTAAATTCCTGCTCCTCTGTTAAAGCTGTACCTGTCATACCACACTTCTTATCGTATTTATTAAAGAAGTTCTGGAATGTAATTGTTGCAAGAGTCTTACTCTCTCTCTTAACTTTTACATGTTCTTTAGCTTCAATAGCCTGATGAAGTCCGTCTGAATATCTTCTACCCGGCATAATACGACCTGTAAATTCATCTACGATTAATACTTCATCATCTTTTACAACATAATCTTTATCTCTGAACATAAGATTATTTGCTCTTAAAGCAAGTATAATGTTATGCTGTATCTCTAAGTTCTCAGGATCTGCAAGGTTCTCTATCTTGAAGAAATCTTCAACTTTCTTAACACCCTCTGCAGTAAGGTTTACAACTTTATCTTTCTCATTAACGATAAAGTCTCCGTCTTCCTCTACCTCTTCTTTCATAATTGCAGCCATCTTAGTAAGCTCTGGTGTATCTTTACCACGTTTTAACTGTCTTGCTAAAATATCGCATACTTCGTAAAGCTTTGTAGATTTTCCACTCTGACCTGAAATAATAAGTGGTGTTCTCGCCTCATCGATAAGAACTGAGTCGACCTCATCGACGATTGCAAAGTTAAGTCCTCTCTGAACTAACTGCTCTTTATAGATAACCATATTATCTCTTAAGTAATCAAAGCCGAGCTCATTATTTGTAATATATGTAATATCGCAATTATAAGCAGCTCTTCTCTCATCATTTTCCATGCTATTTAATACAACACCGACTGTTAAGCCAAGGAAACGATGAACCTGTCCCATCCATTCAGCATCACGATGTGCAAGGTAATCATTTACTGTTACGACATGAACACCTTTGCCCTCTAATGCATTCAGATATGCAGGAAGCAAACAGGTCTGTGTCTTACCTTCACCTGTCTTCATCTCAGCGATACGTCCCTGGTGTAAGATAATACCACCCATAAGCTGGCATTCATAATGTTCTGTATTGAGGACTCTTCGTGCAGCTTCTCTGACTACTGCATATGCTTCAGGTAATAAATCATCTAATGTTTCACCATCTGCAAGTCTCTTCTTAAATTCATCTGTCTTTCCACGTAATTGTTCATCTGTTAATTCAACCATCTGTGGTCTTAATGATACTATCTTATCCACAATTGGTCTGATTCTCTTTATTTCTCTTTCACTGTGAGTTCCAAATATTTTTGATACAAGACCCATTATATATCTCCTAGTCATTTTTTATAGTTTACATACGAATCTTATTTTAACACTAAATACCTATTAATTCAACATTTGATTTAAAAAAGGTTGAAAGCATTACGCTCTCAACCTTTGACATTTTAATTAATATTCTTAGAATTATTATTCTCTTAGAATTCAGGCTCAATTAAACCGTATGTATTGCCTTTTCTCTTGTATACAACATTTACTTCGTCTGTTTCTGAATTACTGAATACATAGAAGTTATGTCCTAATAATTCCATCTGTACGCAAGCTTCTTCAGGGTCCATTGGTTTAATTCCGAATTTCTTTGTTCTGATAATCTTAATTGAATCATCTTCATCATAATCTTTATCGATATATTCAGGACTGAAGTTATCTCTTGACTGCTGTTTATCTACAATTTTGTTCTTATATTTCTTAAGCTGTCTTTCGATAATCTCTTCTACAAGATCAATCGATACATACATATCACTGCTAACCTGTTCAGATCTGATAATATTGCCTTTAACCGGAATAGTTACCTCTATTTTCTGTCTTTCTTTCTCAACACTAAGTGTAACATGTACTTCTGTATCTGCTGTGAAATACTTCTCTAACTTTCCTATCTTCTCTTGTACTGCATTTCTTAATCCCTCTGTAACATCAATGTTTCTTCCTGTAATCACGTATCTCATGCTGTCCATCTCCTTTTCCCATTTTTGAAAATTCATATGCAATTACTGGTAAATGTCTATAATATCTGCCCCACAGATATCTCTTCTGACTACCCTGTAATGCTTTAGAATTCTCACGATAAATAACCAATACCTTCAGCGGTTATCTATGTTCTTAATTATACCATAATCTAGTTTTTTTTCAAGGAAAAAGGTCGTGTTTAGTCAATATATTTTCATCTTATTTTCATTACTGAAGTAAAAAACTTATTTCTGCTTTGAACATCCCGAGTTTGCCACTTTGTTCCTTAAACAGTTTTAAATTTTTCCTTATTTTGCAAGGTTTTCCTTGCTTTTTTTATGCTCTTATGATAAAATATAC
>Ga0256404_1005729_pt1 | contig 21541 bp, 22 predicted proteins | sample RumenRJG_01DNA_FD_185990 | JGI IMG/M metagenome (GOLD analysis project Ga0256404, IMG submission 185990) | Bovine rumen microbial communities from Lethbridge, Alberta, Canada - RJG_01 | ecosystem: Host-associated > Mammals > Digestive system > Stomach > Rumen | place: Canada: Alberta | collected...
CGTGGAACGAGGCAAATGCTTTATAGAGTACATTCCTGCAGAAAATGCATGGAATCCGATAGATGCAGAGGGGTATATGTATATTGATTGCCTGTGGGTATCCGGCTCGTTCAAAGGACACGGATATTCAAACGATCTTTTAGCTACCTGTATCGAGGACAGCAAAGAAAAGGGCAAAAAAGGACTTTGCATTCTGAGCTCTGCAAAGAAAAAGCCGTTTCTCGCCGATCCGAAGTATTTAACGCATAAGGGTTTTTCGGTATGTGACGAAGCGGATAATGGGATACAGCTCTGGTATTTGCCTTTCACGTCCAAAGAGAAAATCCCGAAATTCAAAGAATGCGCAAGGCATCCTCACGTTAATGAATCCGGCTACGTTCTTTTCTATACGAGTCAATGTCCGTTCAACGCAAAATACGTACCCGTTGTTGAACAAACCGCAAAAGAACATGGTATTGCTTTCAAGGCGATCCATATAGAGAGAAAAGAAGATGCGCAGAATGCGCCTACACCGATCACGACCTACGCGTTGTTTTACAACGGAGAATACCTGACAAACGAACAGATGAACGAAGCAAAATTCTTGAAGCTGTCCGCTCGTTAAATTTCCGTTTATTGAGATCTCGATAAATCTTGCTAATGTTTGTCAAGCAGATTTTTGATATCCGCAGTTATAGTTTGCATTGTGTTATGCATTAAATAATCCGGATTATGACGACAAAACGGGCGTGACCATAGAGGTCACGCCCGTTTCAAATCTTTTTTAGCAGGAATAATTGCCTAAAAGCAACTTCACTATGGAGTGCTGCCTGAGGTTACTTTTTTGTATGGATTCTTGGAGTTTGTTACAGGGAATGCTTTCTTAGGTGTTCCATGGATTGTCCGGATCAGGATCGGTGGGATCCCATCCTCTGCGCTCGTCCTCGACATCGATGCGGATCGGTTCCGGTTTTCCCAGAGGGCCGGCATCGTTCTCATCGTCATAGAATTCTACGGTAGTACCCACAGAACAGTAGTCATACACCCATTTCACGTCCCGCACGCACATGCGCACACAGCCCATCGAAGCAGTTGTACCGAGCTTGTTGTATTCTTCGTATTCCAGATCGCCTTTGTTGATGGAGTAATAGGGGACAGAATGGAAAAGAATATCGCCTACGATGCCGGTGGCGTACTGTCCGTAGACATCGCCGAACAGGCCGTTCCATTTTTGCTTGTAATAAGTACGGTAGGAGCCGCTGGGTGTTGCCCTGCCTGTAGAACAGGTCATCGCTCTGACCGGAGTTCTTGGATTGCCTTCAAGATCCGTCGTGTAAACGGTCACGGTATTCATGGCGCGGTTGATCCGAATGTAATACGGGAAGATTTTTCCTTTGTCAAGAATATTTACTTTACACTCGGATACGGACTCGTTTCCTTGCTGATCCAGGCCGGTAAAACGGATAACGTACTCTCCCGGAGTAGATGTATCCACATTGTTTTCTACGGTATAGGTCCCTTTTTCCAACGTCTCGCTGTAAGTGAGCTCACCGTCAACTGGATCATAGATCTCGTCTATATAGACGAATGGATCGAAATCCATTCCCTTGGAGAATGAGATTTCATTTTCATAAAGAGAGATCACCGGACCGGTCGTATCTTCTACCGTTACCTCATAGGAGAAATCTTTTGTGGCTACCTTGCCGAAACGGTCGGTGTCGGTGAGGCGGTACTGCAGTGTTTGCTTTCCAAGCGAGGAGGTATCGATGGGGTGAATGAGTTCCAGAGTTCCTGTATGGTTCGCTACAGCTTCTTCACCGCTGAAGTCAGAACCATATTCCACCGTGGAACAGGCGGGATCGAATTCCATGGTAAGCGCATCATACATCTCGGTGAAGGCTTTGTTTCTTCTGTAGCGATCGAACGCAAAAGCACCTGCGTCGAGCAGCAGGGTAACAAGAAAGACGATCGCGGCGATCTTTACAGCTTTTTTCATGGGATTCCTCCGGGATGAAATGGGGTCACAAGAAAAAGGATAATGCCGTGCGGTCTTTTTTTCAAGTCAGTTGAGTGCGCTGTCTGTATGCGCCAGTGACATGACATAGATCTGGCAGGGGTTGTCCGCACCCCAGATTTCCGGGATCACTTCAAACTGTTCAAAACCTAGTGCCTTGTAGAACGCGTTGGTGCGGTCGTAGTCATCATAGACGCCTTCTTTTACCGTCTTCACCTGCATGAAGCGGTATCCGAGAGATTCCGCTTCCTCTTTGGCGGAGAAGAACAGCTGGGTGCCGTAATGGTGTCGGTGAAACTGTGGCATCACGCCCATGACCGCGATCTCCACCGTGGCGCTTCCGGTCTCCTTGAGGCATAAGAAACCCACTGGGTTTTCATCTTCATAGGCAGCAAAGAAGAGCCAGTCAGCAGAATCCTTGATGTATTTTTCACGGTTTTCATCGATCTCGAACCATTGCCGGAGACTTTCCAGAACGGTTCTTGCGATCCATCTTTTTTCTGTAGTATCTGTAATATGACGTATCATGATCTGTTTCCTTTCAGATATTCTTCTGCGATAGAGGAAAGAGCAGGCAGAGAGCGTTCGATCATGTCCCGGGATACGCAGTACGCGAACCGGACATAACCGGGAAGGCCGAATGCGTCGGTGGGGACGACGATCACGCGGTATTTCTCAGCGATCTCTTTCGCGAAGCGGACAGCATCGTCAACAGGGCTTTTCATAAGGATGTAGAATGCGCCTTCCGGAGGAACGAATTCAAATCCGCATTTCTTCAAGTGCCCTGCAAGCAGGTCACGGTTCTCCCTGTACTGCGAGATATCCACGAGATCGTCCGAGCATTTCAGGAGAGCCAGCTGGAAAAGAGTCGGTGCGCAGGCGTGGCCGAAGATCCTTCCGGCGCCTCCCACTGCCCGCATCAGATCGGGGAGATCCGGGATCTCCTCGGAAAAAGCGAGGTATGCGATCCGCTCGCCGGCCAGGGAAAGGGATTTACTGTAGGAATAACTGACAATGGTGTGCCCGTACAGATTCATGAGGTAGGGCATCTCTGTGTCTCCGTATACGATCTCCCTGTAGGGCTCATCGGATATAAGAAAAATGGGATGACCGTATTCCGCTTCCTTTTCCCGGAGAACGCGGGAAAGGCAGCGGAGATTCTCTTCGGGATAAACTGCTCCCGAAGGATTGTTGGGACTGTCGATAATGATCGCTTTGGTATGGGGAGTGGTGGCTCTCCTTATTGCTTCGTTGTCCAGATGGAAAGTCTCAAGGTCTACCATGACTTCAACAAGCTTTGCACCGGCGGCATCCACATAGGCCGAATATTCGGTGAAATACGGCGCGATCACGATGAACTCATCCCCGGGCTCAGTAAGGGCTTTGCAGAGGATCGCAAGACCGGCGCAGGAACCGGGAACGAGATACACATGTTCCAGTGTCAGTTCTCTGCCGTATTTCCGGTTGATCATTTCGGCGATATGCTGTCTGACATTGCGGAAACCGGGGTTCGGGCTGTAGCCGTGAACGGCCATCTGATCCGTTTTATTCATTAGATCACGCACCGCTTCATAAACCGATTCGGGCGGGGCCACACTCGGATTTCCAAGCGTGTAATTGAAGACGGTATCCTTGCCGTATGTGCGCTCCAGTCCCGCTGCGTATGCGTTGAGTTCCATGATGACATCGCCGGAGCTGTATTTGTTCAATTCTGAGTTGTACATGTTTATTCTCCCGGCATCAGATGCGCGATCAGATGATCCATGGCTTCGGTATAGGACGCAAAGCCTTTTCCCATAAATGTTCCGATGCATGCCTCCCGGATGTAGGATACCTGACGGAAAGCGTCCCTGGAGTTTACATCGGACATGTGAACTTCCACGGTTGGAATACCCACTGCTTTTACTGCGTCGAGAATAGCGACGCTCGTATGGGTATATGCGGCAGGGTTGATGATGATCCCGTCTGTGTCGGGATACGCGTTCTGTATCGCATCTACGAGGTCGCCTTCATGATTGGATTGCATGAAGGCGATTTCTACCCCTTCTGCCTCCGCTTTGCTTTTCAGCAGATCGATCAGATCGGAATAGGTCTTTTTTCCGTAGATGTCAGGTTCCCTCAGCCCGAGAAGGTTCATATTGGGTCCGTTAATTACCAGTATTTTCAAGGAAGTTCCTCCAAAGATCTTCAGCGGCTTCCTCAGGGGTGCCGTTGTTGTCCACGACACTGTCGCGGAACGCTTCATATTTGGTCATGCGGCGCTGGAACAGATCGTCCAGATCTACAGAAAGGGAAATAGGCCTTCCTTCTCTGGGGAGTTTGGAGGTGTCACGCTCCAGCTGATAGATGATGCCGTTCTGGTGCAGCGGGTCGTAGTTTTCCTGCCTGGTCACCGCGCCGCCTCCCGTCACCAGGACAAGCCCGCTTTCCTTGCCGTATTTCCTGACGATCTTGCTCTCCAGGTTCCGGAACACTTCCTCTCCGGATTCCGCGAAGATGGACGGGATGGTCTTACCGGTGGTCTTTTCCACTTCGGTGTCGAAATCCACGACTTTTCTTCCGGTCTTTTCTCCCAGAAGTTTTCCTATGGTGGTCTTGCCGCTTCCGGGCATTCCGATGATCACCACGTTGAGCATTTCACGGCGGAGCTTGGTCAGAATGCGTTCGATCTCAAGGTCCGGTATGTCATTTCCGGTAAAGATCCGTTCAGCTTCCACGGCCTGGGCGACAAGCATGGGGAGACCGTCACTGTGAGGAATGCCCAGTTTCTCCGCCTGAAGGATCAGAGCGGTCCGTATCGGATTGTAGATTACATCGATCACTCCCTTCAGGGACCGGAAGACTGTGAGGTCGACGGGAGAATCTCCTGTATCGGGGTACATCCCTACAGGGGTCGCATTGACAAGGATATCCGCATCGGCAAAATCGGGAAGCCTGTCATAGGTGGGCTCGTTTTTCCGTGAGATACAGACGACCTGGGAAGCGCCTTCCCGGCGCGCAACAGACTGTGCAGTGAGCGAAGCTCCTCCTGTTCCGAGGATGACGACCTTCGCATCGTTAAAACGGATGCCAGCCCTCTTGGCAAGGTAGGAGAATCCGAACGCGTCGGTGTTATATCCGCGTAGCCCGCCGCTGCTGTCCCGGATGATGGTATTCACTGCGCCGATCTCACGGGCGTTATCATCCAGGGTCGCGCAAAACGGGATGACGGTCTTCTTGTAGGGTATAGTGACATTCAGTCCGCCGATCTCATTCGTCTCGAGAAAATCCCTGAGACCGGAGGAGGGGACTTCATACAGCCGGTAGTCCGCGCAGCCGAGTTCCTGATGTATCGGTACAGACCAGCTGTGCTGAAGGGATTCGCCTAAAAGACCGTAGATCTTCTCTGCCATATCACACCTCATCATAGTTGCCGAGCAGGATCAGTTCCTGACAGCTTCTTTCCAGTTCTTCAAGCATGGAGATCACTCCCTTTTCCTTCAGGGAAGCTTCCAACTCAATGAAGAATACGAATTCAAAGTTGCGTCCCGAAACGGGGCATGATTCGAGTTTGATCATATTGATCCCGAGGGCTGCCGGCTTGGAAAGGATCTCGTGCAGCGCTCCGGGTCTGTGGTCACAGGATACGATAAGGCTGATATGATCGGCGCCTTCGAAGATCCTGGGAGTCTTAGAAATGCAGACGAAGCGGGTGTAGTTGTTCTCACTGTCCTGGATTCTGTCGGACAGGATATCCAGCCCGTACAGTTCCGCGCAGGGAGCGGAAGCGATCGCGGCGCAGAATCTGTCGTCGCTCTCCGCAACCGCTTTGGCTGCAGCAGCCGTATTTTCGCAGGGGATCACCGCTACATCCTTCAGGGAGGCGAGGAAGGCAGAGCACTGACCGATGGCCTGCTGATGGGAGTAGATCGTCCGGATCTGCTCGGCCTTTACTCCGGGTTTTGCCAGAAGTGTATGGTTGATCCAGAGCCTTGTGGAGCGGATGATGGAAAAACGATACTGCTGCATCAGTTCATATACGGCTCTTACCGAACCGTTGGAACTGTTCTCAATAGGAACTACACCGTATTGACAGAGGCCGGAGTTCACGGCCTGGAATACGGCTTCAAAGGATTTGACGAAGATCAGATTTCCGCGCGGGAAGAGCCTGTCTGCAGCGACCTGGGAGTTTCCTCCCTCTACGCCCTGGCATGCGACCATTCCTGTTTTCGGGAAAACGGCTTCTTCGGTTTTCAGCATGTTTACGACTTTTCCGGTGATCTCGCTGTTTCCTATGAGAAGCTCCGCCTGAGACGCTTTTGAGAGCTCCATCAGGGTGCTGAACAGCTGGTGGGCATACAGCTCCTTATCTCCGGCTTTTTCACGCACTTTGGAGAGGATCTCGCGTTCTCTTGCCCGGTTCAGGATGGGCAGTCCGTTCGCTTTTTTGTATTCCGCCACTTCCTCGGCACACTCCATGCGCTCGAGAAAAAGGGAGAGCATCTCGTCATCTATCTCATCGATCCGTTTTCTGATCTGATTCAGATCCATTTTATTTTCCTCCTAACAGCACATCGAGAAGTACGCACGCTACTGCGGCTTCCACTACCGGCACTCCTCGTACGGCGATGCAGGGGTCGTGTCTTCCTCTGATCTCCATGACCGTCTCCTTCATCTCTGAGAGGGAGACGCTCTTCTGGGGAAGGGCTATGGAAGCGGTCGGCTTGAAGGCGACCTGCACGAGGACCGGCATTCCGTTGCTGATCCCTCCCTGGATCCCTCCGGAGTTGTTGCTCTCTGTTTCGATCCTTCCGTCCCTTATGCAGAAGGGGTCATTGTGCATGGAACCGGTCTGATATGCGGCGGAAAATCCGGAGCCGAAGGATACGCCCTTAACACCGGGGATTCCGAAAAGCACTTTTGAAAGGCGGCTCTCAAGTCCGTCAAACATCGGATCACCATATCCTCCCGGGAATCCGACCGCGCAGGCTTCCACGATGCCGCCGACGGAATCGCCTTCCGAGGCAGCATTCTGAATCTCTTCTTTCATGGCAAGGGCAGATTCCTCGTTGATGGCAGGAAACTCTTTCTTTGCGAGATCATTGAAAAGATCGGGAGAAGGATGGAGAGGAAAGGGGAGATCCGTAGCGGTTCCTACAGAAAACAGATGGGCACCGACATGGATCCCTTTTGTTTCCAGAAGCTGAAGGGCGATACCGCCTGCGATGCACAGCGGAGCGGTAAGGCGTCCGGAAAAGTGACCTCCGCCCCGAAGATCCACATCATCACCGTACTTCAGTCTTGCCGTCAGATCCGCATGAGACGGTCTGGGGGTATCCCGGAGACTCTCGTAGTCGGAGGAATGCTGATCGGAATTGCGGATCACCGCAGTTAAGGGAAAACCGTTCAGGTGCCCGTCATTGATGCCAGAGATGAATTCAGGCAGATCGGATTCCTTTCTGGCGGTGGTAAGTAAACTTCTTCCGGGAGCGCGGCGGGAAAGAAAAGTCTGAAGCTCTTCGAGATCGATCTCGGCTCCGCAGGGAAGCCCGTCAATGGTTACACCGATCGCAGGACCATGGGATTCCCCGAAGATGGATACCCGCATTTTGTTTCCGAATTCAGATGACATGATATTTACCTCCAAGCGAAGCGAAATCTTCGAAAAAGGTCGGATAGGATTTTCTGATTGCCTCAGCGCCGTGGATGACAATGGGCTGTTGTGAGATACAGGATGCGATCGCTGCAGCCATTACGATGCGGTGATCATTGAATGCTTCCGCTGTACCGCCGGTCAAATCTCCGGTGCCGTGGACCGTAAGGCTGTCCGAGGATGAACAGGCGTCCCCTCCGAGACTGTTGACCAGTATCTCCGTGGAGCGAATGCGGTCGCTTTCCTTCTGACGCAGTCTGGAAGCGTTGATAAAGCAGGAGTCCCCGGAAGCGCCTGCAGCAGCTGCTGCCAGAACAGGCATCAGGTCGGGCGTGGGATCGATATCGATCTCGCATCCCCTCAGCTTTGCGGAGGAGCATATGACAGAACCATCACTGCAGGTGAAAGCAGCCCCCATCTTTTCCAGAAGAGAGAGAACTTTTCTGTCTCCCTGAAGGGATGAAACATCCAGGTTGTTGATCTGTATGCGGTTTCCGGTTCCCAGGCAGCCCGCCGCCAGGAAGGCCGCGGAATTGGACCAGTCACCTCCGACGGTGACCGTGCCCGGGGATTGGTAGCGGAGCGGACCGGAACCGCTCAATTCATATCTGTTTCCTTTTACCTGAACGGAAATGCCGAATGTTCTCATTACGCCCAGAGTAATGTCGATATAGGATCCGGAGCGAAGGGGAGTTGTGAGCAGGATATCGCTGCAGCCGTCCGATAGCGGAAGGGAAAGCAGAAGTCCGGTGAGATACTGGGAGCTCACATCCCCTGACACATGGTATGTGCCGTGGACCATTGTTCCGCTCAGTTTAAGGGGCAGAGAGACAGAGGAATGCGTGATCCCGTGTTCCTCCAGCGCAGATAAAAGATCTCCGATCGGTCTTTCTGGAAGTCTTCCGGATCCAGTAAAGGACGGAGCACGGGAGACAGCAGCTGCGACGGGAAGGAGAAAACGGAGCGTGGACCCGCTTTCATGGCAGTTCAGAAGGGGAGACGGGTTGATCGCCTCAGCCGGCCGGACAGAAAAGCGGTTGGGCGTGAATGTGATCGACGCGCCTAGTTCTCTCAGACAGCCTGTTGTGGCAAGGATATCGTCCGGGATCCCGTCTTCGGAAGAGTAGGCAGGTCCCGGTACAAGGATCTCTGTCGGAGCATCCGAAAAAGCTGCGCAGATCAGAATTCGGTGCAGCTCGGATTTCGATGGGATCGCGTGGATCTCACCTGACAATATAGATGGATAGATCTGAACTGTCATTGTAACCCCAGTTTAAAGAATGCAAGCAGATCATCAAAACAGATCGTTTTTATCGTACAGGATCCGACTGCCTCGGGAATGATGACCGATATGGCGTCGCCTTTGGACTTCTTGTCCATGCGTGCCGCCTGTACAAGTTCTTCAGGCGTAAAATCCGTGAAGACCGGAAGTCTGTTATTTTTCAAAGAGTTTTCCACACGGTCAGAGATCAGTTCTCTGCACAGTCCCATGCGCTCGGCCGCTCTTGCCATGATCGCGGTGCCGATGGCAACGGCATGACCGTGGGGGACAGAGAAACCGGAACACCTTTCGATTGCATGCCCTGCTGTGTGCCCGAGGTTCAGGAGTTTTCTTTCGCCCTGCTCGGTCTCATCCCTTTCCACTACACCTGCCTTATAGGATATGCAGCGCGAGATGATCTCGAGCATGTTTCCGTCGGAAGGGTCGCAGCAAAGGGAAAAAAGCGGTTCTCCGCAGAGGATTCCTGTTTTCACAGCCTCCGCCATTCCATCGGAAAACACCTCTTTCGGGAGGGAGTTCAGTGTGGAGATATCACACATCACGAGAGACGGCTGATGAAACACGCCCGCCAGATTTTTACCTGAAGGGAGATCGACCGCGCATTTTCCGCCCACAGAAGAGTCCACCATGGACAAGACGGTGGTCGGGATCTGCACGAAAGGAATTCCGCGCATGTACGTCCCGGCAGCGAAACCTGCCATGTCGCCGCAGACTCCTCCGCCGAGGGCTATGATGTAATCAGATCTCGTCAGGCCGTTCTCTGCTATAGAGAGAAGGATATCGCCGTAGGTGGAGAGAGTCTTGTTTTCTTCTCCTGCGGGGAAAGTAAAAGAGGAGTGGGGAATGCCGGATCTTTCCAGGGATGAATTGAGTGTTTGAAGATACAGTTTCTCCACGCTGGAGTCGGTAACGACGTGGGCATGTCTCCCCGGGAACATGACTTTCAATGTCTCGCCGATATCGGAGAGACAGTCTCTTCCTATGAGAATATCATACCCGCTTCTTACGGAAACATGGAGTGTTTTCTCGATTGCCATGGTGCAGTTCCTCGGATCTGTTTAACGTCCGCCTGCGCTCTCTTTCATCTCTCTTCCTTCCCGGAGGAGAGCACGGAGAGTTTCTGCGTCTTTTTCTTTCAGTGCTTTCTGATACTTCTGCAGGTTGTCGATAAGGATATCTACCTGTTTTAGCAAATAATCATCGTTGTCCAGGAACAGTTCGGTCCACATGTTTTCATCCAGCCTTGCGACGCGCGTCATGTCACGGAAACTTCCGGCGGAGAACCCAAATTGTTCCTGGGATTCTGGACTTTTCACGTACGCGCTGGAAGTGATGTGGGCAAGCTGGGAAGTGTAGGCGATGATGCGGTCGTGCTCTTCCGGGGTGCAGAATGTGAGTTTTGTAAAGCCGATGCTGTAGAAGAAGTCACGCACTTTCTCCAGAAGAGGGAGATCGGTCGTCTCGTCCGGCGTGAGGATCATGGAAGCGCCTTCATAAAGGTGTGCTGATGCATTGGCAAATCCGGCTACTTCCTTACCGGCCATGGGGTGTCCGCCCAGATAACGGAAACCGTATCTTTCCGAGAGCGGTTTCAGTTTTTCCACTACAGCTCTCTTCACACCGCACAGGTCGATCACAATGCAGCTGCCCGGGATCTCACTGCCGTGTTCTTCGGTCCATCGGACGGCAGCGCCGGGGCGAACGGCAAGGAGGAGGATGTCACAGGAGCGAAGAGTGTCCGGATTCAGTATGCCGTTCACGGCTCCGGACATCTGAGCCATTGCAAGAACATCGCTGCTCAGGTCATATCCGAACACGTTGTGGTCGGTTTTTGCTTTTATACTTTTGGCCATGGAACCTCCGATGAGTCCAAGACCAACGATTCCGATATTCATGTTGTTCTTACCTATTCAAACTGCATGGGGGAGAGGGAGCCGGTAAAATCGTGAAGCGACAGCAAGTTCTTTGCCAGAATATCGAATTTATCGGGACGGAGTGACTGCGCGCCGTCGCTCAGCGCATGCTGAGGATCGTTATGTACTTCGATGATCAGACCGTCGCATCCTGCGGCTACGGACGCCATAGCCATGGAGGGCACCAGGGCATATTTACCGGTGGCGTGGCTGGGATCCACGATGATCGGAAGGTGGGTGAGTTTGCGCAGTACGGGGATGGAACAGATATCCATGGTGTTCCTGGTATAGGTCTCGAAAGTGCGGATGCCGCGTTCGCAGAGGATCACGTTCGGGTTGCCTTCACTCATGATATATTCCGCGCTCATCAGCAATTCCTCGTATGTGGAGGACATTCCGCGCTTAAGGAGAACAGGTTTCTTCTGTCTTCCGACCGCTTTCAGCAGGTCATAGTTCTGCATGTTGCGTGTTCCGATCTGGATGACATCAACGTCATCAAACAGTTCAAGCTGCGCGATGTCCATCAGTTCCGTGACGATAGGAAGGCCAGTCTCCTGTTTCGCAGTTTTCAGATACTCCAGAGCCTGTTTTCCCAGGCCCTGGAAAGCATAGGGGGAAGTGCGCGGTTTGAACGCGCCGCCTCTGAGCATGGTCGCGCCGCTGGCTTTCACTGCTTTCGCGATCGCCACCATCTGCTCCTCCGATTCCACCGAGCAGGGTCCGGCAATGAGGGTGAGGTTTCCGCCTCCTACCTGGGTGTTGCCGACCGGAATTACGGTATCCGCGGGATGGAATTTACGGTTTGCCTCCTTATAAGGTTCAGCGACACGTTTCACATCTTCAACGATATCCAGTGCGGAGATAAGGCCGATATCCAGGACGGATGTGTCACCGACGAGTCCGAATACGGTCTGGTTCTCACCAATGGAACGGTGGATAGTGATACCTTTTCCTTCCAGCCATGTAACAAGTCCTTCGACCTGTTCGGGATTCGGGTTTTGCTTCAGTACTACGATCACGGGAATAAACCTCCTAAAAAGACCTGCAACGGTCCGGCTGCAGGTCTGAGTGTTACTTTGTTCTTTTCAACAAGTATCCTTCTTCAGCCAAACCAATCAAAGCCCTGCATAATAGCCTGCAAAGCGATAATAGGTATAGACTGTGGAAATCTGTTTCATACTTATTGCTTCTTTTTAACGAGTTAAATGAATGATACCATGTCTTCTGCGGAAAAGAAAGTATGGAATAAAGAAAAAATATATATTCGAGGAGTATTATGTACGGAATCCCTTTTTGTTGTATGATGAAACAGCAAAGCGCTCATTTGAAAAGGAGAAAGAAAATGGAGATCTGGGGCGAAAAAATGGAATACTGTTTCTCTAAACTTAGAGAGCGTGTGATCAGCGCACTGGACAATACGGACCTTGAGGCATTGTTCCGGACGCTGAAAGAGATCAGCGGACCTTCCGTTGTGACCGGTGTGGGCGGTTCTTCCGTGGTAAGCGCCTTCTTTGCGAAGGTGCTGTCCGAGAAGAACGGGATCGTGTGCGATCATATGATGCCCCGCGATCTCCTTTACCGCTCTTTGGCAGGGTATGAGAACGTTATCGCATGCAGTTATTCCGGGAGGAATATAGGGGTCACCGCTTCCTTCAGAAACGGCCTGAAGAAGTATCTTCTCTCCGGGAATCGTCTCGAAGGCGTCACGCCCCTTCAGTACACCGTAAAGGACGAAGAGGAGAGTTTTGTCTCCATTGCAGGCACACTGATCCCCATGTCGATACTCCTGCTTTATTATACTGACGGGGACAGAAAGGTCCTTGAGGAGATTCTGGATAAGAAGCCGGTATTCAGGACTGTTCCGGAGACGAATGTGGTGGAGATCCTGTACGGTTACAGACAGTCCACTGCCGCCGCATTCCTGGATTCCACACTTGTTGAAGGCGCTCTGGCCGCCCCTGTGCTTCATGAAAAATACAATTACTGCCATGGCAGATGCCAGCTTAACGACGCCCAGAAGAATGATCTGATCTACTTCCCGGAGAAAAACGGACTGGATGATCTTTATGAGCAGGAGTTGCCTGCGTTTTACCACAGCGTGACCAGGATCGACAGCGCATACGGGGATCCTGTTGTGGATGATTTCTATCTGACCTGTATCTCTATGATACTGTGCAGGACGATGGCGGAGCGGAAGGGAAAGGATTTCTGTGTAAAGATCGTTCCTGAGATCAGTGATAAACTGTATCTCTACAAAGGGGATATGTGAGAGATCTCGACAGAGAATGAACAGAATAGATGAGTAAATGGAAAAAATGCTGGGTGCTGTTCCGAACCATGCTGGTGATAAGCAGTACAGCGAACTCGGGCTACGCGATCATGAGCGTAGTGAAGAGCACCTTCGTGAAAAAATACGGATGGATCAGCGAGAAGGAAATGGAGGACTATATCGCCCTCATACAGGGTGCGCCGGGTCCTCTCGCCATCAATATCTCGCTGGCAGCAGGTAATCATGTTGCAGGACCGATGGGAGCTGCCGCTGCCGTTCTGGGATGCGCTCTTCCGCCCGTCGTGATCATGCTGCTCGTGTCTGCGTTCTACAGTGCGATCATCGGCAACCGGTGGGTGGGTGTTTTCATGCACGGAATGCAGGCCGGGGTCATCGCGATGCTTACCGACATGATACTGGACATCGTCCGGAGCGTTATGGAGAAGAGAAAGATCTATCCCGCGGTCATCATGGTCGGTGCGTTCCTGTTCGGATGGCTGGTGAAGGGGTCTTCGCTCCCGGTCGTCGTTACCTGTATTGCCCTCGGCTGCCTGGTTCATCTTGCCAAATCCAAGAGAAAGGAGTCCGGGAAATGACAACTCTCCTTGATCTATTTATCGGATTCCTCAGAATAGGAGTCATGGCTTTCGGAGGCGCATATGCCTCGATTCCTCTGGTCGAGAGGGAAGTGGTCGAAATAAACGGCTGGCTTACATACGAGGAGTTCGGAAACCTGCTTGCTTTGGATGAACTGACACCGGGACCGATCCTGATCAACAGCGCCACCTTCGTGGGCACCCGTGTCGCAGGTGTTCCCGGAGCGATCGTTTCCACTCTCGGAAGCATCCTTCCTGCCTGCATCATCACCGCTGCGCTCCTCTTCATCTTCAGCAGGTACAGGAAACTGGATATCATAAAGGAGATCATCTACGCGGTCAAATGCATGACGGTAGGTATGATCTCGGTCACCGTCCTGAAGGCGGTCCGCAATTCACTGCTTCTTACAGGGACAAGCCTTCCCGTGGATCCCGTGATGGTGTTTCTCACGCTGTGCTCTTTCTACCTGATCAGGAAGAAGGAAGTCAACCCACTGATCGTCATGCTGGGAAGCGGGGCCGTCGAACTGGCTGTAACGTTTTTTATCGGATAAAGAAGAACGGATCACCTGAAAAGTGATCCGTTTAATAATGCATATGCGATCCGCTCCAGCTGCTTTCGGTCGGTGGATTCTCCAAGAAGGATATAGGTCTTTGCCAGACTGGCAAAGCCGGAAGCTACGAAATCAGCGGCATACTGCCGTGTCTGCGGATTGAGGCCGGGGAGAAAGCAGGGACAGGAGAACAGAGAGTCGTAGAAGGTCTGGGAAAGAAACTGCGTGATCTCGTTCTCGGAGAGAAGGCGGATAAAAGAGACATTCTCCACGATATATCCGCAGAAACCTGTGCAAAGATCATCGAGACTGTAGGAGCGGTTGACTACTTCGGGAGTGTAGTTGTATCCGCTCTCAAGCGCATAGAAGATCACGTTTTCCTTTGAACGGAAAAGACTGTAAAAAGTCTGGCGGGATACGTTTGCGGTGTCACAGATCAGCCGGACCGAGATATCCTGATAGGGATACGTTTCCATCAGTCTCAGCATAGCCAGAGCGATCTGCCGCTGGGAAGCAAGAGCTGTTTTATTGTTGCCCTGATACATGGATACCTCCCAATGTAAATGTTCTGTTAACAACCTTGACATGTGTCAAAGTTATGGTATCATGAACTTGGAAACTTGACAAGTGTCAATGTTTCGGGCTTCCTTGGGAAGCCAATTTTTTCACCCTGGCATTAGCACTCAATATATAAGAGTGCCATATCATTTTGAGAGGTAATAATAGCGCATGACTGTAGTTCCTGTATACAATATGCTTCTCACACCGGAAGCGAATATATATTTCAAAACGGAGACTTACCGCAATCTTACCGGAAAGGAGCCTTTTCCCGATGAGAGGGTGACTCTCGTTGTGGCGAAGGAATCCACTACCGTAGATAAGCTCACGGAAGACAGCTTTTATCCCATAGGACTTTCGGGATATATCACCGAGGTAGGGAAGGAAGGCTTTCTGATCATTCACACCACCTACCGCGTGCATCTGGACGAGGTAGCTGTGGACGACGGAAAGATCAGTCTATATCTCTCCAGACAGAAGGATATCGATGACCTGGATCCCGAGGATGAGCGGAATCGTGTCGATGCGGTAAAAAAGGCGCTGCGCGAGTTCCTCAATGATTCCAACTGGAATGAATTCGGGGACACGTATCTGGAGAGGTGGAACTCCCTGGAAGAGGTCGCCGCGATACTTTCGCCCTGGATGGCCAGTTCCAATGAGGAACGCTATGAAGTCCTTGCCGAGGATTCCAGAAGCAGGCGTGCGGATCTGCTGGAAAAGCTGATCTATGAAAACCTGGAGATGGTCAAACTGAACCAGGAAGCATCCACGGCCAGGCAGGAAGACTATCAGAAGATATACCGTGAATCCGCCATCAAGCAGCAGCTGGAGTATCTCCAGAAGGAGCTGGATGAGATGCACCCGGAGAATGTATCCGACATCCGGAAGTTTGAGATCAAGATCGAAGAGTCCGGAATGAATGAGACGGCCAAAGGTGAGGCTACGAAGGTCCTCAACCGGATCAAGCAGGAAGGACAGCACAGCGCGGAGACAGGTATGCTCTACGATTACCTGGATTTCCTCACCAGCCTGTCCTGGAAAAAGGAGCAGGCGGAAAAGATCGATCTGGAGCATGCCGAAAAGGTCCTGGAAGAGGATCACTTCGGACTGAAAAAGGTCAAGGCAAGGATCATCCAGCAGATCGCGGTCATGGATCTGAAAAAGCAGCAGACAGGCTCGATCCTTCTTTTCGTGGGTGCCCCGGGTACAGGTAAGACCAGTATCGGGCAGAGCATCGCGAGAGCTCTGCAGCGCGAATACGTGAGAGTGAGCCTTGGCGGTGTCAGGGACGAAGCGGATATACGCGGCCACCGCAGGACCTATATCGGAGCGATGCCAGGACGGATCATGGACGGCATCAAAAAGAGCGGTGTATCCAACCCGGTCATGGTGCTGGACGAGGTGGACAAACTTTCCGTTTCCTATAACGGAGATCCGGCAAGCGCATTGCTGGAAGTGCTGGATCCTGAACAGAACAACACGTTTACGGATCACTATATGAACGTTCCTTACGATCTCTCCGATGTCATGTTTATCTGCACGGCGAATACGGTGGATACCATACCGGAGCCGCTGCTGAACCGGATGGAGGTCATTCAGTTCCAGGGATATTCCCCGATCGAGAAGTTTGAGATCGCGAGACAGCACCTCATCCCCAAGGCGATGAAACTTGTCGGTCTTGAAGAGTCGCAGGTGGAGATCACCGACGATGCGCTTCGTCTGGTCATTTCGGATTATACACGTGAGTCCGGTGTCCGCGGCCTGAAGAAACGGATGGATTCCCTCTGCAGGGCAGCTGCAGTGGAACTTGTGAAGGGAAGAGAGGACAAGGTCGTCATTGATACGGATAATCTCCGTGAGTATCTTGATATGCACCCGCTGAGACACCAGAAAGTCATGGAGACAAAGGAACCCGGAATCGTGACGGGCCTTGCGTGGACCAGTGTCGGAGGAGAGATCCTCTATATCGAGACCATGCTCACCAAGGGAAGCGGAAGGGTCACGATAACCGGCCAGCTCGGTGATGTCATGAAGGAGTCGGCTCAGATCGCTGTCAGCCTGGTGAAACACGCGTTCCCGGATTCCGTGAAAATGCTGGAAGAAAATGATCTGCATATTCACGTACCGGACGGGTCGACGCCGAAAGACGGACCTTCCGCAGGTATTACGCTGACAACAGCTATCGCTTCGCTGGTGACCGGGTGCCCTGTCGATTCCGAGATCGCCATGACGGGAGAAGTTTCCCTGAGGGGAAATGTGAATGCTATCGGCGGACTTCCGGAAAAACTCATGGCTGCCCAGAGGGCGGGAGTGAAGAAGGTACTGATCCCCAGGGACAATCTGGAAGACCTGGAGGACGTGCCCGAGGAAGTAAAGAAACAGCTTGAGATCGTTCCGGTCGATACAGTCGCGGACGTACTGAAGATTTGCTGCATCAAAGCAGATAAGATCAGCGTAGCCTGAATGATATAAACAGCGGTCTTCTGACCGCTGTTTTGTCGTAGGGGATGATTTCTCTTGGAGCACATGCAGTGATATAATCAAGAAAAAACGGAGAGAGACATTGGAGATCAGGCTGGAAAACCTCAATAAAACATATGTCAGCCAGGACGGCGGCAAGATCCGTGCTGTAAAGGGCTTGAGCTTGACAATTCCCGATGGGAAGATTCTATGTCTTCTCGGACCTTCCGGATGCGGAAAAAGCACCCTGCTCGGGATCATTAACGGTCTCATTGTGCCGGAAACGGGGATAGTGCGGCTCGACGGAGAGGATGTTTCACAGCTCGGGCCTGAGATGAGGGCAGTCGGCATGGTCTTCCAGAATTATGCCCTTTATCCGCACATGACGGTAAGGCAGAATATACAGATGCCCCTTGATAATCCTGCCAAGGGTGAAAGACCGGGCAAGGAAGAGAAGAAGCGGAGGGTGGATGAGATCGCCGGGCTGCTTCATGTTGACGAGTTTTTGGATCGAAGACCGGATGAGCTTTCGGGCGGGCAGCAGCAGAGAGTATCCATCGCAAGGGCGCTGGTGCGAAAGCCGGACATCCTGCTTCTTGATGAGCCGCTCTCCAATCTGGACCGGCAGCTGCGTATGGAGATCATGCAGGAGATCCGAAAGATCCAGAGAGACACCGGGATCACTACGCTTTTCGTGACCCATGATCAGAGGGAAGCGATGCACAGCGCGGATATCATCGCCGTAATGAACGAAGGAGAGGTCCAACAGGTCGGTACGCCCGAAGAGATCTATGAGAGACCCGCGAACCTGTTTACCGCGATGTTCTTCGGGGAACCGGTGATGAATCTTCTGCACGGCTGCCTGGTCGGCGGAAAGGTATTTGTGGAGGGAACTGAGATCTTTACGGCGGAAGGCCTTCCGGATCAGAAGGTCGTGGTCGGTTTTCGCCCGGAGAATACCGTTCTCGGAAGTGAAGGGGGGCTCCGGGGCAGGATCACGCACCTGGAGAAGGAGGGGAAGGACATGCTTGCCGTTATCTCTTTCGGAGATACGAAGGTGAGCGCCTATCTTCCGGAAGATGCAGCGCTCCCGGAAGGGACTCCGTTATCCTTCGGAATCCGGGATGGAGGGGTACTGCTGTTTTCAGAAGATTCAGGCAAAGCGCTGAATTTTTAAGATTCCTTTAAGGTTCGCTTCCCCTGATTGACTGTGAAAAGACAGGGGAATATAATACACTCAGATGAAAGGGAGTAGCAGAACACCGCAAGGTGGTCTTGAAACCGTCTTACCGAAGCGATGAGCTTCCGTATCAAGTGAGACTGCAAGACTTTTATCGTGACCAGAGGTCGCGGTAGAGGTCTTTTTTAGTAGAAAGTCCGGCCGCGACGGATCATTAAAGGAGGTACACAAAATGTACAACAGAGAAAAAGAAGTGACCGAAGCAATCAGAGCCGGTGAAAGGGCTCTGGACAGCCTATATCTTGCAAACAGGAAACTGAGCAGCGCTTCTGGATGGGGTTTTCTCGACCTCTTCGGCGGGAATTTTTTCTCAGGCCTGATGAAACACTCCAACCTCAGTGACGCTTCCGTTTATCTGAGGAGAGCAAGAAATGAAGTGGACAGGTTCCGCGTGGAACTCGGCGATATTCGCGATATCCCGGAGGTCAATGATGAGATAGGTGATTTCCTTACCTTCGCGGATTTCTTCTGGGACGGAGCGCTTGCAGATATCCTGGTCCAGTCCAGGATCCATGAGTGCAGGAACCGGGTAAATGATTCTATCAACAAGATCGAGAGGATCATCCGCGAACTCAAACGCTATGACTGAAGGAGAGAATAATTATGGAAAAACGTTTTATAAGCATTATGAAAGAATCATCATTCCTGACTGAAAACACGATCCTGCTGGATACTGTAACCGGTGTATGCTACCTGGCAGTGAAAGAGGGATATGGTCTCGGAGTCACGCCCTTGCTCGACGGCAACGGCGAACCGGTGGTTTACAGTCAGGACCAGATCATGAGAGCGAAGGAGGGCAACAGATAATGATCTTTTTGTTCTTTGTGTTTTTGGGACTTGTATTTGAAGGACTGCGCTTTATGGTCCGTGTAGCCGGAAAACTTGCCGGCATATTGTTCGGCCTCGCTGTCCTGTGTGCAGTGCTGTCCATAGCAGGTACGTTTATTGGATTAGTATGGAGGATGCTGCCGGCAATGGTGCTTGTGACGCTTCTGCTGTCCATGCTCTCGGTTGCCTGAGTCCGTTTTACGGAATGATGATCCGGCAGTTTTCGGACTGCCGGATCTTTCAGCGAATAAATCTGATTTGTCTGCATATGACCGTGGTGTTTGATCAAAGTACTGTGATAGAATAGGAACGAAAAAGGTTTAGGAGGAAAGAACTATGTATTCTGAGATCGAGAGCTGGATCGATAACGTGCTGAATACTGAGATTCCGGAAAACGTAAAAGGATATATTTTCAACCTGTATGACGACGGCGACGACAATTGGTCCATGGAGATCGTTGCTACATCCCGCTTTGATGAAAATGATCCGGACTGGGGATGCGATGAGATCACCGATTTCGGTACCCGGGACGAACCCTTCGCATGGGAAGAGCCGACTGGCTGGGAGGACATTCAGCAGAAGTGTTCCGATGCTCTTGCCGAGTACTTGGCAGCAGGCGATTTCGCAGATGTTCTCAAGAAAGCGGAAGGCGTCGGCGTGGGATTTGTAGACGGCGACCTGGAGATCCTTTACTCAAACGATTGAGTTTCCGTGAAATACGCATCCTCTGGATGCGTTTTTTTGTGGGGAAAACAGTGAGGACGGCTGTGACATGATATTGGCAAAGGAATGTTTGGAGGAGAACCATGGGTAATATACGTTTGGGTGTGGTAGGAACAGGCGTGATCGTAAAGGCGATGCTCAGAGCAGTTCAGAGAGTAGACGGAATAGAGGCTGTCGCGGTTTGTTCGAGAGATGAAGGCAGAGGCCGCGGTATGGGCCTGGAAAGGGTATATACTGATCTGGATGACATGCTGAAGGATGAGGAACTGGATGCGATCTATATCGCTGTCCCGAACATCATGCATTTTGATATGGCAAAAAAAGTCCTTCTGGCAGGCAAGCACTGCCTGCTGGAAAAACCGTTCTGTGTCCGTGAGGAGCAGGTCCGGGAACTCGTCGGTATCGCGCAGTCAAGGCATCTGATGATCATGGAAACGATACCCCCTGCATACGGTGAAAACATCCGCTATATAGAAAAAGTCCTGCCCGAGATCGGTAGGATCCGTCTGGTGATATCCAACTTCAGTCAGTACTCCAGCAGGTACGACCTACTGAAAAAAGGCGAGAAGCCCTATATGTTTGATGTGAACTATGGCGGCGGAGCGCTCATGGACATCAACTATTACAATATCTTTCTCAACGCGTTCCTTTTCGGACGTCCGGAGAAAGTGGCATATCATGCCAATCTATGGGACGGGATCGATACGTCCGGCATATTGACGCTCCGGTACAGGGACTTTGTTTCCACGAACGCGGGAGCAAAGGATACCTGGGGTGAAAACTTCTTTTTGATAGAGGGAGAGAACGGAAATATACGTGTGATCGACGGTACCGATTCCATACCGGAAGTGGAACTGGTGACCCGTGAAAGAACGGAACGCTTCAACCGGCAGTCAGAGGAGCTGCGCATGGACTATGAGGTGGAGTATTTCGTTCGCGCGCTCAGGGAAGGTATACCGGCAGACGTCTATGAAAGACTGGAGATCACTGCCGATGCGGTATGGATCGCAGAGCAGGCGAGAAAGAGCGGGGAAGTTCATTTTCCGGGCGATGAAAAATGAGATCAAAAAAAGAGCCGCAAGGCTCTTTTTTATTAGTCAGGCGAGAATACCCGTGCTTTCAAACATGGGATGAATCGCCCAATCAACTAGTGTATATAGTCTTTTCAGGTAATATACTGATAAGGTGAGAAATATATTATGCACCTTATACTTTTGCTCTTGCTTTCGCTCTGCGTATATTGTATTATTGTGTTGGACGCAATGCAATACAGTATGGTTATACCCTTTCAGGTGTTTCTATGAATCTTCAAGAGCGTAACAGAGCTATCAAAGAACATGGTAAAGCTACCCGTAAAAGACGGGGTGGCATGCTTTGCCGTGTCTTCGAAGTCAAGGTCGTCTCCTCCAAAATGAACCATACTCAGAAGGAGTTCGTCAATGCCTTGTTTCGGGAAGCCAAATGGTTCAGGAATGCCTATATCGCTGACAGGT
>Ga0256404_1005731_pt1 | contig 21533 bp, 22 predicted proteins | sample RumenRJG_01DNA_FD_185990 | JGI IMG/M metagenome (GOLD analysis project Ga0256404, IMG submission 185990) | Bovine rumen microbial communities from Lethbridge, Alberta, Canada - RJG_01 | ecosystem: Host-associated > Mammals > Digestive system > Stomach > Rumen | place: Canada: Alberta | collected...
CTTCGACGAGCGCGACGTGGGGTTCAATTCAGTTCGACCCCCTTCAGGGGTCGTGCTGGCCTTCGACCAGCCTATTTAGTACCTTGTTCACTGGTTTGTTGCCCTGCCAGGGGGGGGAAAAGAAGAATCGGTGAAGAGTTACCGGTGAAGGTGAAAAAGTTAATGGTTGTGAAAAAATCGGGCAAAACGCTTGCCATGTCAAAAACTTGTTCTACCTTTGCACCGCCTTTCAACAAAAAGGGGTGCTTAGCTCAGCTGGTTTAGAGCGCATCCTTGACAGGGATGAGGTCACCTGTTCGAATCAGGTAGCACCCACTAATAGGATAAGTAGTAATCGTTTCATAATTTTTGTGGGGGGGTGATTAGCTCAGTTGGTTCAGAGCATCTGCCTTACAAGCAGAGGGTCGGCGGTTCGACTCCGTCATCACCCACAGTCTCGGCCACCAGCTGGGACTTTTTTTTATATATACGTGTCAACTTTCTCAAGAAATTTCTGTATCTTTGTCAGTCCGAACCAATTTGATTCATTCAATTTTTAGAACCCTTATAACAGCTTACTGGCAATGAAACATTTTACTTTCCTGCTTCTCGCAACCATGTTGATGGCTCAGGCGGTGAGCCATGCCGATGTCGTCATCGGCGACAACACCTACGCTGCCGACACTCTGTGGCGGCGTGTGGTGGGACCGGGCATGACCACCACCATCGTCCGCCTGCCCGACTATCCGCTCAACATCTACATCACCGAGACCGACCTCAACAACCCGCACAACCGTGTCGAGACCACACTGGGTCACAGCACGGTGGGGCGCACCGAGCGGCTGCTCGATGCCATGCAACGCAACCGCACTGCCACGCGTCGTCCCATCGTGGCCTGCAATGCCAACTTCTGGTGCGTGTCGAGCGAGGTGCCCCCGGCCTACTTCGAGTTGGGCACGCCATACGGGTCGGTGGTGCGCAACGACTCGATCTATGTCAACAGCGAGACCAATGCCGACAATTGGGACTATGGACCGACGCACACCTGTGGCGCGGCCATCGACCACGACAAGACGTTGCACTTTGACCACGTCATCCCCGCCGCCACCATCACCAGCGACCGGTGGAGCGAGCCGGTGCGGTTCAACACCGTCAACCGCCGCTGCCTGATGGACGCCATCGCGCTGTGGACACCTGCTTATAGCCGCACACGCCAGTTTGAGGACAACTGGGTGACCTATATGGAAAAAGGGGAGGCGCATGCCGACAACTACTACCTCATGCTGCAGCCCGGCAGCCGCTGGGGCATCAATACCGACATGACATTCGCTGTGGCCAGCATCGTCAACGATGCCGACAGGCAGACACTGGGTGGCTATGATGCCTGCATCACTGCCACCGGCACACAGCGGCAGGCCATGGCGCAGCTTGCTGTGGGCGACGTGATCACGTTGCACTATGGCATGGCCGTGGGGTGGGGCGACGGCGTGGTGCCCAAGTATCCCCAGATCGAGAACATGATCGAGGGGCTGGCGCTGGTGATGCAGGACGACACGCTCACCTATCGCAACTATGACGAGGCCTACAACTCCAAGGTCTATTCACGCACCTGCTATGGTACCAGCCCCGACGGCAAGCATCTGGCCATGATGGTCATCGACATGAGCAACAGCAAGAAGTATGGCCGGTCGGCAGGATGCAGCACCGAGACGGCTTGCCGCGTGATGAAGAGCCTGTGCCCCCATGTGTCGGACATCGTCACGATGGATGCCGGTGGGTCGGCAATGATGGCGGTGGGCGACGAAATCATCTCGACCACCACCGAGGGCACGCCGCGCGCCGTGGCATGTGGCTGGATGGTCGAGGCTGTGGGTGACGAAGACCATGAGGTGGCCAGCATCGCCTTCGACGACTGGCGCGTGCAGGCCCCTGTCTACTCATCCTACACACCGCGCATCTTGGGCTACAACCGCATCGGCGAGCTGGTCAGCGAGGACGTGAAGGGCTTTGTGCTCACCTGCGATGCCGCGCTGGGCAGCACCGACGGCGACACCTTCATCGCCGGCGGCAATGCGGCCAGCGGAATGCTCACCGCCACCCTGGGCGACATGACCGCGACAGTGCAGGTGACCACGATGGCGGCACAGCCGGCCATTGTGGTCAAGCCGCTACTGCTCATCGACGACCGTGACTATCCCGTTGAGGTCACAGCGACCATCGGCCAGAACACCTATCCCTACGACCCCACACGGCTGCAATGGGCCGTCGACGACCCGTCAGTGGCTACCGTCACCCGGGGCACGTTGCGTGGCGTGACCAACGGCGAGACTGCGTTGCGCTGCATCATCGGCGACATGCCCGACTCGACACTGGTGAGGGTGCAGATCAGCGACGCGCCCTATCGCTACGAACCGTGGACCGACTGGACCCTCAAGGGCTCAGGAGCCAAGAATCTGGCTCTGGACGAGGACGGCACGCTCAGTTTTGACTATTCTGGCGGTCGTGCGCCCTATGTCCAGCTGAATAAGGAGGTCACGTTCTATGGCCTGCCCGACACACTGGCATTCGGCTTTGTCAGTTCGATTCCCATCGACTATATTCAGACCGACCTCCGCAACCAGTTCATCAACAAGGCACACTATGTCAAGTATGGCGAGGACACAGGGTATGCGGCCGACAGCCTCTACACCATCTGCCTCGACCTGGATGAGATGGGTGGTGCCGACCGTGTGAGCACCTATCCGCTGACACTGAACAGCATCAAGTTTGTCACTAGCAAGACAGGCGAGTCCGGCCAGCAGAGCATCCGGCTCATGCCCCTCTATGGCCACTACAGTTCGCACGCCGGACAGCTGGTGGGCGACGTGACAGGCGACGGCCAGGTTGATATCGCCGATGCCAATGCCGTGATCAACATCATGCTGGGCAAGGCCGCCGCATCGCTGCAGGCCGACATCACCGGCGACGGCCAGGCCGACATTGCCGATGTCAATGCCATCATCAACATCATGCTGGGCAAGGAATAGGCGTTGAAACTGGTTTGGCCGGATTTGCTCGTGGCTGAACGGGAGTTTTAACCGCGAATTTCGCGAATCAAATGCGAAATTGCTTGTTGCTGCGGTCGTGCCACCCCCAACCTCTCCTATCTTATGAGAGGTTGGGGGTGCCGTTTGGTTGCCCCGTCCGCACTAGACGTGGGCGCTCGCTAGCACAAGATTTCCTCCCTTGCACGGCACTAAACCTGGCAAAGCTCATCCCAGTCAATATTATCACTTGTGACACACTCAACCCCATCCCTCACTGAAATTGTATCATAATTACGATTCTGAGATTTAGCCGCCCTTACGGGCGGGAACCACAAAGTGCTCGCGACCGAACGGGAGCCCGAAGGGCCAGCGAAGCGCAGCAAATCTTTCAAAATCCGAAACAAAATCAAACAGGTAATTTTCTCATTTATAGTGATTTAATAAATTGTGAGATTTTGGTAACTATTCACCGATTCAGAAAATGTCCTTTTACACCCCTGTGCATCGAAGATGCAGAGCGGGTCGGAGACCCGATTTTGTTCGAAAGACCATGCAAGTGCATCGAAGATGCACGCAGCTTGGTCCTGAGACTCGACCTTGCCAAGTGCCTCGCAGAGGAACTTTAACCAGCTAAATACTGGCTGTTTTGGCTGTAAAAGTTCCTCTACGAGGAATTTTGTATTTGCCACAAAAACCTAGCACACAGACAAATAACAATGAATTACAAATTTTTGGGCGCAATGTAGGGTGCAGTATAACGACAAATTAAGCTATATTAACATCTAAAACTACTCCAAAAAAAACACCCGCCCGGAGAGAACCAGGCGGGTGTGCTTGTTCGGTCTTTGTGGACTATTCAACCACTGAGCAGCCAAACTCCTTCATGAGCTGCCATAGCCCTGGGATGTCCTTTGCCATCGACCGTGCCTCCTGGACCTTCGGCGACAGCATGCGCCGCTCATACCTGACAAACATATAGTCGGCGATGTCGGATTTCTCGCCTATCGCCCGCAGCGATTCGACATAGCCAGGGACAGCTTCTGCCGCACACCGCCACCCGGCACTTGCGGCAATACTCCCCCAGCTGTCCAGCTGGTCGAGGTCTGGGTAGACCATCACATCGCGGCCATGGATGGCGCTACGCGCACCCAGCGCCCTCAGATTGCTGCAGCCGCTGGTCGCCAGCCAAACAATCTCGGGCTTGCACGCAGCCATGACCAGGGCGGTCTTCTCGCTCTCAACGATGCCGACAGGCTTGTCTGAGTTGCCGCCTAGCAGGTGCTCGCCGAAGAAGCAGCTCACGCGTCCCTCCGACCACATCTTGCGCTCCTTGTCGCGGTGATGGGTACCGGACTGGAAGGGGACAAACTTGATGTAACGGAGAACGCCGTCCATGTCGTAGTACCTGAACACCTCGGCACGGCCATAGGTGTCGTAACCCACGCGGTAGTCTTTCCAGGCCTGTGCGATGTTGTAGTATGCCTCACTGCCCCACATGACATTGCGGAAATACTGGAGCAGGGGCGACGTGTGCAGCGCGTCCGGCGATGTTTGGCGCTCGAGCCTGCCGACCGGCTCTGTCACGATGGGCGCTGCCTGTTGATGGCCGGTGCCCGCCTCGGCCCTGACTGGCACCGTGGCTGGTTCCTGGAGCAGAGAGAACTCGCCGCCCTGCTGCTTGAACAGGTTCACAAACGTGCCGGGCGTGGCCTTTGCCTGCTTCCCGCTGTTGTCGCCTCCCACGCTCCTCCACGCCATGAGGCAGTCGCGGTCGTTCTTGTATCCGGGAGACTGGCGGCTGAGCGTGAGGAATATCTCCCTGCACTCATCCTCGTCGCCTCCGTCCATTGAGCACGCCACCAGTGAGGCGGCCACGGCCAGCCAGCCGTTTCGGTCTCCTGGGCAGGTGATATACTTGGCTATTACTTGTCTGTGGACATCGTGCCAGTCTACGCGGGCCATGTCCATCATGCGTTTGTTGAGATTATACTGGTTCATGTGTTGTTAAAATTTTGTGCAGTTATGTAGTGCAATTTGCGAGTTTTTGCGATTTTCGGGTGATTTGGGCACGAAAAGAGTGCAATTCCTTGGTGCAGTTTGTGCAATTCCTTGGTGCAGTTTGTGCAATTCCTAGCAGATATATTAGTGCAATTTTGTGCCTTTATATATAATAAGGCACAAATTGCACTAAATTGCACTGCTGCATTTCTGCGCTGCCATGGGTGTCATTTGTCCCACCATTGCTCCTGCCCTTCTTCGTCTTCCTGTCCTTGAGGGAGAGTGTGCAGCGTGCCTACCTGGACAAGCTCCCCGGATTCCTTAAGCTTGGAGATGTAGCATTCTGCTTGCCTCTTGCCCAATCCTGTCGCCTCCATGACGCAGTCGACGAGGTTGCTGCGCTTCGCCTGCAGATGCTTGTGCAGGTAGTCCTGAACAGCCTGCCGCACCTTCTGCTGCTGCTCCTCTCCCTTGCTCTTCTTCTTTTCCTCGGGCACGGACGGCAGCAGCTTGGGCCAGCCGGTAGCCTCATCTACACAGATAGCGAAATTCGCAGGCTTCGCATCCCTGCTCTTGCTCACCTCCACGACCGAGAACTCTGCCCCGGCTTTTGCGGTGGCCGTGAGCTCGGTGTCGGCCTTGGCCATGAGCTCCGTGCCTATGTGGCCGCGGCTCTTCTGCCATGCAGATGGGTCTTTGGTCGGATTGGTGTGGATGACAGAGCACATGTTGCAGTCGTAACGGTTTGCCAGCTTCAGCAGAATATCTTTAATCATCTCGGATTCTTCCTTGTCGTTCGTGTTGAACATCATGTCGGCGATACCGTCAATGATTGCCAGGTCTGGTCTGAATGTCGCCACGCCCACGCCCAGGCATTTCAGCTGCTCAGTCCTGGATGCAGTGACAAACGAGTCTACCTGCAGCGGCGGGTTGTCCATTCCGCTCATGGCGGTAATCACATCGAGACTCAGTGCTGCCCTGTCTTCCCCTTGCTCTGTGTCGATATAGAGCACGCGCAGCCTGCGCGTCGCAGTGATGAAGTCGCCAGTCTGCCCCTTCAATGCGACTGCCGCCAGGGCTCGGCACAGCTGCGTCTTCCTTGACTGGGCTTGCCCTTTGATTGCCGACAGCTTGCCGCGTGTCAGCATGGGCTTGCCGCGGCATGTCATGATGGCCTCGGGCTTCCGATAAGACTTGCCCGGTACAAGCACAAGGCTATTGTATAGGCCGAGTATGTGGCTGGCATACTCTCGCGATATGTTTCCATCGGCATCACGTTCACAGGCACGGCCATTTGCAGACTCTGCCCGAGCCTTGTCGATCATGTCCAGGACTTCGACAACCGCGTCTAGTGTCGTGTCCCGCTTGTAGCTGTCCGGGTTGCTGATTGCATCCTCGAGCATCGTGGGCACAGCACGGCACTTGTCCATAATTTCTGCCGGTGTGGTTTGGCTATCTCCGAGATTTTCAGTACCTTTGCACTGCATTGGAGTCCTCGAAGAGTTCAAGTCTATCATTGCCGTCCCGCTATCCTGGGGGGCGGCTTTTGTGTTGCCTGTGTTCATCGTCTCGGCTTTTTGAGTGATTCTGATTGTGCTGCTTCCATGGCCTCGCGCTTGGAAGCGACTCGGTTGCTCCTCATCCACGCGTCCAGGTCCTCGCGGGCGAAGAACAGCTTGCCGCCGGTGCTGGCCTTCTCCTTGCCGGCGATGACCTTCCTGCCACCGCTGACCTTGTAGTAAGCGATGTCGCCGCGCATCACCATCTTGTAGAGCGTGCTCTTTGCTATGCCCAGGTAACACGCAGCCTCGGCTGCGGTGAGTGTCTGCTTCTGCGTCGCGCCGATACTGTTCTGAAGAAGCTCACGCATCTCCAAGGTCTGCACTGCGATGAGATTCTCAAGTTTGCGCGCCAGCGCATCCATTGACATTGGATCGTTCATTGTTATTTGTGTTTGTTTGATTATGCCCGCGTGCACCAGGTTCGAGGCAGGTGCAGTTGTGGCGTTGCCATCGCGCCAGGTCGCTCGAACTCGACCGGCGGCGGTGACGGTGCAAAGTTAGTGCGGTTCCAGTTCCGCCTATTCTCGGTCTATTCCCAGTGGGAAGAGAGTGGGAAGAGTTTTTAATAAGTTTTAACTTGGGTGAGTGATGCGGCTATACCCCAAAGGGGGTCATTTTTATACAAATATTACCCCCCTACCGCCTGCCCTAGGCCGCTATCATACACGGCGAACTTTCAAATCTCAAGGGTATGTTTTCCCTGTTAGCGGGCTATATCCGCCGTTTTCCGCAAAAAACTGCTCTAAAGGGTTGATGGGCTCGTTAGGGTCTGGCTCGCCCTTGGCCAATTTCTTCCTGCTCATCGCAGTGAGTCCATAGTCCTGCATGATTGCCAGGGCCATCTTGAGTGAGGTCGTGGCTACATCGTAGGCCGGGTTTTTGGCCAGCTGGCCGTTTCCGCCTACAATCAACATGCCCTGCCGCTGTATCTCTTCCGCCGCCATGCGCCAGTTCTGGAAATGGTATCGCAGTATGTCCATGGCGATGATGTCCTCATTGTCGAACTTTTTGCGGTCCTTTATGGCCTTGATGGCTGCCTTCATGTAGCGGTCCACATCTTTGCTCACTGTGCTTTTGACCGCCTGTTGCGGCACTCTGGCTGGTTCTTGTGCCTCGAGCGCCGCCTGTGTCTCTTTACGCCTGCCCATGGTTCTGCACGTTAGCTGGTCCGCAATACTGCCACAGCGCGCGGCGCATAACTGTCGAGATGCGCTCGTTACGCTCCTTGCACTTACGCATGAGGTATATCTCTTCCGCTTTGGTCACGCGGAAAGCTATCTGTCTCAGGTTCGATTTCTTTTTGTCGTTTGTTGCCATTATTGTTTCAAATCAAGGTTTGTGTTCTTCTTGCTCTTTCGTCGCCTTCTTCTGTTCCTTGGTCAGCTTCTTGCGGCTCATCGGGGTGAGGCCATAAGCCTCGGCGATGCTGTTGGCCTGCCGGATGGCGGCGTTGGCTGCGTCGATGGCTGGGTTCTTGACCATGTTCATCGTGCTGCCAACAATCATCACGCCGTCCTTGAGGACGCACTTCTTGCACTGCTGCCACAGCCAGTAGTTCCACGCCATGGTGTCGAGGTGCACCCAGTCGGTTTCAAGCACACCGCCGCGGCTATTGAGGGCATCGACCACCGATGCCATGTAGTGCGAGATTGTCTCGCCGTATTCGTTATATCTGTCCATTGCTAAATAAATGCGTTGTGAGCCGTCTTAAAGGCTCGGTTGATATGTTGGCCCATCTGCCGATTAAACGCGCTCAGAGGACCCTGTTTTGCGTCTCTAGAGCAAAGGGCAGGAGCATGTAAGCGCCAGCATGGTGCCCATGTCGGCCCGCCATACTCCGCCACGCTCCTGCCGCCCTTTTGTTATTGGTCTTGCTCTTCGGCTAGTCGCTCGCGTATACAGCTTGTCAACTGCATGCCGATTGCGCTCTCGATGCTCTCTAGGCCTATCTTCAGGGCGCATCTTATCCTCTTGTCCACGCCAGAAGTGATACAGTCTTCCATGCCGTTGAGTTGTCTCAGAATGCTGTCGGTGCTTTCGACATAGGTCTCCAGGCACTTTGACAGCTTATTCATTATTGCGGTTGAAACTGGTTGGTGTAAATGGTTGTTTGTGTTCATAATGTTTCGTTTAGAAACAGCCACCTTGGCGATGTCCACGGACCCAAATCGTCGTTTCAATGGCGGGAGGGCCTCGGTGGCTGTAAATTGAAAATCACCTAACTTTGCCCATCTTCGAGTCGTAGTTGTTGAGCACGCCCCGAAGCTTCTGGCCGGAAATCTCGAACTCGACCTTGCCGCCACCGCCGCTGTTGATCATCGAGAACAGCCGCGCCTGTTGCTTGCCGTTGAGTATCATCTCGCCGCTGTTGACGCGGATGTACTGCTTGTCGCCGCTGTAGCTTGTGCCGCCCACGATGCCGCCCTGGGCGAAGCCAGCCGCAGATCTGATCGCCGCAATCATCGCCATGAGCTGGCCGAGGCCTGTGAGGCCAAATGCCGCCCACGCCCACGGACCGAGGCTTGCCGCCTGTGCGGTCGCCGTGGCGTAGCCTTGTATCATCGTGGCGATGGCTTGCGCGAGCATGCCCGCCACGTTGATAACCTTGCCCGCTTGTCCTCCGATGGCGTTGCCCATCTCGCGGAAGGCACCAGCCGCAGCCTGTGCCGCCGTGCGCAGTCCTTCCGTCTTGTCGAGCAGTTGCTGCGATTCCTCCTTGGCGGCCTCCACGGGGTCTTTGAACGTGACCGGGATGACCATCGGCTTGATTTTGTCTTGCAACTTGCCGATGGATGCGTTGACCTGGTCAACGAGCGAACCGCCGAGCGATGCGTCCACACCCTTGCCAAGGTCGCCAAACTTGAGGTTCTTCTCGGCCTCTTTGGCGGCGGCCTGTTGCAGATACTCGCGCCGCTTGAAGGTGTCGGTCTGCTGGTCGGCCAGCTTCTTTAAGCGGCTAATCTCGGCATCGTACCATGCTGCCGAGCCTTGCACAAGTGCCTCGCTGGTCTTACGGATGGCCGTTGCGTGTGTCCTCGTTGCCTTGGTGGCTGTGTTGGTTGCCGCCACCGTGCCCGATAGTGCTGCGGCTCGCTGGCGCAGACTTGCTGACTCTCTGACATAACCTTTCGCGCGTTCCTCGGCTGCGTCCGCCTCGGCTTCCATTGCATCGGCTGCGCGTCCTGCCTCTGTCTGTGCGCTGCCACCAAATGGGCCCTTCATGCCGCCAATGAACTCATCCGATGCGGTCGGATTTGCGCGCCGATGCACTGCTTCCTCCCGCTTTTCGATGGCCTCCTGCATGGCCTTCTGCGCGGCTGCCGCATAGGCCGCGGCCTCTGCACGCAGCTCCATCGCCGCAATAAAGTTGCCCGTGTTCCTAACCAGCACATTCTCGGCATCGGCTGTGGTCTTAACCTCAATGCCCAACGACTTGAAAGCGTCGGCATTGTTGCGAACCCACTGCTCACGCTCGCTGTCGCTGGTCAGCTGTCGCCACTCCTCGCGCAAGGTCATTAGCTTGACCTTTGCCTCGGCGACTTGCGATGCTTGCTCCTTGATGGCCTCGTTGAGGTGCTTGTGCGACTCGGCGGCATCGTTGACACCACGCGTGTAGGCATAGATGGCTGCGGTCGCTGCCGCCACCACCGCAATGGCTGCGCCGATGGGGTTGGCCTTGACAGCCGTGTTCCACAGTACCTGTGCAGCTGCCGCCGCCTTGGTCGCCGTGGTGTCAGCCTTGGCCATCGCCACCTTGACCGCCGTGACGGTGTTGAGCGCGGCAGTCCTCGCAGCCGATAGCCCCATCATCAGTGCTGACTCCTTTTGTAGCGAGTTTTGGATGACTTGCAGACCGTTGACCACCGACATGATGGCAATCAAGTCCTTCTGCACCTTCGCCGCATCTTCTTGGTTCATCCCCAACGCCGCCATCGCGCCGGATGCTACCTGCGCTGCTGCCGTCAGTGCTTGGATGCCACCGACAACCGCATCCAACTTGGCAGTATCAGATGCCTGGAACTTGATGGCGTTGCCGACATCAATCATGGTGTCCTTTAGCACACCGCCGCGCTGGATGAGCATGTCAATCTTGCTGCGCAGTTCTTGCCCCGCTGCGCTCTGCTTCTCGGCATCGCTCAAGTTTCGCCAAATCTGCTCCAGCTGCATCGCGGCCTTCTGTGTCTCGCGCAGTTCTTGCTTCATCGGCAGCTGTCGGCTCATCGCACGCGTGAAGCCCTCAACGGCACGCTGCACGCCGTTGAAGGTGGCGGCTGCCTCCTTCATCGCGGGTGTGTCAAACATGCCCTTGATGCCTTTGTTCGCCAACTCTGCATCCTCGGCAAGTTTGCGCACGGCCTGGGTGCTCTCGGCGATGCCCTTGTCAAAGTTGCTATGGTCTAGTGTCTCAACGAAACGTAGATTTTCAGCCATTGTCGTTGAGTTTTGTCAGTTCAACATTGGGTCTTGCTGCCCAAGCATAGGCCACATGTCCATCGCCTGGACAGTTGCCTTAATCTGCTGCTCGGTGCACTTGTCGACCAGGATACGCGCCAGCATGTCGACCGCGATTCCTTTGGTCAATGGGTTGGCGAGCACGGTAGCCAGATTGTCGGCCACTTCGGTTAGCTTCTCTTGCAGCCAGTCGGTGAGCTGCTCCTTGTTCCTTGTTGCATCTTGAGTCTTAGCTCTCGAAGGCTTGTTGTTGTGTTCCTTTGTCATCTCTTGCCGGTTTGTGAGTTATTACTATCGTCCGTATATCTGACCACGGCGCGGCGCACAGGGCAGCCGTTGTTCTTCAGCGCGGCCTCAACCTCTGCTCTCATGAAACACCGCTTGCCGTCGAAGATGAACGGCCGAGGCAGCTTGCCCTCCTTGATTCTCTTCTCCATCTCTGCCTCTGTCATGGTGCGCTCTGCCATGAACTGGGACCATGTGACCAGGGCAGCAGGAATGTTGTCTTCTGTCATGTCGTTAATACATTGTGCCAGCGCGGCGCTGCACATGGGGCAGGCCTGCCGGCGGTTATTTACTTGTTTTTGTCTCCCAGATAGCCCGGCAGCGCGTCGGCGTTGAAGTAGCGCACACCGTCGAACACCATGAACCGCGGGAGCTCACCTCGGGCAATACGGCGGTGCATCTCTTTCTCGGTCACACGCAGCAGTCGCATGACCTGCTTGAACTCCACTAAACGCAGCGCGCTGTTGCTCTCAGTCCCGCTCATGTCTCGTCGGCTTAACTATGTCCTTGAACTCCTGCAGGACGGCCAAATCGCCAGCCGCCGCGTCATTACACACGAACCGCCAGATGTCGTAGCGGGTGCAGCCGTCTGCCTCGCGCTTCTCTACCTCGCCGGCCTCGACCATGGCTTGCAGCGTGTCATCGTCAATGCCCAACCTCAGACAAGCCTGCTCGGCCATGGGCCAGTAGCGCCCCTTTACCGTCGCGTCGATGCCCCAGTCAACCAGTCGGAATGGGACGCGCTGGTGCTCTTCCTGGAACGCAAACCAGCCGGCGGCAGAGAACGGCCTGCCATGCTTGTCGGCGTAGTCAATGATGTTGTAGACGCTGCTGCCGTCCTCAAACTGGACCTTCTCCACCTCTCCCTTGCCGGCTAGCCCTGCCAGCTCTTCGGCAGAGACTCCCAGATAGAGGCAGGCTGTAGCCTCAGCTACAAGCAGCCCACACGTTCTCCTGCCCTGCAGAGAGCCAGGAACGACACCGGCAGGTGTAATCTCTAGCTGGTCCATGTTACTGCCAAGTTAGTGCGCTAACAAATCTGTTCGGGTCATCTGCAGCCTCGCAGAGCTGCCCCAGGTTCACACCGTATGGCTGCAGCCACCCAGCGAGCTTGTGCAGGTCTTTCTTGATGCTCTGCAGCGTGTCCCATGCTTTCCTCTCGTCCAGCGGGATGACGGCCGTGTAAGCCGCCTTCAGGTTAATCTCCCAGTCGGCCCGCAGCTCCATGCCGTTGCTGCCCTGGGTGAAGTAGTCGGTCAGCTTGATGTTGTGGCTGTCAAAGTGCAGCCATGTGCCTGCCTCAGTGTGGCGGTCCATCCTAACGACAATCTCCTTGCCTGCTGTCACTACGCGGCAAGGCCCGCCATCGATATTGGGCACGCCCCACTCCTCACAGAACGCGTCGAACTTGTGGCTCGCGAGTTCTGCCTGGGCCTTGACAAAAGACTTCGTGTCGTCCGAGGAGACGTTATACTCATCCTCGCTCAGCCCTGCATTGATGTAAGCCTGGCGGATGAGTTTCTCTTTAATATAGGGCAGGAAGTGATACCGCACGCTGCCTTTCATCGCGTTGAGCTCATCATCGGTGAGCACCACACCACAGGCGGCAAAGGCGCTGTCGATGTCCAGAACAGCGCGCTTGGCCTGCTCAAACTCTAGATTCATTAAGTAGCTATAATCTTTAGCCATGCAAATAAAGTTTTTCTGCCTCGGGCTGGCACCATGCCGTCGGCGGTTATGTGAAGCCCGGTGCCGGGTCTCGTTTTCCTATAAGGCTTAAAGCGTCAGACGCAATGCGAATAAGCGCAGCGCGTAAGAAGCATTTTATTATAATGCTTAGTATGTCGGACGCAAATCGAAAAAGCCGCGAGCAGTCCAAGTTTTTTTGTGTGGCGCGCAGCATAAAAAAGGCAGAGCCGAAGCCCTGCCCATCGAAATATGATGAACCAGAATTACTCTAACTGACGCTGACTCATGCGCTCCAGTAGTTCGATGCCAGCGCGGATAACCGTCGAGGAGTCGCACCCATTCCGCTGGCACATGTCTTCAATGATGCGCTGCTGCCATGGAGAGAAACGCACCGTAATGCGAAAACTCCTGTTAGTCGTTGTGTCGGTCGTCATCCGCCGCCTCTTTTTTTGCGTACCCATACTGCAGTTACTTTTTCAGTGCAAAGATAATGATTTCCGAGCAAAAATAAAAGCCAGCGGAACGAAAAGATGCCACAAAAAAACAGGGAGGCGCAGCGTGGCACCTCCCCATGAGTTTGGCGTTATTCGGCCTTGTCTATCCTAGACCCCTTTTATCTTGTCGTCCCAGTCAGAGAAGCAGTCTCTGCCCTGGTTGCGCAGTGTAGAGACAATCGTCTTGTGGCCTGTCGGATAATCAGACTCAAGGTTTCTGTAATTGTACACCGTCTTCCTGGCTGATACCAGCAGCTTCCCATTCCCACCATTGAAGAAAGCACGCCCGAACAGTTCCCACGGCAGCCTGTCTCTAGACAGCCACAACCCGAAAGCGTAGCTCACGATGTCGACCATGAAGCCATACAGGGCAGCAGAGCCTTTCCACTTGTATCCGCCGCCAGCGGCCTCCGCGAGGCCTTCAGCAGCCAGCTCGTCGAACACAGGACGCACAGGCTTCAACTTGTCGGGAAAGTCGGCGAGGGGAACGTGGTCAGCCAGCGTGCAGGCGACCCAGGAGTCTGTCTCGTTATATGTGCTGTCAAAGTAGTCTATAAGGGCTTTTTGCAGTTCTTCGTCATCATATCCGATTAGCTTGGAGACCTTGAAGAACCTGTTTAGCGCAGCATCACCTTCCAGCCCCTTGAACACATAGAGCCTCATGACATCTTGCACAGACAAGTCGCCCAGCTCGCCGGCATGCCACCGCTGCAGCATCGTGGCGGCACGACGGTCATCATCGCCCGGAACTGCGGAGGCATTGAGTTCAAGGTCAAGCATCTCGTCTTTGAGGTAGCTGGCCGCGTCGTTGGCGAACGGCCTCAGTTCGACGGCGCGTGGGTCATGTTCAAGCATCGTGTCCAGCTGTTCCATGGAGAGCCTGGACAGCAGCGCGAGCAGATAAACCACACCGGGCAGTCCTTGCTTCTTGTCCATGGCCATCTGATAGTTTTCTTGCAGCCATGCATGGCTGAGGTAGCCGTCGACCTTGCTCCACTCAGCGACAAACTGGTGCAGCTCATGCGCGGCGCGGTCCATCGCTTCCCTGCTCGGCATGGGCTCGCAGGAGGCGGCCAGCCACCCGAACGCTGCCAGGTAACCAGCCACCGCCTCGCGCATCCTAATAATGTCGCTCCATTTCATGGTCACCAGTGCAGAGATTTGATTTGCAGAACCCTGGTCACCAGTGCAAGGCCCTTTATTTCCGACTTGGGGAGCTGGTAGGGCAGGAACCCCTCGCTCTCGTTGAAGCTCACGCACTTGAGGTGCTCGTCATCGTCACCGGGGTAAAGCCGTTTGATGTCATGGCCGCCGTCGGTGTAGATGCAATACACCTCGCCCCACTCGATGGTCCTGCCCGAGACAGGGCGAACCTCCACATAAGACTCAGGCGGAATGCTGTGCTCTGGGCTCTTCGGGTTAATCATACTGCGCCCGCTCTGGCGGACCACTTGGCAGCTCTCCTGCATTGCGTCGAACATGGCTGCCCATGTGTTCAAGTTACTTGTCGTTTCCATTTTGTTCGGTTTTGGTTATGTTCATAAAGTTGTGGATTGTCGTTGTGTTCAGCGTGCTCAGAGCCTCGGCCTTATAGCGGTCGGCGATGTCGATGTACCGCTCGCTCATCTTGAGTGAGGCATGGCCCAGCACGGAGGCGATAACGGGCAGCGGCGCTCCATTGACCGCCAGCAGGGTGCCGACTGAGTGGCGGGCGCAGTGCCACGTTATGTGCTTGTTGATGCCGGCAGCCTTCACCCACTTGTCCAGCTGTTTCAGGCATGTGCAGTAGCTCGGGAGCTCAAAAATGCGGTCGGTCTTCTGCCTGCCGTCGGCGTCGCCAATGAGCGTGAGCAGGTTGTCATCCAGGGCCGTCTTCTGCTGGTTCTTCGTCTTCCGCTGTTTGAAGCTAAGCCAAGCGCTGCCCCCGCTGCGGACAATGTTGCCGAATGTGATAGCCGACACATCACAGAAGCGAAGGCCTGTGAACAAACAGAACGTGAAGGCGCGGCACACATCTTCAGACACACCAGCGGGCGCGGGAGTGGAGAGCAGGGCAGCATACTCGTCCGAGTCGAGCGTGGCCTTCTCGGTCACCGTGTCGCAGTCAACCATGTTGCTGTATCTCTTCCCATTGGTGGGGTCAGAGAGCAGCACCTTGTCGGCCACGGCAGCCTTCAGCATCTTGCGGAACCTGGCGAACTTGCTCTTCGCTCCCTCGCCCCTGCTGCGCTCCCGGAGATATGCGGCGAACTTGTCGCAGACCTCCTCGGTGAGCAGGACCGTCGCAAAGAAGGCCACATCACGCCCACCGTTCTGCTCAGCCAGGAACCTGGCAAAGTCCTTGCGAACCGCCTTCATGTTCCTGATGTCGCGCTTGTCGTAGGTGCTTATGTAGCCGTCCATGAAGTCCAGGAGATTGACCTTGCCCTTATACACCGGCAACTCATAGCCTTCCTGGTTCATCATCTTGGCCGCCTCGATGTCGCGCTGCTCCGTGGCCTTTCTGACCGTGTTGAGCTGATGCACCTGCTGCCATGACTCCGTTGGCTTGTCGTAGGTCTTCAGCCCCATGAACATCTTCTTGCGTTTGGGCTTCCCATTCTCGGAGCCCAGGTAGAACTCGAGGTAATAAGACCTCATGCCGTTGGCCAGCACCTTGTATAGAAGCCTCGGGTTCTCTCGTTTCCTTGTGCGTCCCATTGTCGTTGTTGTTTGAGTTGGTATGTGAGTGAGATTTCAAGGACAAAGGTATACAATCAATTTGAATCGGGCGCAATATTTAGGGCGCAAAATGCGGAAAAATAAGGAAAATTAAGGATTGAAGAGGAAAAACTACAATTATATAACTAACTGATTATTTGGTGTTTGGTGTGTTTTCTTTTTCCTTGTTTTTCCCTATTATGTTCCTCTACGAGGCACTTTCGTTCAGCTTTGTGTGGACCAAGCGGCGAGAAACTGTATCATAATTGTGGAACGCTCTTTTTCTGTGTTGTTCCACGGCCTGGTCATCACATCCGCGGGGGGGCACTCACGTCAGTGAACGTGTCACGTGTTTTTTTTAAAAAAAAGGTCAAAAAAGTTGCGTATGTCGTTGTTTTTCAGTACCTTTGCGGTAAAACAAAGATATTTATGGCTAAAGGAGACAACAAATTTAAAAGAGGCTGCGTGGACGTTCTCTACATCCCCGCTCCTGCCCGGGACGACCTGATGCCGAAGGGTTCCTTGCCCTATATCATCAACAAGTTTGTCGACGGTCTGGATCTGGAGAGCCTGAACGGGCAGTATCACGATGACGGAGCCTCCTGCTATGATCCGCGTTGCCTGCTGAAAATCATTCTTATGGCATATTGCAACAATGTGTACGGCTGCCGTCCGATAGCGGAACTTGCCGCGTACGACTTGCGTTACGCCGTCATGTGCGAGTACCTCCGTCCATCATTCAACACGATAAACCGTTTCCGCACCCGCCGTCTTGGCAACGAGGGGGTGAAGTCCGTTTTCAGGCAATTGGTCGAGATCATGGGCTCCGAGGGTCTGATAGACATTGAAGATGTGTACATCGACGGTACGACGGTCGAGTCGCGCGCGAGCCGCAAGCAGCTTGTTTGGAGCCAGCAGCAGCGCGCCTGGGCCGAGTCGAACAAGGCGAAGATAGACGCTCTGCTCGAGCAGGTCGGCATCGCCCAGGAGCGTGACTCCTCATCATGTGCCACGGAGCGGCCGCACGGCGACACGTTCGCGCCCTCCGACCGTATCCACGTCAGCGGCGGCGAGTCTGGAGGCTCTGCGTCCGGCAGTGCCGCCGCGCCGAAGTCTGCCGACACCGCGCCAACGTCCGCCAGCGCCGCGCCGAAATCTGCCGACGCTGCGCCGCCCGCTTCCAGCTCTGTTGCCGATGACACCGCCACCCGCTCCGTGTCGCCCGATGAGGCCGCCGTACAGGAAGATGACGGGAAGAAGCGCCGGGGGCCCGAAGTCCATCTCTCCCGCGAGGAGGTGAGCCGTCTGCGCGCTGCCGTCATTGCCGCGCAGGCCGCCAACGGCGGCAAGTATGGCGAACTGCTTGACCGTCTGGAGCGCGCCGACCGCTACAGGGAGGTCGACGGGCTGTGCGCAGGACGGTCCGGCACCGCGATGACCGACCCCGAGTCTGTGGCGATGCATCCCAAGGATGATGTCAGACATACCGGCCCGTGCCTTCCCATGTACAACACAATGATCGCGACATCCAACCAGTTCATCATCGACTACGGGCTTTACGGCTTGACGACCGACACGTCCGCATACCCGCTGTTCCTGCTCAGGCTGGCTGATGACTACGGCAGCAAACTCGGCGCGGCCACAGCCGACGCCGCCTTCGGCTCGATGGTCAACGTGCAGCTGTCCGTACAGGCCGGCATCACCCCCTACTTCAAGCACACCTGGTATGACAAGGAACATCAGCCGGGCTACAAGCCCGACCCCTACCAGCCCCATAACTTCAGCCGCGCAGACAATGGGTTGCCCATATGCCCCGGCGGGAAGGAGATGCGCCATGTCGGTACCGAGAAAAAGAACGTGAACGGCATAGAGGTCACACAAGAGAAATACAGGTGTGACCATTGCGCGGGATGCGAGTTGAGGGACAAATGCCTGAAGAAGCCCGCGGACTTCCGGGAGGTGACCATCAACGAACAATGGTGGAACGAAATAAAGCCATGGCTTGACGGGCTCCTTGACTCGCCAGAGGGGCAGCAGAGGCTCAAGTGGAGATCATGGAACGTCGAGCCGGACTTCGCACACATAAAATGGGCTGGAAGATACAAGCGCTTCCGCCACTTCAAGCGCGACCGTTGTGAGATGGACTTTGGCATAAAAGCCCTGGCCGTCAACCTGAAAAAATACTTTGGACGAGCCCGGAAGGCAGCGGAAGGGGCATTTTTTTGTTTTTTCAGACCCCTCACAAGCCTGTTTGCGCCTCGTATGGCGGCTTAATTTTGGATGCGGGAAAATATGCTCGGAAATGGGACATGGCCTCACAAAGCCCCTATGAAGCCCCTTTCAGAGATGGGATACCGCAAAAATGGGGGTTATGATACAGTTTCGGCAGACAATATCCATCCTGGCCCATGTAGCTGAGAGGCCAAAACTCCGGCTGGCGTGCCAAACCCCACCCCCAACCCCCTCCCCTTTGGGAAAGGGGAGGGGAGCTAGAGAATTGCAGAAATTGCTGCGCTTCGCTGGCCCTTCGGGCTACCGTTCGGTCGCGAGCACTTCGTGGTTGTTAAGAGAATAAAGTAGAAGGCGTGGGGCATACCAACCCCACGCCGCTCTTATTTTACCAAGGTAGATGGGCAACAACGCTGACGCTCACCCCTCACCCCTCCCCTGCCAGGGGAGGGGAAAAGAGGAAGGACTATTTTTTGAGGCTCTGGACAAACTGCCAGGCGGTTTCATGCTTCTTGACACGGATGAGCGAGTTGTGGCCCACGATATACTCCGACACGCCATGCTTGTCGGCCCCATGGTGCCAGTCGTAGGTGTAACCGAGCTGCGTCCAGGGCAGCGGACTGTCGTCCTCGTAGGCCGCCTCGACGCTGTAGCGATACCACTCGCGGAAGTTGGTCTCCCCTACCCTAAAATCAGCATTGGCATAGGCCGGGAACTCCAGCCCGACAGTGGTGGTAGTGATGTCGGGGTCGTGTGCCGGGCGGAACATGGTGGCCGGGTCGGCATAGAAGCTGACCATGATGTCGTAGTCGCAAGTGGGGTCGAGACCGTACATCTGGATGAGTCGCATGTGGGCCGCCACACTGTCCAGCCCGTCGAAGGCCGCGGCGCGCTTGGCCCAGTCGGCCGGCAGCGAGACCCATGTGCCCATCTCGCGGTCGATGCGATAGACGCCGTCCTTGCCAAAGAACTTGTGCAGGCGGCTCGAATCGACGAGGGTGACCACAAGCACCATGTCATGGCCGTCGAAGGTGGCCCATTCCTGGCCGGGATAACCTTTGCGGATGGGCATCAGGTCGGTTGAGATTTTAGACGAGTCGAGAGCCTTGGCGTCTTCGATGGCAGCCTTGAGGTCGGCCTGAAGTGCCTCGTCATTCTCATACCACGCCACGGTGTCGGCCTGGTCGGTTGCTTGGTCGGTGGTCTGTTCGGTGGTGTTCTGTCGGCATCCGACAGTGGCGATTGCCGCCAGCATGGCGGCAGCGAAAAGGATTTTCTTCATTGCAATTATTATTTTGGGTTAAATGAGTCGTTTGCGTTTGAGATACACATAGATGAGTACCGACAGCAGTGCTGAGAGCAGCAGTGCGAACATGAATCCCCATGCCCATGCCTCCATGCCATTGGGCACGTTCATGCCATAGAAGCCGGCGATGCCCGTTGGCACCATGAGAATGATGGTGATGACGGTGAGCGTGCGCATGATCACATTCATGTTGTTGCCGATGATTGACGAGTAGGCCGACTGCTGCCGGTCCAGAATCTGGCTGTAGATGTTGGCCGTGTCGTATGCCTGCTGCATCTCGATATCGACATCATAGAGCAAGTCTTCGTCATAAGGCATTTCGCGCAGGCGTTTTTTGAGTCTCATGAGCACCACCTCGTTGCCTCGCAGCGAGGTGATGAAGTAGATCAGATACTTGCCGAGCCCCATCATCTTGAGCAGCTGGTCGTTGTCCATCGACTGTTCGAGCCGCTGCTCGGCACTCTCTATCATGATGTTCATCTGCTTGAGATACTTGAGATACCACACCGAGCTCGAAAGCATGATCGAGAGCACCATGTCCATGCCTCGGCGCTCGGGTTGCCGGCGGCGGTTGCTCCATTGCACAAAGTCGTCGAGCACCTCATTGTCGAAGTAGCTCACTGTGATGAACACCTCAGGGCGCATGAGCACGGCCAGTGGTCTGGTGTGGAACTCCGGGTCGCCGTCGGCATCGACGCTGCGGCTGGGAACGCGCACAATCACTGCCAGCCAGTCGTCCTCCTGGTCGACACGCGGCCGCTCGTCGGCATCCTCTGCATCGTGGACAAAGTCGAGCGGTGCCTGCCACTGCTGCTCGATCATGCGCAGTTCGTCGTCAGTGGGTGCATCGACCTTGATCCACACTTGTGGCTCCCAGTGGTCAACCTTCTGATAGTGCGAGTCATATTTCCAATAGGTGATCATATTGCTGTGTCTTGGGTCGTGGTGGCACATCGGGTTGCTAGCCGCAAAGATAGCAAATAATGCTGAATTGACCAAAAAACACGCCATTGTTTGCCGAATGAGTGTTTTTTTTTGCGGTATTATGGAGCAAGGAAAAGGCTTTGCTACTTGATTTAACTTTGTTTTTATCGCTTGTGCCACGGTTTGGCACACCTGCATTCTACCTTTGCAGTGTAAAATCAAAAACACTGCAAAGATGAAGACAAATAGTAATTATCCGATGAGCACAAGCGACCAGATTGTGGCCCAGCTCGAGAAGGGCGGCTGCGTGATAGCCCATGTCGAGGCGACCAACATCGGTAGCCTGGGCGAGCTACTGGTGATGGTCAAGGCTTTGGCCGGCAAGTTTCTGGGTCTGGGGCGTCTGACTGTGCGCAACAAGACTCAGGGATGGAGCCAGGTGATTCCGCTGGCTTCGCGCCGCTGCGCCGCCCCGGCCTACAGCCACCGCATCGGGCGCGCCGTCAGCCCGGGCCATCAGTATGTGATTCCGTTTGCCGGCTAGCGGTGCCGCTAAAGGGTCAAGAGAGTCTAGATTGTGAGATGTGCATTTTGGGTGCATATTATTGGTAACTATTCACCGATTGTGATAGCGGCTGTTCCCCCTCTAAGTTGAGCAGCTCCCCCTCTAAGTTAGAGGGGGCCGGGGGGAGTGTGTCACGGGGTTTGGGGGAGTGTGTCAGCCAACTTTGCCCCGCCATGGCGGTTGTCATACCACCCCCCGACCGTTCTCTAGTTCTGCTGGATTTGCTGCGCTTCGCTTGCCCTTCGGGCTCCCGTTCGGTCGCGAGCACTTCGTGGTTGCAATCCAGCAGGATTGAGTATAAGCATTTAGATAAATTTGGCTGCG
>Ga0256404_1005732_pt1 | contig 21530 bp, 16 predicted proteins | sample RumenRJG_01DNA_FD_185990 | JGI IMG/M metagenome (GOLD analysis project Ga0256404, IMG submission 185990) | Bovine rumen microbial communities from Lethbridge, Alberta, Canada - RJG_01 | ecosystem: Host-associated > Mammals > Digestive system > Stomach > Rumen | place: Canada: Alberta | collected...
TGGGCGCGCTGCGGATCAGCGAGGCCCTGTTGTATCCGGCCCGCGCGGCGGTTTACGAAGTGGGCATGCATAACGTAATGAGCGTCGACGTTCCCACCATTAAATTTACCGGGGGCGACGAAGACACAGAGATTCCCTATTCCTTCACCTTTACCTCCAGCTCCCTGGACAACGCGGTGGTGGAACTGTCCGCGCTGCTGCCTAAACTGCTGGAACTGGCAGAAGTGGAAAAGACCTGTAACCTGCTGGCGGATGAAATCGAAAAGACCCGCCGCCGGGTAAACGCCCTGGAATACGTCATGATCCCCGAGATGCAGACCAACATCAAGTTCATCACCATGAAACTGGCCGAAAACGAACGGGCCAGCACCGTACGCCTCATGAAGGCCAAGGACATGATGGCCGCCCAGGAAGCAAAAGCACAGGCAGAACGGGCCGCCAAACAGGCCGTGTGATCCGATTCGGAATTCGGAAGTTGAAACGAGTTAAGTTAGTTTAAGCTAGATTTCTGATCTGCACTCTGTGTGTTTAGGCAGTGCAGACCAGATCAGTTTAGCGCAGTACAATACAGAACAGTAATACAAGATTCAGCAGGTAAGGGAGGGCAGATATGAAAGAATATACATTTCACTACGGACGAGGCACCAAACGCTTTTCCCTGGACGAAAATAAAGTGATCAAAGAAATCCGGATGCCGGAGACCCCGGTGATGGAGGACATTCCCAAAGGGGTGCTGGATGCCATTTACCATCCCATCGGCACAGAGCCTATTGACAAGATTATCAAACCGGGCCAGACCGTGACCTTCATCTGCAACGATCCCACCCGGGTGGCCAACAGCTTCGACTTTATGCCGGTGCTGGTAAACGAGATGAACAAGCTGGGCATTCCCGACGAAAACATGCAGATCGTGTTCAGCCTGGGCACCCACCGCCTCATGACCCATGAGGAAATGGTGGAAGGCGTAGGGGCGGACGTGGCCTCGCGCCTGAAAATGTTCAACAGCGACGCCAAGATTGCGGAAGACTTTGAATATTTCGGCGCCACCAGCCGTTTCACCCCGGTGCTGATCAACAAACGGATCTGCCACAGCGACCATATCATCCTCACCGGCACCATCGTACATCACTATTTCAGCGGGTACGGCGGAGGCCGTAAGGCTGTGCTGCCGGGCTGCGCCGCCATGGAAACCGTGCGCCACAACCACAGCTTCATGCTGGATCCGGCGTCGGGCATCGGCAAAATGGAAGGCAATCCCGTGTACGACGACCAGATGGAAGGGGTGGCCCTGTGGGCGGAGGCCATGAAAAAGCGGGGCACCAGCGTGTTCCTGTTCAATGCGATCCTGGACGCGGAACATCGCTTCCTGCGTATGTTCGCCGGGGATTACATTGAGGCCCATAAAGAAGCCTGCAAGTTCGTGGACCAGGTCTACGGCGTAAAGATTCCGAAGCAGGCCGACGTGGTCATCGCCTCCTGCGGCGGGTACCCGAAAGACATCAATGTGTACCAGATGCAGAAGACCATGGACAACGCCGTACTGGCCTGCCGGGAAGGCGGCGTGGTAATTCTGCTGGCGGAATGCGAAGAAGGCAGCGGCAGCGCCGTGCTGGAAGAAACCTGCAAACGCCTGGGCAGCATTGAAGCCATAGAAAAAGAAATCAAAGACCGGTTCGTCATCGGGGCCAACAAAGCCTATGCCGTGACCCGCCTCTTCAAGAAAGCCCACTTTATTTTAGTGACCGCCTTAGACCGTCAGATGGCGAAAGACATGCTCTTTGACGGGGCCGTGGACACGGTGGAAGAAGCCCTGGCCGCCGCGGAAAACTATGTGGGCAAAGACTACAGCGTGGTGCTGATGCCTACGGGCAGCCTCACCGTACCGCTGGTGGAAGGGTAACGTAAATCTGTTACAGTAATCAACGGTTACCGTAACCGTTACCGTACGTAAGAGAGAGTCATACGGATGCTTTAATCAGCGATCCGGTGCTGTTTGCTTCACAAACAAAAGCCTCTCCGGCCATACGCAAAGATGCATGGCCGCGGGAGGCTTTGCTACGAAAAAATGTTTTTGTTGTGAAAAAGAAAGTTCACTAAGCTATGAAAGAAAAATTTACACGAGACCGCCTTATGCAAGAAAACAATAATCAGGAAAATCTTGCACACGAATCCCGTTTCACCGTATTTTTACGACAACTGCAAACGGACCTGAAAGGCTTTGCCTGGTTCAACGTGCTGTTCTTCCTGTTCCGCATCGCCTTCATCCTGCTGTTTGGCAGCCAGCTGGTGCAGGGACTGTTTACGGCGGACACGGCAACCGCCTTATGGTTAGGCATGCGCATGAGCCTGAAGACCGCCGGCGCTATCATGTTGATCGGCGCCGTCCTGAGCACGGTCCCCAAACTGTTCTTCCTTAAATGGAAGGCAGACACAATCCGATATTACTGGTATGCGTTGTGCAATTTCGTTTTTACCATATTATTCTTTGCCCGCATCCCATACTATAAAATTTTTAATTCCGGCTACAACCTGATGCTCATCAACGGAAAACACGATGACATCAAAGCCATTATCCTGACAGCCATCCAGGAATACGGCCTTCTGTGGCGCCTTCCGCTGGCGCTGCTTCTGGCCGCCATCCTTTGCGTGCTGCTGAAACACTGGCTGCGGACCCCGACCCACGCCTTTGTGACCCACAGCCGGAAGGAAACCATCGGCAAGTCCGTGCTGGTCCTGGCCGGCATCACCCTGTTCTGGGTGTTCGTCCGGTTTGGGGGCTCCTTTGGCTATACTCATTCCGTCAACTGGGAAAATGCCTCGCGGCTGCGGTCGAACCTGCTGAACGAAGCGGTGCTGGACGACGGGCAGGCCCTGTACCGGGTCCACAGCATGCACAAACGCATGAAAAAAACCACGGAAGTCACCTTTACGGTGGAAGAACTGCGTAAAAAAATTGCAGCTACCGGCGGAAACCCGGAGGCAGCTACGATTGACGAAGCCTACCGGCACATCATCACCGAAGAGAAAATGAAGACCCAGCCCCGCCACATTGTGTTGGTGTTGGGAGAATCCTATGCCCAGTGGCCGTTGCTGTCCCCGTTTGACAGTGTCGGCGCCTACCTGGCGGAAAAAGGGCGCAAGTTCGCGGCCTCTCCCCAGGCCATGCAGACACAGTATATGCTGGCCCACGGCACGGGAACCATGCCGGCGGTGAACGGCTTCGTCTCCGGTCTGCCCGACACGGGCATCTACCTCAATTACGAAAAAGAAAGTTACGCAGAAACCTACGGCGCCGGCATCGGATCCGTTATGAAACAGTTAGGCTACAAAACGATCTTCTGGTACGGCGGCTTTGGCGCCTGGCAGAACGTGGAACGCTTTGTCCGGGCTCAGCATTTCGACGAATTCCGGGACGCCAGCAGCTTCTCCGAACATAAGGGAGGCAATGCCTGGGGCGTGCCGGACAAAGTGCTGTTCGACAACGCGGCGAACTACATCAAGCAGCATAAAGACGAAAAAATTTTCCACCTGATCCTGACCACCACCAACCATCCGCCTTACACCATCGATCTGAAAGCAGCCGGCTTTGACAGCGAACGCGTCCAAAAGAATCTGCCGGACACCATCCCCACCGATGCCAACACCCTGAACGAACTGGGGCACATCTGGTACGCGGACCACGTGATGGGAGAATTTGTGGAAGAAACGGAAAAAGCCGTTCCGGACTCCCTGTTCGTTATTACCGGCGACCACGGGGAACGGTTCAGCTTTGCAAAAGAAATGGACCTGCAAACCCTGGCCTCCATTCCCTGCATCTTTTACGGAAAGGGAATCGATCCGGCCTGGCTGCCGGAAAAACAGTTCGGCTCCGCCCTGCAAGTTGCGCCTACGCTGGCTGTATTAGTAGGTCGTAAGGGAGACACTTACAGCAGTCTGGTACCGGATTTATTACAAAAACAGGACTTCGTGTTCAACCACCGGTTGTGGGGAGACGCGACCGGCATGCATGAACAAAGCTTGCAGGAACCGGAACCGACGCCACCCGCATCCAGTTCAAGTAGCGCCGATACAGGTAAGTCCAATACAACCGGCAACCCTGCAGATAAAAACATATCCGAAACAGACCATAACCCGGCAAAAAAATTCATGACCGCGGCCAACCGAAAGCAGATAGAACAACTACGGCAGATTGCGGCCTGGCGGATCCTGAAAGGGAACCGGATAAAATAACCGCGATATAGTTTCCTTTATATATAAAAAATGATATAATAATATGATAAAACAGCAACTGTAGAACTGTGATGGAAGGGCTTTTTACATTTTGTAAAACTTTCTGCAGTTAAAATGTTTTATACAACAAACGAAAAAGCAATCAATTTTGCTTATTGAACGAGCAGCTATGCTGATATTTTAGGAGACCACAATGGACGAAAGCATTTTGCGGGAAGCGGGACACCGCCTCTACGTGACCAGCCGCCTGAAAGAAATGAAACGGTATCTGGTCTTTCGCGCCCGGTGCCGGATGCATAAAGAAATCATGGAAGATCTCCTTGATTTTTTTGCGGAGACGCCGCTGCGCAAAGATATCTTAAAAGGAACGCCTGCCTTTATCGAGCAGGTGACACGGGCGTTCTTTTACAAAGATTCAACTTACGAAGAACGTTCCGCCCTGATTAAAAACCATGTGCGGTATATGGAAAAGCACTTTACGCAGGAAGCGCTTACGCAGCTTTACATCGACGTAAATACTAAAGAGAACTGCGGTCAGCTGGTTCCGGTATGGGAAGATATTTTTGAAGACAAGCCCCTGTGCCTGTCCTTATATTTCCACGCGGGCCAGTATAAGGAAGGCTGCCTGTCCCTGATCCTGACGTGGGACGGATCCCCCTTTTACCAGATCATGTTCTGGTTCGGACCCGACATGGAGAAAACCGGCGACGCCATCTGGATCGGAGCCCTCCAGGGCACACCCCACGGCAGCGACGCCATCAAGCGGATGACCAAGGCCTTTTTCGGATACCGGCCCAAGAATCTGATCTTCTACGGACTCCGCAACCTGGCGCGGTGTCTGGGCATCAGCAAGATTTACGGCGTGACCAACGCAGGCTACTATGCCATGAACCATATCCGCATCGACCGCAAGCTGAAAACCGACTTCGGCGCCTTCTGGGAAGAATGCGAAGGGAAGCCCTGTGAAACCGACTACCGGTTCTATGTGATGCCGGTGAAAGAATACCGCAAGGATATGAGCGAGCTGAAACCCTCCAAACGGGCCCAGCACCGCCGCCGGTTTGAAAAGCTGGACGCCATTGACGCGGCCTTTGATGCAAGCTGCAAAAAGCTGCTGAAAAAGGACTTCACTTCATGATAAAAGCACTTCTTTCCGTTTTGGGATTCTTTGTAACCTTTACTGCGGTGACAACCGTCACCATGCACGACTTCAGCCCCCGGCATACCCTGTTCCTGCTGGCGGATGCTATCCTGCTGACCGCCGGCGCAAAGTTGCTGCAGGAGACGAAATCCTATTACAAAACCGTGGCGGCGGCCATGGCTGTGCTGTGTTCGGTTTTTGTGATCCGGTATGTCACCCCTACGGCGTTAAAAGTCTGGGACGTTGACATTTATATCAGCTTCTGTCTTGGGTTGGTCAATATCGTGTTACTTGTTTCCGCCGTTCTGCCGCGGCCGGTGTTGCCGAAACTGTTCCTCGGTCTGGCGGGTCTGGCGCTTTTTGCCCCGATTCTTCTGTGCTGGGGATACTATGCGACGGAACTTTCCTGGCTGAACGTGGACTCGGTGATGGCTGTCCTCCAGACTAACGCCGGCGAAGCGATGGAATATGTAAAAGACCGTACCGGAGGTTTCTCCGTGCCGCTGGCGCTGTTGTTTGCCGTATGCCTTGCCGTCTGGGTACGCCTTGCCTCCCGGCTCACGGCGACCAAACATTCCTGGAAACGGATTGCAGGCCTTATGTTCTTTCTGGTTCTGAACGTGGTGCTGGTGTTCCGCACCAGCGACAACTTTATGACCAGTATTTTCCGGGAGACAAAGGATTATCAGAAAAATTACAGCGAGTACGCCCGTCAGAAGGAGCTGCGCAAGCAAAACCTGTCGCAGATTCTGCTGCAGGGCCAGACCGGCAGAAAAGGCATCTACGTTTTGGTCATCGGGGAATCCCAGAATCCGCTGCGCATGTCAGCCTATGGGTATCACTTACAAACGACCCCCTGGCTGGATTCCATAAAGAACGAGCCCAACCTGCTGCTCTTTCAGCAGGCTTATTCCTGTCATGTACTGACGGTGCCGGTCCTTACCTACGCGCTGACGGCCAAAAATCAGTACAACTCCCTGCAGCTGGAACAGGCGTTGTCGCTGATCGATGTAGCCAAAGCAGCCGGCTACCGGACCGTCTGGCTCAGCAACCAGGTGCGGTATGGGCTTTGGGGCACGCCGGTTACGGTCATCGCTGATGAAGCGGACCAGAAGATATGGATCAACTCCCATCAGGGCAACACGCTGGACACGGAATACTATGACGGGGAACTGATCCGCCGCCTGCAGGATGTGAAACGTTCGGACAAAATGCTGATCGTGATCCATCTGATGGGCAATCATATTTCCTACCACAGCCGTTACCCGGCAGAGTTTGACAAGTTCAAAGCGGACGGGAAACGGAGCGAATACAACAACAGCATCCTGTATAACGATCATGTTATGCAGCAGCTGCTGGAGCAGGTGAACCGGTGGCCGGAATTTCAGGGTCTCGTGTACTTTTCCGACCATGGGGAATCGGTGGACCGGGAACTGGCCCACAATCCGGACAATTTTATCTTTGAAATGTCCTATATTCCCCTGTACATGTATTTCTCGCCGGCCTACGTCAGAGAGAATGAAAAAACGTTTCAGACGCTCCGGGCCGCCCGGACCCATTGTTTCACCAACGATCTGGTTTTCAATACCATGCTTGGCATTATGGATATCCGCAACGAGGCGTTCTACGAAGCGGAAAACGATCTGGCTTCGCCTTCCTACAATGGGGATGTGAACCGGTTTAAAACCCTGTACGGAAAACGCAGCATCACGGAAGATGCGGACCGGCAAAAACGGCTTACAGGATCATTATGAGCAGGTTATGCATTATCATCTTAACGAAAAATGAAGAAAAAGATATAGAAGTTTCCATCCAAAATGCCCGGCAATGCGCGGACGAAGTGCTGGTGGTGGACTCCGGCAGCACGGACCGGACGGTGGAACTGGCCAAAAAGAACGGCGCCCGGGTGGTATTCCGGGAATGGGATAACGATTTTGCGGCCCAGCGCAATTTCGCCCTGACACAGACAGAAGCGGACTGGGTGCTGTATCTGGATGCGGATGAACGGATGAACGATCAGCTGCTCGCTGCGGTCAAAAAAATCGTGGCCAGCAACGCAACGGCAACTGGCCCGGAAAGCAGTGATTCACCTGCCACTATTTCGGCAAACAAAACCGGACCGAAACAGTTCAGCATGCAGCGTAAATCCGTAGCCTTTGGCAAAAAATTCAGTTACGGTCCCCTGCATCCGGACTGGGTGACTCGCCTGTTCCCCCGGGAAAGTGTGACATGGGTGGGCAAAGTGCATGAGCATCCGGAATGCAGCCTGCCCCTGGAAAAACTGCCCGGTCATCTGGAGCACTACACCTACCGCAACTGGCAGGAGTGGGAAGAAAAAATGGCCCGGTATTCTACTCTATGGGCGGAAGAAGCCTATCATAAAGGCAGACGCGCTTCCCTTCCCGAAGCATTGCTCCATGGAATCGGCAGTCTGTTTTCAACCCTGCTCCTGCGGCTTGGTTTTCTGGACGGGTGGATGGGCATCTGCCTGTGCTGCATGTATTTTTCCTATACCATGCTGAAGTACTTAAAGCTGTACGGATTGCAGCAGAGGGATACAGAGTTATGATACAGCCTGATTCAGATGGAGGGTTGAACGTTGAATAAGCCGAGATTATCTGTCATTGTTCCGGTTTACAAAGTTGAAAAATATATACATAATTGTGTGGATTCCATATTAAACCAAACGTTTTCTGATTTTGAAGTAATTTTGGTAGATGACGGTTCCCCGGACCGCTGCGGTGAGATTTGCGACAGCTATGCTTCTTTGGATAAGCGTATAAAAGTAATCCATCAATCAAACGGCGGCCTAAGCGCCGCCCGGAACAAGGGAATCGAAATTGCGCGGGGCGAAATCATTGGTTTTGTAGACAGCGATGATGAAATTTCTGCGGATATGTATGAAAAAATGCTGCAGTATCTTGATGACAACCAATTAGATATCGTCTGCGCTGATACATATTCGGTCAAAAACGAAAAGAAAACCTTTCGGCCGCGATATCCGGAAGATAAGCTTTTTTCCAGGGATGAAGCCATCAATGAGATATTAACCGGAAGGCTGGACAACGCGGCGCCGAATAAAATTTTTAAACGCAGCGTCATGGGAGAAATCCGTTTCCCGTTCGGGCGGGTTTATGAAGATGTCGCTACCGTTTACCGTTACATTTACCGCAGCGAAAAAGTCGGGTATATGTGCCAGCCTTATTATTATTACTATAAAAGGCCAGGCTCTATTACCAAAAACAATCTTAACAGCAAAGGAAGATACGACTGCTTTTGCGGATATAAGGAAAGGGTAGAATTTGCGGAGCAGCATCAGTTACCCTGTTTGGAACAATGCAAAGTACAGGCTTTGGAAACGGCTCTTTCCACATTGACAGCCTTTTATGCCATGAATGAAAGAACCGATTCTGAAAAGTATCTGGATGTGACAGGGTTTATCAGAAATCATTCTGAAACCAGGTTTACCCGTCAACTCAGTGCAAAACACAGATTTCTGATCTACTGCTTTCAACACTGCCCATCCGTTTATAAATCATATGCTTTTTTATCAGCATGGAGCAAAAGACTATAGTTTTCATAAACGTATTCCTTTCGCTTCTTTTCGCAGAAAAATATAGATATTTTACTGACAGAGGTGCCTGTTGTGAATCGTGTTTTAAAGCAGCTTCCATTAGAATATATATTTACTAAACCTAAAACATTTAACCAGACAACAGACAAGCTATACCGGGAATACAACCAATGGGGCCCGGAAGATCTGGAACAGCAATGGTTCGTGCGGTTCCTGCGGCGTCATTTTCCGGATAATAAAACAGTAGTAAACTTTTTCGGACCGGTCAGCTCGCCGTTTTTCATTAAACGGAAATTTGAAGGGAAAAAAGTTTTTTATACAGGAGAGGACGTGGAACATCCGGGAACGCAGTTATCGCTGTATTATGGCGACTATTGCCTGGGTCAGACGGACCTGTCCATGGGGTTCGGGCAGGTAAAAAATGAAAAGTATTTACGTTTCCCGTATTGGATCATCACAACCTTTGTCCCGGAAGCTGATGAACAACAAATCAGGGACCGGATCCGGGAGATCAACGAAGCCCGTTATGAAAAATGCAATGAATGTGTCCTGATCAACAAACACGATCCGGCGGGAACCCGGGAGCTGGTGTACAACGGGGTAAAAGATATCCTGGACGTAAAGCTGGCCGGCGCGTGGCGGAACAACACCCGGGCACTCTGGGACGACTACGGAAACGACAAGGAAGCCTATCTGCGCACTTTTAAATTTAATATCTGCGCAGAAAATGATAACACGAAACACTATGTTACAGAAAAACTGTTTGACGCCTTCCTGGCAGGATGCATCCCCCTGTACTACGGGTCCAACAATGATCCGGAGCCGGGGCTGATCAACCGGGACGCGGTCATATTCTGGAATAAAGAAGGAAATAATGACGAGAACCGGAAAAAAGTGCTGGCATTAAAAAATGACGAACGCTGTTATCAGAGTTTTATATCTCAGCCCAGGTTACTTCCGGCGGCAGAAGAGTATGTGATTGACCGGTATGCAAAATTAAAAGAACATTTTGCACGGATTTTGAACGAATAATTATCCGGCCGTCATACTTGTAAACAGAGAGTACGTGTGATGGTAATCATCCCGAATGGATTGTAAAAAACAGGAGAAGGAGTTTTTTCATGCAGAAAGTCGCATTGATCACCGGCATCACCGGGCAGGACGGATCGTATCTGGCAGAGTTTTTGCTGGAAAAAGGCTATGAAGTGCACGGGATCCACCGCCGTTCTTCCATTTCCAACATGGGGCGAATTGAGCACCTGTTAGATAAAATTACCCTGCACGACGGGGATCTGACCGATTCGTCGTCTCTGATCCGTATCATCAACCGGGTGAAACCGGATGAAATTTACAATCTGGCAGCCCAGTCCCATGTGCAGGTTTCTTTTGATGTACCGGAGTATTCCGGGGACGTGGATGCGCTGGGCACCCTGCGGGTGCTGGAAGCGGTACGCATTCTTGGTTTAACAAAGAAAACAAAAATTTACCAGGCATCGACCAGCGAACTGTACGGAAAAGTGGAAGAAGTGCCCCAAAGCGAAACGACACCCTTTCATCCCTATTCCCCCTATGCAGTGGCCAAGCAGTACGCGTTCTGGATGACTAGAGAATACCGGGAAGCCTACGGCATGTTCGCCTGCAACGGCATTTTGTTCAACCATGAATCGGAACGGCGTGGGGAGACCTTTGTGACACGAAAAATCACCCTGGCGGCCGGACGCATTGCGGAAGGCCTGCAGGACCATCTGGAGTTAGGCAACATGGACAGTTTGCGGGACTGGGGCTACGCCAAAGACTATGTGGAATGCATGTGGCTGATCCTGCAGCAGGACAAGCCGGACGATTTTGTTATCGCCACCGGGGAACAGCACACGGTACGGGATTTTACGGAAAAAGCCTTTGCGGTGAATGGCATCACCCTGCGCTGGGAAGGAACCGGTCTGGAAGAAAAAGGCTATGACGCGACGACGGGTAAGATGCTTGTGTGTGTAAACCCTCAGTGGTTCCGACCTACGGACGTGGATAACCTGTGGGGCAATCCTACGAAAGCAAAAACCGTGCTGGGGTGGAATCCGCAAAAGACCAGCTATGAAGAACTGATCCGCATTATGGCGGAGCATGACCGGAAGCTGGCGAAACAGGAAAAAGCCATGGGGACAGTGAAATAGAAATTTTTATGTGCAGATTCCTGACCTACCCGCAGGCTGAAAAGCGGAGAACCGCAGCGGGACAGGCAGAACCTTTTGACAAGAGGCAGAGTATGGTGATGGAGAAAGATGCAAAAATTTATGTGGCCGGCCACCGGGGTATGGTAGGCAGCGCCATTGTGCGGGAACTGGAACGGCAGGGATATACCAACCTGATTACCCGCACCCATAAGGAACTGGATCTGACACGGCAGGACCAGGTGGAAAAATTCTTTGCCGATGAGAAACCGGAGTATGTGTTCCTGGCTGCCGCCAAAGTGGGAGGTATTCTGGGCAACGCTACGGCCAAGGCGGATTTTATGTACGAGAACATGATCCTGGAAATGAACGTGATCCACGCAGCCTGGAAAAACGGCTGCAAAAAGCTGGAGTTTTTAGGAAGCAGCTGCATCTATCCCCGACTGGCGCCGCAGCCCATGCCGGAAAGCTGCCTGCTGACCTCTTCGTTGGAACAGACCAACGAAGCCTATGCCCTTGCTAAGATCAGCGGCTTAAAGTATTGCGAATACCTGAACGGGCAGTATGGCACGGATTACATTTCCGTCATGCCGACCAATCTGTACGGTCCTAACGACAATTACCACCCGGAACACAGCCATGTGCTGCCGGCGCTGATCCGCCGGTTCCATGAAGCAAAACTGGAAGGTAAAGAAAGCGTCACCTGCTGGGGGGACGGATCGCCCCTGCGGGAATTCCTGTACGTGGACGATCTGGCCAACCTGTGCGTATTCCTGATGAACCACTACAGCGGCAATGAGACGGTAAATGCCGGAACGGGGAAAGAACTGACCATCAAAGAGCTGACGGAACTGGTGGCAAAAGTGGTTGGCTACAACGGAAACATTGAATGGGATACCACCAAACCCAACGGCACGCCCCGGAAGCTGCTGGACGTGAGCAAAGCGAAAAAATTAGGCTGGACCTACAAGACGGAACTGGAAGACGGGATCCGCTTAGCCTATGAAGACTTTTTGCATAACCCCATGCGGGCGGAACGCTGAGTAACCGGCGTTCTACCGTTCGAGCAACTGTGCGGCTGGTTTGCACAGATACAACGATTGAAGGAAGCAGATATGAACATAATTCTTTTATCCGGCGGCAGCGGAAAACGGTTATGGCCCCTGTCCAATGACATACGGTCCAAACAGTTTATCAAGATTTTTAAAAAACCAAATAGCGATACGTTAACGGATGAAACCTACGAATCCATGGCGCAGCGCGTTTACCGTCAAATCAAAACGGCAGATCCGGACGCAACGGTTACGATTGCCACCAGCAAGTCGCAGGTGTCCGCGATTCATAACCAGCTTGGGGAAGACGTGGGTATCAGCGTGGAACCCTGCCGGCGGGATACCTTTCCGGCCATCGCCCTGGCGACGGCGTATCTGCATGACGTAAAGGGCATTCCGGAAGAGGAAGCGGTGGTGGTGTGCCCGGTGGATCCCTATGTGGACGAAGGGTATTTTGCAGCCCTTCACCAACTGTGGGAGTTAGCCCAACAAGGTACGGCCAATCTGGTGCTGATGGGCATCCATCCCACCTATCCCAGTGAAAAATACGGCTATATCATTCCGAAAACGAAAGACGCCGTTTCCAAAGTTTCCACGTTCAAAGAAAAACCGGACGCCGCCACGGCCCAGCAGTATATTGATCAGGGCGGTCTGTGGAACGGCGGCGTGTTTGCCTACAAAATTTCCTATGTGCTGGACCGGGCCCGACAGCTTCTCGGATTTACGGATTACGCGGACCTGTTCAGCCGCTACGATACCCTGACCAAAATTTCCTTTGACTATGCGGTGGTGGAACATGAACCGGATATCGCCGTGATGCGGTTTACCGGGGAATGGAAAGACCTGGGCACCTGGAACACTCTGACGGAAGCCATGGAAGAGAACGTGCTGGGGGACGCCCGGCTGAACGAGACCTGCCGCAACGTCCACGTTCTCAATGAACTGGGCATCCCGATCCTGGCTATGGGGCTGCAGGACGTGGTGATCGCGGCCTCGTCGGAGGGGATCCTGGTGGCGGACAAAGAGCAGAGCTCCTACATAAAACCTTTTGTGGACGCCATAGACCAGCAGGTGATGTTTGCGGAAAAAAGCTGGGGCCAGTACCTTGTGCTGGATGTGGAAGAACACAGCATGACTATTAAAGTGACCCTGAACCCCGGCCACCGGATGAACTATCACAGCCACGATAAACGGGACGAGGTATGGACCGTGGTCAGCGGGAAAGGCCGGACCATTGTGGACGGCATGGAACAGCCTGTGAAAGCTGGGGACGTGATTACCATGGCAGCAGGATGCAAACATACGGTGATCGCAGATACGAAACTGCAGATGATCGAAGTCCAGTTAGGAAACGACATCAGCGTAAACGATAAGCACAAGTATGAATTAGAATGAACAAAACTATTCCGTTTCTGCTGCAGCCTGCGGCGAAAGATTACCTGTGGGGCGGCAGCAGACTGCATGACGATTTTGGCAAAGAGATAAATATGAGTCCCCTGGCGGAGACCTGGGAGTGCTCCACCCATCCAGACGGTCCCAGTGTGGTTGCCTCCGGCGAGGATGAAGGAAAACTTCTGGGGGAAGTGTTGAAAGCGCACCCGGAGTATCTGGGGTCCCATCCCCTGCAGACCACCGGGGGCCGGCCGGAGCTGCCGATCCTGCTGAAGCTCATTGACGCAAAGCAGGACCTTTCGGTGCAGGTGCATCCGGACGACGCCTATGCCCTGGCTCATGAACACAGCCTGGGCAAGACGGAAATGTGGTATGTGCTTTCCGCCAAACCGAAGGCTACGGTGGTGTACGGTTTTAACCAGGATGTCAGCGAAAAAACGGTGCGGCAGGCACTGAAGCAGGGCACGATTGCCAACTACCTGAACCACGTGCCGGTCCAAAAGGATGATGTGTTTTACATTGAAGCGGGCACGGTGCATGCCATCGGCGCCGGCGTGCTGATCGCAGAGATTCAGGAAAGTTCCAACCTGACCTACCGTCTGTATGATTACGACCGGTTAGACAAGAACGGGAAGAAACGCGCCCTGCATGTAGACAAGGCCCTGCAAGTGATGAAGCGAAATTCATCCGCGGCGCCCCGGCAGCCCATGCGGGTGCTGAACTATACACAGGGCTGCGCCCGGGAACTGCTGATGCGCTGCAAGTACTTTCAGGCGGAGCGCCTGCTGCTGAATACAGAAAGCCACCGGCAGATGACGGACTTCCGTACGGAAAGCAACAGCTTTCACGTACTGTTGTGCACGGACGGATGCGGCACCCTGTCCGGCGAAACCGGTATGCTGAACTTTTTTAAAGGGGATTGCATCTTTGTTCCGGCAGAAAGCATTCCATTGAAACTGCACGGCAAAGCCCAATTGTTGAATGTAAGCTGTTGAGTTTGCACTCTTTTGCACCGGAAATAAAGTCGTTTACTGTAATACTATAAATCTTCAGGAGCCAGTTATGAATTTACATGAAACCGCGTGCCCAATGGTCAGCATCATTATACCCACCTATAACAATGAGGCGCGTATCGCACGTACGTTAGACAATATTATTTCCCAGGATTATCCCAATATCGAAATCATCGTCGTAAATGATGTTTCCCAAGATGCCACGGCGGCGATCGCCCGTCGTGTTTTAACATCATGGGGAGGGTTGTTCCAGGTGATTGACCGCAGCGTCAATGGAGGGCAGTCTTCCTCCCGGAACACGGGTCTGGATGCCGCGAACGGGAAATATGTGGTTTTTTTCGACCACGATGATCTGGCTGAGAAGAATTATGTTTCACGGCTGTGCGGCGAGATTGAACGGGTAAAGGCCGATGTGACATTTTGCGGTTATAAGGTTTATTATGAGGCGGAAGGCCGGTACGAAGAAGTTCCGATGCAATTATCCGCTGCACTTGCATCGCCTGAGGATTACGTGATAAAATGGCTGAAAGGAAAACTTGGAAATACGATTTGGTGCTATATTTTCAGAAAAGAATTCCTGCTTGAACAGAAACTGCGTTTTACGGAAGGCTGCCATGTGGGAGAGGATATAGAATTTTTTGTCAAAGCGCTTACCGTCAGCGCACGGACTTCTTTTATCAAAGAGCACCTCTATATCTGGATGCGCCATCCGACGCAGCAGAGTTCCGGAGGAGGCCCGCGGGGCGCGCTGTTTGATTCGGTAAAGCTGGAGATGCTCTATCGATGGAGAATCGCGCGGTATGTTTCCAGACATGGCTCGAACCGACTGCGTGAATATATGCTGCACTTTTACATACCCCAAAATTTTGTCAAACAGTTTACTGTTTTTGCAGAAAAAAAAGATTGGGCGTCTTATGAAAGGCAAATGAAAAAGCTGCGTCACCGCACCATGCGAAACCTGCTGCTTTCCACTGTAAAATTTCTCTGGTTTGAACCGGAGGTGTTTGGCAAGGCGATGCTTCTGCTTTGCTGTCCTACATTTTATTATCGGCTGCGGTCGTGAGGCGGAACGGAACCGCACTGGACCCTGTGTACCTTTCTGCTGACAGACGGGCTGGGGTATGTATTCCGATGCCTTTTCTCCTCCCGCAGAGAACTCCGGAAAATGGAATTAGCAGCTTTCCTGGAAGGCATGGGGATGGATAAAAACGATGGATAATAAGAGAATTACCAGATAGACAGTAGTTCCGAAAGCGAGTGTACAAAAGAATGCAAGTTTTATCTGACTGGTGGAACCAGACTGAACCCAAACAGAAGATGGCGCAGGTCATCGTGTTTTTTATGGTGTTCGGGTTTTCCACCATGATCAGCGGCACGTCCCATGGAATCCCCATGGGGATGGGGATTATATATATTATTTACGACTGCATACAAAAACGCAGCCTGTCCGGGTTTGCCATGCCCGGAAAACTATGGCTGGGGTTTGTTGTGTTTCTGTCCTCCGTCGTGTTGTCGTCGGTCCTGCTGGGTGACAAACCAAGTATCCGCACGGCCTTTCAATATGTATACTGGATTTTGCCGCTACTGATTACGTTTTATCTGGGAAGGCAGGCGGATGTGAAATATGCGGCCGTGGGAGGCGCCATCCTTTCCCTGTTCGTTTTCTCGTTGGACATGGTGTATTTAAATTATCTGCTTTTGCAAGGACAGAAGGTTGCCCTGGTTGCCTCCGGCAGGCTGGCGGCGTTTCACAGGCACCCCAACGTGCAGGCGGTTCTGTTGTCCGGCGTGTTGCCGCTGGTGTTTTGCGCGTTTTGCGATAAAAAGCTCCGTTCTAACAAATGGTTTGTTGCTTTGCAGGTTACAGCTATCGTTTTAGGACTCTGGTCTTTTTGGAAAACCTACTGCCGGGGCGGCATGTTTGCTTTTTGTATGGGGGGGCTCTTTGTTCTCCTTGCCGCCCATTTCCGTGAAAAAATCGGACGGGTCGTGTTTGCATTTGTGCTGGCTGGTGCCGTGCTGATTTCGGGGTTTGCCTTTTTTGGTATTGTGCCGGTAAGCCGCGGGTATGACGATACCACCCGGCTGCGTATGCTTTCCTTCAGCTATGACATGTGGAAGGATCACAAATGGCTGGGAGTGGGGTTAGAAAACTGGCGCGAGGAATATATGGGCCATTATTTTAAAGAAGATGTGGTTCGGAAAGCAGCCATAAAATATTATATGAATCAATTAGCCAGAACAAACGAAACATTTTCCTCTGAAAAAGCGGAAGAAGTTCAGAAGGCAGCACTGCAGGAAGAAAGCAAGCATAATATGCCGCACAATTCGATTGCCTGGTTCTTTACTACGACAGGCAGTATAGGCGGTATAGGATACGTATTTTTTGTGTTGTTTTATTTTTATCTATTGTTGCAAAAATTACGGGAACAGCCCAAAAACTGGATGCTGGCAGCCGGCCTGTGGATTTTTCTGGCCATGAGCATCCATGGGCTAGTAGATATTGGTATGATTGATAAAGGGATTGCCCGCTTACTGTACCTGATGTTGGGACTTACATTAAGTTATTCCTGTGTCGATAAGGCAGCAGAACGTTTCTAAAACGGCCTGTTGTTTTTATAAAAAATTGAATTGAGGGGGATTCGTTATGTCAACATTATTTGGAACTTCACAACTGGAACATTTTAAAGCGTCCTTAGACGCACGGTCACAGGCCAGTGCTGCTTCCGCCATTGAAAGAATTACAGAAATAAAAAAACGTGGCGGAAAAGTCATGGTGGTAACCGGCAGCGGCCCGAACATCCACGAAGGGGTGACAACCCTGATCGCCGAACTGATCCGGGTGGGCATCGTGGATGCGGTTTCCACCAGCTCGGCGGTAATCTCTCACGAAATGGCAGGCTCCCTGGACCGGGTCTTCCGGGTAGATGCCAAAGCCCTGGGCATGGATATGGAAAAAATGCCCCGGGGGGATGTCTTTGAGTTCACCTGCATGACGGAGGAAGAACTGAACACCATCCGGCGGGAAATGCCGCTGGACGAAGACGTATGGAAACGCGGAGCTGCACTGCCCAAACAGAACGAAATCATCAAAGCAGCCGGGAACATGGCATACCCCATGGGTCTGCGGACCGAACGGCTGGCCCACGAAATATTAGGCCTTGCCAGAATGTACGGCCTGCCCTTTGAAACGGTAGCCGGCTGGGGCTGCGACGAACACACCATGCTGGGAGCTGCTGCCAAAAAAGGCGTGCCGGTGCTGGTCACCATTCCCCAGCTCATCGGCGGCGGAGCCGTAGGCATGTCTATCGGCGATTCCATCCCCGTATCCCAGCGCTCCATGCGGCTGTCCCGGATGCTGGCGGACTGCGACGCCATCATCGAAAGCGCCGTGGCCCTGACCCAGGAAATTCACGACGGTCCCTTCGAATGTTATACCGGACACGGCATCTGGGCCTGGTGGTCCGGCCAGAACACCTACAACCTGCGGAAGAAGAGCCTGATCCGCTTTGACCTGGATGAAAACCTGCGGAAAGCGGTAGAACTGAACCAGACCGTGCAGGAAGCCATCGACAAAGGTCTACCCAAGACGAAGGCTGCCAAGATTCCGTTCCGGATGGAAATGTCCGCCTTTGCCCGGCACGAAAACAGCATCCCGGTCATTGGCGATATCGGCAAGGTATGGCCGCTGGTAGCCGCCGGCGTGGCAAAGAATCTGGGCATTGAGCTGGAATTCCTGTCCGCTTCCCAGGATACGCCGGAAGGGGCAGCTATGCGGGAGTGGATCGTAGACAACGTAAAACCCCTGGACCGGGACAAAATGCTGGCGCAGGCGAAAAATTACACTATTTAATTCGTACAAAAAAGACCCACCCGCAGTGCGGGTGGGTTTCGTATAATTCAGGTCAGTCTTTTACAACCGATTCTCACCTGATTCATGCGGAGTTCACTTGTCATAAACTGTGTTGGCAGGGTATAAAGAAAGCATACAAAAGTTCCCATACAAAAAGCGCTTTTAAAAAACAAAGAAATATTATATAATTATATGATACCACACTTTGTTTCAGGAGGCGTTCCTGTGGCTGGTAAAAGGCCTGACTATAAACAACAGCATGTTGCTGCCAGAAAACTGATAAAGACGAACAAATACGCGTATCTGTTTGCCCCTTTGTTGCTGGGGCTGGCGGATTACGTTGCGGTATTATGCGCAGAAGAGCTTTCGTTTGTGTTACGGAACTTTTTGGTTCCGGATGGTGGCGAGCTATACATCAGCAAATTCCATTTCTATATCATTGCGCCGGTTATTTACATGGTGTACCTGCATCTTTGCGACCTGTATACGCGAAAGATGCAGTTCTGGCGTATTATTGCCGGCATTTTTAAGGCAAACCTGTACGCCATTTTAACCGGTATCTTTGTGTTGTATGCAGTACAGTCGGCAGCCACTACTTCGCGTCTGTATATGATGCTGTTGTGGATTTTTGGCTTTTTCTTTATCGTGTTGTTCCGCTTTATTTTAAAGCTTCTTTTTGGAAGGCTCCGTCTTTTTGAGGAGCCGGTGCTGCTGATGGGAGCCGGGCTGACCGCAAACATTCTGCTGAAACATATTCGAAGCGATATCGGTCTCAGTTATCAGTTTATCGGATATCTGGAAGATAATCGGCCCAATGCAGAAGTAGCGGCGCAGCTTCCACATTTAGGCGGATTTTCCGATGCCGTGGCCGTGATAAAAAAAACCGGCGTACGAAAAGTGCTGGTGATGGCGCCGGGGCTGGATCAAAAACACTTACAGGATATTGTTTATGATATTCAGCCACTAGTGACCAGTGTGGCGTTTGTTCCGGATCTGGGTACCATGCCCCTGTCCAACATGGAGGTGGAAAGCCTGATCGACGGTCACGCCGTGATGTTCAATATGCGGAACAATTTACGCAGTACCCGAAACCGCCTGTTAAAATTTGCGGTTGACTGGTGTCTGACACTGGTGGGAACTATTCTCATTTCACCAATTCTGGTGGGAATCGGAATATGGGTCTACCGGGATTCTCCGGGTCCGGTTATCTTTAAACACCGGCGCATCGGGAAAGACGGCAAAGAGTTTTACTGTTACAAATTCCGCAGCATGTGCGTGGACGCAGATGTAAAGTTAAAAGAATTGCTGGCAACGAATCCGAAAGCCCGGGCCGAATGGGAGAAAGACTTTAAACTGAAACATGACCCGCGTATTACCAAAAGCGGCGCCTTTTTGCGACGGACCAGTCTGGACGAGCTGCCTCAGATATTTAACGTACTGAAAGGGGAGATGAGCCTGGTTGGCCCCCGTCCTATTATCCGGGACGAAATACCCCGCTACGGAAAATTTATCCAGGATTATTTCATGGTGCGACCCGGTATTACCGGTATGTGGCAGACTAGCGGCCGCAGTGATGTTGACTATGCCGAACGGGTTCAGATGGATACCTGGTATGTGCGAAACTGGAATGTGTGGTTTGACATCGTATTATTGTGGAGAACATTAAAGGTTGTGCTGAAGGGAAAAGGTGCGTATTGATTCGTAAACATTTTCCATTCTGACAAAACTGGTTTAAAAATATCGATTGACTTGACTTTGAAAGAGTTTGGAATGCATTGAGACTTTGGTTATGAAAATTCTTATAGTTGATACGGTTTCTTATGACAGAGCTCCGTATTTAAAGTATTATGAAGATGCATGTAAAGAACAAAATGTGGATTACGAATTGTTTTTGTGGGATAGATATGCCGATGGTGGCTTAGAAAAACAAGGGAACTGTTTTTTATATCATAAACATTGTCCCTTGGGGGGAGGAAAGTTACGTAAAATTTTACCCATGTATTTGTATAGAAAGACCTTATTAGAAACCATTAAACACAATCAATATACACATTTGATTCTAATTAATACGTTAGCTTCGGTAATGATTTCTAGTTATGTTTTAAAGCATTTTAACAAAAAATATATCATGGATATAAGGGATTATACTTATGAAAGATTTAAAAGTTACAAGAATATAGTTGATAAATTAATAGGAGAATCCTGCTTTACGACAATTTCATCAGAAGGATTTTATAAATTTTTAAAGAAAAGCGATAATATTGTTAAAAACCACAATATAAGCAATGTTAGTGAGCAAAAAGAGAAACCAACATTAAGTAGTATGAAAACGAATACTATTGGTTTTGTTGGTTCTGTAAGGTATGAAAGAGAAAATCTTGAATTAATAAAAGCACTGAAACATAATGAAAACTATGTATTTTTGTATTACGGACAAGCTGTAAGCGGATGTCATATTGAAGAAAAAGCCCGAGAGATGGGCGCTAAAAATATAAAGTTCTTTGGCAATTTTGATAACAATCGAAAAGCTAATATCTATGATAATATTGATATAATAAATTCCTTATATGGTAATTCGTCTTTAGAAGTTACAACAGCTGTGCCGAATCGGTATTATGATGCTTTGTTATTTAAGAAGCCTATCATTGCATCTAAGGGAACATATTTAGGCGAAATGGTAAAAAATAAGCGTTTAGGTATTGTGATTGATGTTTTTAATGACAATATTGAAAGATTATTAAATGATTTTGTGATAAATTTTGATTCTCAAAATTTTTTGAAGTGCTGTAACAGGGAACTGTCTCAAATTGTAAAAGAGCAAAATTACTTTTATTCATGCATCATAAATTTTATAAAAGAGCAAAAGTGAATTACTATCCGTTATGGGAAAACTTTAAGATTGGAATTAGATTAGGGAATAATAGTATTGAGGATTAATCTAGTAACGGCATTAGTGGTATACAGTTTCTGTACGGCATAGGTTTAATTAGTGTTTGGTCAACAGCTCCGCAAACGTAGATAGCATGGGCATTTTCGCCTAAATTTTGTACAATAAAGTGCAAGCCGAATTCGTTGTTTTAACGAATCCATGGGCTTGACAGCTTGCACTT
>Ga0256404_1005733_pt1 | contig 21525 bp, 17 predicted proteins | sample RumenRJG_01DNA_FD_185990 | JGI IMG/M metagenome (GOLD analysis project Ga0256404, IMG submission 185990) | Bovine rumen microbial communities from Lethbridge, Alberta, Canada - RJG_01 | ecosystem: Host-associated > Mammals > Digestive system > Stomach > Rumen | place: Canada: Alberta | collected...
ACTTGCGCTTCTCGGTGTATAGCTGGGCACGCAGTCCGGCGCCGCGCAACGCGGTAGCCGCGGCGATGGCGGGCCCCTGATCCTCGGTCATGGGGATCACAAGCACGTCACAGGGCGCTGTCAGCAGTTCATCGGAAAGCAGGCCCTGTTCCTGCAGCACATAGAACAGCCTCGTGAGGCCGATGGAGATTCCGACGCCGGGAAGCTGCCGGTCGGTATAGTATTCCGCAAGATTGTCATAGCGGCCGCCGGAGCAGACCGAACCGATCTCCGGATAATCAAGCAGCTCCGTCTCATAGACCGTGCCGGTGTAGTAGTCCAGCCCGCGTGCGATGGTGAGATCCACGGCAAAGTTTTCTTCCGGCACGCCGAAGGCCGCGAGATGCTGAACCACCGCACGAAGCTCCTCAAGGCCCTGGTCAAAGGTCTCATCCATGCCGCGGTAGATCTCAAGACGCTCCAGGATCTCGGCATTGCTGCCCTTGATGGCCATGAAGTCCAGAACATTCTCGGCTTTATACGGCCGCATGTCCAGTTCATCGATCAGCATCTGCTTGATCTTGACCTCGCCCACCTTGTCCAGCTTGTCCACGATGCGCATGATGTCCTGCGCCTTCTCGGACATCCCGTTCATGGCATAGAAGCCGTTGAGGATCTTGCGGTTGTTGACCCTGATCCGGAACTTCTTCAGTCCCAGCCGGGTAAATGCCGTATAGATGATGGCTGGAATCTCGGCTTCGTTGATGATATCGAGCTTTCCGTCTCCGATGACGTCGATATCCGCCTGATAAAACTCGCGGAAGCGGCCGCGCTGGGCACGTTCCCCGCGGTAAACCTTGCCGATCTGGTAACGGCGGAACGGGAAGGCAAGCTCCGCGTAGTGCGCGGCGACATATTTCGCCAGAGGCACCGTCAGGTCAAAGCGGAGTGCCAGGTCACTGTCGCCCTTCTGGAAACGGTAGACCTGCTTCTCGGTCTCTCCTCCGCCTTTGGCCAGCAGGACTTCCGCGGCCTCAATCACCGGGGTGTCCAGCGGGGTGAAGGCGAACAGAGAATAGGTCTCTCTCAGGATCTGCATCATCCGTTCCATCTTGATCTGATCCTGAGGAAGCAGCTCCATAAATCCGGAAAGGGTTCTGGGTTTCACGATACTCATTCTTTTCTCTCTTTTCGTCATTATTATTTCCGTCTTGCCGCAATTCTTCCGTCCGCTGCCTTCTGAGAATGCGGCAGACAGTCAAAAGAGTGAAGCTCCTGAATCAAGAGAACTTCACTCTTTGGCGTTAGGCGTCGGATATGCGTTATCTCTTCTGCGGATTCACGATATTACGCCAGTCGAGGTCGCCTCTGCGAAGTCCCTGAACCAGAACTTCCGCCGTAGCGGCGTTGGTGGCAAAGGGGATTTGATACTGATCGCAGAGTCTTTCCACCTTGTTGATATCGTCGAATCCCTTCGGATTGGCCGGATCGCAGAAAAACAGAACCAGATCAATCTCGTTGTAAGAGATTCTGGAACCGATCTGCTGCGCGCCGCCCTGGTCCGCATGCAGATACAGCGTAATTGGCAGGCCCGTTGCCTCGGAAACCAGCTTCCCGGTTACATGCGTCGCACAGAGATTATGCTCTGCCAGAATTCCGCAGTAAGCGATGCAGAACTGCACCATCAGCTCTTTTTTCCTGTCATGCGCCATCAAGGCAATATTCATTTTCTACTTTCTCCTTTTCTCACATCCACATGCAAGAACAACATCCATCACATTTTGTCCAAAATTACGATGAAATATTATACCTGTTTTTTCCCTGATGCGCAACAGTTTTTTCATCTTTTCACCTGGTTTTCTCAGGGTTCTCCACGCTGCTCCCGGAGGCCTCCGTCCCCCTTCAGCCGCTGGAATGCTTTTCCCTCTTCTTCCCTGGCCGGACTGGTAAAAAAGCGGTAGTCATTCTGATTGGTAACTCTCGCCAGATTCTCTTTGAGATGTACGGAACCCGGGTGCGCCAGAATCTCCAGACCGATTCCCTTTTGGGCGGCCATGGATTCGGCCGCGGGCAGAATTGCTTTCATCCTGCGATAGTCAAAATGGCCCGACAGCATCACACCAAGAAAGAGTTTCTGTTCTGTCTGCTGCAGTGCCGCTCTCCATTTTCTGCGGTCCCTGGAGATCAGCAGTTTCAGGAGAAGCGCCTTCACGATATTGATTCCCGGAAAGGGCATCAGCTGAAACAGATGCCTCAGATACAGGCTCAGTGGCTCATCCGGCAGACGGATATAGGTCACCGGCAGAGCGTCTTCCCTGATCACTTCCATCAGCGCGTCAAAGGCCACCGGGACCACATGCCAGTGCGCATGTCCGTCGATTCGAAGCTTCCGTCCGGTCCGCTGGAACAGAGGCAGAAGCTTTCGGATCTGTGCCCGGTATTCCGCCTTGATCTGCTGTTTGTAAGCGTCTCTCTTTCCGGAGAGTCCGGCAAAAAGCAGCTGAGCGAAGGTGACGCAGAACCGTCCCGTTTCATCTGCCAGCAGCGGAACCTCTTTGGCTGGAGCAAGGCATTGCCCCTGCATCAGGTTCAGATGCACGGTCAGATGCATTCCCTCATCCGGAAGTTCCTTCAGGCATTCATTCAGTTGGGGTCCGTTCGCGATGATACTGGTTCCGTTCAGGACGCCGTGTTCAAAGCATGCCAGGATGCGTTCACTCTGTTCAAGAAACAGCCCGTAATCATCCGCATGGAACTCCGTCATAGGTCTATGATTCCTTTTCTTCAATATCTGCAAACTTGACGACAATGGTATTGCCGATCTTTTTGATATATCCGTCATCCGGATACAGCGGCATTTCCTGCACTTCTTCGGTCCGGATCAGGTCGCCCCAGTAGCCATTATCCCAGTTATAAGTCATGTTCAGGCCGCTGTCCCGCAGCAGGCCGAAATACGAGAAGTTCGCGCGATTATCCCATAAGACAAAAATGTGAAAATCGCCGTACCTGGCGTACTGATTGGCACGATCCCACAGCTGATCCTTGAGGAAATTGGGATTGTCCGCGATTTTCCCGACGAAAACGAAACCGCCTTCGGGGTTCTGATCCTCTCCGATCTCTACGGCAACCCGGTTCATCATTGCCGTTGCGTTATCCCGGCTTTTCAGCATGACGTGCTGATCCACCGATACCATCAGGAAGCTCCCGTACAGCACAAGCAGCACCATTGCGATCCGAAGCCGGTCAACAGCTTTGAACAGTCGGCTTCTGCAGTCTCCGATGTCCGTCACACAGAGCAGGTACGGAAATACCGTCGCCATAGGCATCGTCATCTGGATGGCCGCTTCTCCTGCATCCACCGCCAGAATCATCGCGATATTGGCCGCCGGCGGAATCAGCAGCAGGCAAGCCGCAGCCAGTCCCCATCTCCCCGCCGGCTTCCCCTTCAGCTTTCGTCCGCCGAGGATCACCGTGACGGCAAACAGGACCACAAGCAGAACGCCGAAGGCCAGCAGCCTCTGATAGATGCTGTGCTTGAGTTCATTTTCAAAGAAAAAACGGAAGAACTCCCGGTACGTGCTCAGAAAGCTTCCGGGGAACCCGGTGATGATCTTCCCGACCGTCACGCTGTCTGCCCCTTTATAATCCACCGCCTGAATATGACAGATCTTCAGGCTCAGGTCCCAGATGATCTTGTAGACGATAAAGGAGCTGAGCAGGGATACCGCAAATCTGCAGAAATAGCGGATCAGGCGTTTGCAGTCGTCATCTTCCTGCAGCAGCCGGATGATATAGAGAAGGGCAAGCACACAGGCACAGCCGATATTCGACTGATACAGGGCCAGTGCCAGCACCAGACAGGTCATCGACGCCAGACAGTTCTTCCAGTTATCCCTGCTCGGCAGCCATGCCGCCAGAACACTCAGCATGTATGCCATCGCGAACGTCGGCGAGGTATAGCGAAAGGTCAGTGTGGAGCATACCGCTGTGGTTACCAGGGAAGTGACCACCATCAGATACCCCTTCAGAGAGTCCTTCAGGTCAAACCACCATGCAGCGACACAGCTCCCCAGAACATACATGATCAGGGCAAAAACCGAAGTAAACGGTTCCGGGCAGACATTCATCTGCGACATTCCGACCACCGGCCAGAACCATCTTCCGATCTGTATGACCCATGTATAGTTTCTATAGTCTGCTCCGCTCCACATGCCGTCGATGGTATTCGTCAGTTCATGCGAAATCAGCAGCAGATAGGCGATGACACATGCAATCAGATTGAAAAATACAAAGCGGCAGAAGCGTCTTGCTTCGAATTGATTGGAACGGCCCATCTCTTCATCCTCGTTATCTGTCAGTATAGATCCGTGTTATATTCTTTAACGAAATGCATTGCCTCTATATCTTCCCGCCGCAGGCGGAGAGATATACCTCACACGACAAACAATACCGTTAAGCAGTATAACGTATCATCAGGAAAGCCTTACCACCATGGCGTTTCCGATTCTACGGATGTATCCCTCATCCGGGTACACCGGCATCGCTTTCACATCCTCACGGTTTTCGATCTCGTTCCATGTGTCCGCGTCCCAGTTAAAAGTAAGCAGAACACCGGTGTCTCTGACATAGCCAAAGTAGGACTGAATCGTCATACTTCCGCCAAGCCAGAACTCACCATAGTGGGCATAGTCGTTTGACCGCTCCCAAAGCTGATCCTTCAGGAAAATCGGATTATCCGCCGGGCGTCCAATAAAGAACACGCCTCCCTCGGGATTGGTGTCTTCCCCGAGGTCCGCTACGATCCGGATCATCATGTAAACCGCAGTTTCTCTGCTCTTGAGCATCACATGCTGATCGGTCGAAATCATCATCAGGCTGCCGCCAAGAAGAACCAGCATGCAAAGGGTACGAAAGCCGGTAACCAGTCCCAGCCAGTTCCTCTTCGCGCCGGGCTGAGACATCAGCGGGACAGGATCGGCCACACAGAGAAGGAACGGGAACACCGTCGCCATCGGCAGGGTCATCTGGATGGACGTCCCGAGGGTGTCCACCGCAAGAATCTGTGCCACATTCGCAGCCGGCGGAAGCAGCAGCAGGCAGCAAATCGCGCTCAGCTTCGCCCCCAGAGGCCGGGACCGAAGCTTTCTTCCGATGAGAATCACGCTTACCAGCGTCAGACAGATCAGCATCAGCCGGAAGGGCGCCAGCCGCTGATAGACATGATACTTTAGTTCGTTTTCAAAGAAATAACGATAGAATTCCAGATAAGCATTCTTGATTGAAACCGGAAGAGATATGACAATCTTCAGCACCGAGGCATCTCCCCCGCCCCGATAGGATGCAGCCTCTACGCGGCAAAGCTTCAGAGCAAGATCCCAGATCAGCTTGTAGAGGATGAAGGAGCAGAGAAACGACGAGACGGTTCTGCCGAGAAAACGGAAAACCTTCCCCGTCTCCGCCCCATCCTGCAGAAGCCGGATCAGCCAGATCAGGACCAGCACACAGGCGCAGCCGATGTTGGCCTGGTAAAGGCCGAGCGCAAAGGTCAGGCAGAGCACCGAGGCCAGCCACGACAGGAGCTTTTCCCTGCTGAGCAGCCAGGCTGCCAGCACGCTGAGCAAAAACGAAAGCCCGAAGACCGGTGACATATAACGATGCGAAAGGTCCGCACATACGGCCGTACTGATCAGGGATGTCAGAACCAGCAGGTATCCCCTGGCCGAGTCCTTCAGTCCAAACCAGAAAGCCACGGTACAGCTTCCCAGGACAAAAAAGGAAAGGGCAAAGATCGAAGTAGACGGCTCGGGGCAGATGTTCATCTGGGCAACGCCCACGGCCGGCCAGAGCCAGCGGCCGATCTCAACAACCCAAAGATAGTTCCTGTACTCCGCTCCGCTCCACAATGCGTCATAGGTATTCACCAGCTCATTGGAAATCAGGAGCTGATAGGCCGCGAGGCAGATCAGCAGATTGATCAGAGCGAAACGGCAGAAGCGCCGCAGTTCCTTTTTATCATTGATCAGCATGGCTCTGTTCCTCCATCGGGGATCTCCGGGGCCGCCGGAGAGCAGCCTGTTTGTCCCCGGTCTCAGTCCGGGGTCCGGGTTCGGCTACCTCAGCAGCGTCATTTCATCTTCCGAAGAATCCGAGTAGCTGCAGATGTTGATGTATGCGTCCATAATGCGTCTTGCAATACGCTGGACGTTTGCACCGGATCCGCCGCGCTCCACGACCACCGCGATCGCGACGTCCGGATCGCTGTAGGGGCCGTAGCAGATAAAAATACCGTCGTTGGTGATCTTCTCACCTTTCTGTGCGGTTCCGGTCTTGCCCGCGCAGACCCAGGGGCAGGCCGTCCAGACGATGGCGTTCGGCTCATTGATCCAGTCGTTCAGAACCATGTACATGCCTTCATGGATCGCCAGCCAGTTGTATTCCGGCGAGCGGATGGTGTTCAGGACCTCCGGCTCACGCTCATAGATCTTTTTGCTGTAGTCATAGTTGCGGACCGTTTTCAGGATGGAAGCGGAATAGCGGTGTCCCGAGTTTGCGATCGTCGCACAGTACTCCGCCAGCTGAAGCGGGGAAAAGATGCTGTCCGACTGTCCGATGGCGGCCTGCATCGTGTCACCGATGCGCCACACGGTACCGGTGTAGTCCGCGTGGTTTGCTTCGTTGGACATGTTGCCGCGGGTCTCGACCAGCTCGATGCCCGTGCTGACGCCGAGGCCGTAGGCATGAGCGTATTCGCCCATCTTGTCAATACCAAGATCGTGGCCGACGGAATAGAAGAAGTAGTTGCAGGAGTCGCGAAGCGCCGTTGTGACGTTCTCCTCGGGATGTGTATAATGCTCGCCCTTGACGCTGTTCCAGATCCAGCATTCAGGCGCGTATCCTTCGGCGGCGTACTTGGTGAAGACGCCTTCGCACTTGATCTTATACTCCGTGTTGATCTGGCCTTCCGTCAGAACCGCTGTCGCGACACAGGGCTTGAAGGCCGAACCCGGGGCGTAGGCGCCCATCAGCGCGCGGTTGAAGAGCGGCGCGTTCGGCGTTTCCATCAGTTCCTGATACTTTTCGATGATGCTCGCGCCGTCGTAGGTGGGCCAGCTTGCGATGGCCAGCGGCTCGCCCGTGTTGACCTTCACCACGACCGCGGCCGCGCCGGTGATCTCGTCCTTCATTTCAGGATCATAGTCACCGCGCTCGAGGCCTTCGGCCCGCTCCTGATTACGGTTCAGGATCATGGTGTTGACCGTGTTGTTCAGGATACGCTCCGTCTGCTCCTGCAGTACCTTGTCAATGGTCAGATAGATATGCGCGCCCGGTTCCGGTTCTTCGATGTAGACGGTACTGAGAACCGTGCCGGCGTTGTTCTGCGTCTCGCTCACGATGCCGTCCTTGCCGTGTAGGTATTCCTCAAAGGCGTATTCCACGCCGTCCTTGCCGACCATGGCGTCATTGGCGTAGTTCAGCAGCGAATAGCGTTCATACTCCTCCTGGGTCATCAGTCCTGTGTAACCGAGGATGTGTGCCGCGTATTCCGTCTCATAATTGCGGATATAAGCGCGCTGAACCTCAATACCGACCAGCTTGTTCTCCATAATGGAAGAGATCAGCTCCATACTGGCGTCTTCCACGAACAGATATTCCGCCGTGTTGACCGCGTAACGGACATTGATCGAGTAGCGAACCCCCGCGATGATGCGCATCTCTTCGCTGGAATAGCTGTTGTCGATGCTGTAACGGGTGCGCATGAAGCTCAGCAGTTCAACCGCGCTGGGGTTTTCCGCAAGCCCGTCCGGCTTCTGACGGACGAAGTAGGCCTTCAGCATGGTGCGCTGGATATCCGTCATATTCTCGTCATATTCAAACGGCGGCGTTCTGCTGATGGGCAGGTCGTCGGTATAATGGTCTCCGAAGCCCTCCACCATGTGGACAAGCTCCAGGATCACCGCGTTCGGATCTTCGTTTGCAAACAGCTTGACGTTATCTACCTTGAGATTATAGCATTCCTTGTTGCTGACCATGATCCGGCCGTAGCGGTCAAGAATGTTTCCTCTTGCCGCGGTAACGGTCCGCTCCGTATTGGTTATTTCGTTGCTCTGGTTGTAGTATTTTTCCCCCTCGATGATCTGAAGGCGATACAGGAAGGTCAGGTAGATCACGAGGATCAGGACGACCAGCACAACCATAGCCGCGACTCTGCCGGGTTTTACGAGATGTTTCACGAATGACTCCTTTACTCAAGTCTGCTCAGACGTGCAGGCGGAAAATAGGCCAGAACCGCAAAGGGAATGGACCAGGCCGTCTGCAGGAGCGCGGTCGTTACCATCACCATGGAAAAGGTGTCGGACGCCGCGGTTTTGAGCAGCTGCCCTCCGGCTGTAGCAAGCAGTCCGAGGATTGCTGCGCCCATATAGGCGAAAAAACGACGGTTGATGAAAAAATTGGAGACAAAGGCCGATGCAAAGCTGATCGCCGGAAACGCCAGGGTGAAGAAGATGGTGTTTTCCACGAAGGCCATATCCGCGAAAATCCCCAGGATCAGGCTGAACAGCGGTCCCCATGTGGCGCCCTCGAACATTCCCATCGCGACGGCCGCCGCCGGCAGGAACATCGGGCAGGCGCCGAGAATTCTCAGCTGGGTGAACAGAATATTCTGCATCACCAGCAGAACCACCAGATAGACGGCGTATCGCAGAACCTTGCCGACATTGATCTTTTCAAGAAAATCTTTTGGAATAATGGTCTTCAAGCTCTACTCCACCACATCAAAGTCTTTGATAATAAATACCTGTACCAGCGAGTCCAGATTCGCCTGGGGCTCTACGATTCCGTACTCGATCTGTCCGCCGGCCTCCGTCTGGACATTGGTCACCGTTCCGATCACCAGCCCCGCCGGAAACGCGCCGCCGGAGCCGGAGGTCGTAACCTCATCGCCGACAAAGATCTGGGCCCCGTCGGCCAGGAAGGTGAGCTTCGCCCTTTTCTGTTTCATCAGCGAGTATTCACCCACTACCATGCCGGAGCTTCCTGTGGAAACAACCGTTCCGCCCACGCTCATATCGACATCGATCAGGGTGCTGACCGTCGACCAGGTCTCGCCGAGTTCCGTAATCTGCCCCACCAGGGCGCCGTACTCCGTGATCACCGGGTCTCCATATTCAATCCCGCTCCTGGCCCCTTTGCTGATGGTAAAAGAAGACGACCAGTTGGAAGAGGACCAGAGAACCACCTTGCTGGATTCCAGAACGTAATCCGAGTGTCTGTCGCGAAGATTCAGCAGCTCCCGAAGGCGTACATTTTCCTCCGAGGCTTCGATGCCGTCACGGGCAGACTGCTGGGCATCCGCCAGCTGGGAGCGAAGGGACTCATTCTCCGCCATCAGCGAGTCGTACTCATACAGATATCCGTAAATGGTATCGAACCAGTTGGCTGCGGAGCTCAGCACCTTCTGCAGCGGCGCTGACGCAGTGCCGCGTGCGTTCTGAACAAAGCCGATGCGTCCGCCTCTTGCCGCGGCTCCGAGTCCGATGATCAGGACAACCGCCGCAACAATGATCCCGACCCGTATTCCATTTTTTCTCAGATAGTCCTTCAAAGGATCGGTACTCCCTTCTTTGCCAGCATCTGTCCGAGCCTGCAGACCGGCAGGCCCATTACATTAAAAAAGTCTCCCTCGATCGCCCGTACAAACAGCGCGCCTTTCCCCTGCGCGCCGTAGGCTCCGGCCTTGTCCATCGGCTCTCCGGTGGCAATATAGCGCCGGATCTCCTCATCGGAAAGCTTCCGGAAACGGACCACGCTGCGCTCCGCTTCGCAGAGCTCACCTTCTTTGTCCAGCACCGTGACGCCGGTATAGACCTCGTGATCCCGGCCGGACAGTTTCCGCAGCATGGAAAACGCCTGCTCCCGCGAATGCGGTTTTCCCAGGATCTCCCCGTCCAGCCAGACAATCGTATCCGCCGCGATCACGAGAGCATCCGGATCAACCAGCGCCGCAACCTCTTCCGCTTTGGCCCGTGAGAGCGCCTTGACGGTCTCTTCCGGCGTGGCCCCTCTCGGGGGATGCTCTTCCCCTTCCGCGGGGTGAATGATCACATCGGAAAACCCGAGCATATGCATCAGCTCGCTTCGGCGGGGAGACGCGGATGCGAGCACGATGTCTTTTTTTCTCATTCCACACCTCGATAATACAGTCCTCGCGTCAGCATATTGGGCTGATAATCGTTCAGACCGAGATAGGATTTGGCCACCTCCGCACATTCTCTGGCGCTCTCCGTCGTAAACATCAGGCGGAGTCCCCAGAGCCCGGCGCTGAGCAGGTCGCTGCGCTTATCCGCAAGGAAAAGCTTATGGGCGTTGTAGATTACATTCCTGCAGCCGAATTCCTTCACCACCGGGAACACCGAGCCCGTCCGGTCGGAAAGCTGTCCCGGGATCTGGCAGTTGCATTTTCCGGCGCTCTGCCGGATCACGCACTGATCGGAAACCATCACGGGCAGGCGGCCGTAAATAATCATTTCCGTGTCCAGCGGCTTTTTCAGATCCCTGATCTGAGAAAGCCGGAGCTCAAAGGACGCGGTGGCAGAAAGGAAGCCCGCGGAGCGCAGGACATCCAGCGTATAGGAATTGAACGCGTTCATGCCGAAATCCGCCCTGACGGACATCCCCGCCCGCTTTGCCAGTGCGACATGTCCGATGTTTCCGACCAGTGCTTCCTTTACGCCGTTCTGCGCCAGTTTCTCCAGAGCACGGTAAACCTCTTCCGCCTCATCGTCCGTAATCACGCGCGGCAGCACCGCCACGGGGACGGTCTCGTTTGTCAGGAACGGCATCACTCGTTCAAACTTCTCCGCCATCAGCAGCGCTGGCGCGTAAAGATATCCCGGCCGCAGCTCTGCCAGTTCCGGAGCAAGCTGTTCTTCCGTGGCGACCTGGAAGATCGCCGCCGGCTCCCCTCTCTGGATCCTGCTCTCCGGTAGGGGCGGCATAGGCTTGCCTGTTCTGGCCTTCGGCGTCATCCTTCTCTCCGAGAGCTCAGAGATCAGCTTCCTTCTCAGTTCGTTGATCTCCGACGCGGGCAGGAAGAGGCCTTCATCCGCTTTCGCCTGATTCTCAACCACCGCAAACGGTGTTCCCCCGGTTTTATACATCTGCTCAACAATATAACCGGCTGTGACCCCCTGGCGCTTTGCACGTTCCGGAACGGGCCCCATCGCCACCGCGCGGTTTCCGTCGTCGTCGAAAGCGATCGCTTTCGCGTTCTCTCCCTTTTCCACAAGAGTGTAGAAATGGATCGGAACACGGCGGAGCTCCCCGTCGCTGTAGGCACGCCTGGCATCCGCATAGAGCCGGTCAAGGTCATCGTCGGTTTCCGACCTGACGCCGTGCATATCCGCCTTGTCACCATTCAGATAGCCCTGTGTAAAGCCCTGTCTGGAGAAGACGCGCTCCAGAAGCGCCATCTCGTCTGCAGACGGCTTGCGTTTCTCCTTCAGGACCTTGGAGTAGACGCCCGTGACGATTCCGGTGTATTCCGGACGTTTCATCCGACCTTCGATCTTGACGCAGCTCACGCCGGCGTCTTCCAGCTCCTGCAGCCGGTCCACCAGACAGTTGTCCTTCAGGGACAGCGGATAATCGTCCATTCTTCCGCCGAGGGAATACTGCATTCTGCAGGGCTGCGCGCACATGCCGCGGTTTCCGCTGCGCCGGCCGATCATGGCCGACAGATAGCACTGGCCGGAGTGGCAGAAGCAGAGCGCTCCGTGCACAAAGACTTCGGTTTCCACGCTGGCATGCTGAGAGATAAAGCGGATTTCTTCCAGGTTCAGCTCCCTGGCCAGTACCACGCGGGTGATGCCCATCTGTGCGGCCGCTTCCGCGCCCGCGAGATTATGGATGCTCATCTGGGTGCTGGCATGCAGCGGGATGTCCGGAAGCGCCTCATGGATCACCCGCGCAAGGCCAAGGTCCTGTACCAGGATCGCATCCGCCCCCTTGTCCGAAGCCAGCTTCGCCGCCGCGAGGGCGGCGGTCATTTCCCGGTCATTCACCAGGGTATTCAGCGTCACATAGACGCGGCAGGCGCGAAGGTGGCAATAGCGGACCGCCTTCTCAAATTCTTCCGGTGTAAAGTTATGGGCGCCCCGTCGGGCATTAAAATCCCCAAGGCCGAGATAAACCGCATCCGCGCCGTTCTGTACGGCGGCAATGACGGCTTCCGGAGATCCCGCCGGGGAAAGCAATTCCATCATAATCATACTCCTGCTGACTGGAAAAGAGTCATACTGAATGATTATAGCACATTCTTCCCTATTGCGACAAGATAATTTTAATGTTATAATATGTTCTCCACAATAACAATTTGTGAATTATTCCTGTTCTGGTGAAAAATGTACGATTTGGATGAGAAAAAACTGATTTCTCTCAGGGCGGCAGACCTGATCATCGGCCTCCGGGACGGCGACGCGGCCCTGCTGTATCTGTACCTCTGCCGCCGCGGCATGGAGGATCGGGACCATATTGCGCGCGAGCTCTACCTTCCGAAGCAGCGCCTGAGCGAGGCGATGGAGCGCCTGGAAATGCTCGGCCTGCTTCCGCTGTCGCAGCCGGTCCCCGTGTCCGGGGAGGAAACCGTTCCGGACGCTGTCTCCGAAAAGTCTCCTTCCCTGTCAGAGCGTCCCGAACTGCCGGATTATACCGCCTCCGATGTCCGCGCCCGCAAGGAGAGCGACAGCGCGTTTGCCGCGCTGATCTCGGAAGCCCAGCTTATCATGGGCCGTCCACTCAGCACGCCCGATCTCATCAAGCTTCTCGGGATCTATGACCATCTGGATCTCCCCCCGGAGGTTGTGATGGAGCTGATGAACTTCGTCGCGGAACTTTACCGCTGGAAGTACGGTGAACGCCGCCGCCCCTCCGCCCGCGCGTTCGAGTTGGAAGCCCGTGTCTGGGCCGAACGCGGCATCACGGATTTTGAGTCTGCCGAGCGCTATATCCGCTCCGCCAGAGAACGGCGCAGTCAGGAAGGCGACATCAAGGCCGCTATGAAGATCGTTGACCGGGACTTTACGGATACCGAACGCCGCTATGTGGAGCAATGGCTGAACTGGGGTTTCCCGGCGGACGTAATCGCCCTGGCCTATGACAAGACGGTCACCAACACCCGCAAGTTCAGCCCCGCGTACATGAACAAGATTCTTATGAGCTGGAACGAAAAGGGCCTGCATACGCTGGCTGAGATTCAGGAAAAAGACCGCCCCGCAAGGCCCCGTTCTGCCGGCGGCACGGATTCCCGCCCGGCGGAGAGCATCGGCAGTCTCTGGGACAAAGTAAACCGGATTTGACAGGAGAACCGCTATGACTTATGATGGAAAGCTTCTTTCCCTTGCCCGCGCCGCGCTGGAGAAGGACCGGGAAGCCAATCAGGCCGAACGGCAGCGCCGGATCGATCAGGCGTATCACCGGATTCCGGAACTGGAACAGATCGATCTCACGCTGCGCTCCCATATGGCGGAACTGGTCCGTCTGACGCTTTTGAAACCCTCCGATCTTCAGGCGCAGATCCGACAGCTTCAGGACCGCAACCTTGATCTTCAGATGCGAAGGGCAGAGCTTCTGACAGAGAACGGATACGCCATTGACTGGCTGGACGAGATTTTTTCTTGCCCGGTCTGCCACGATACTGGCTATAACGGGACGGAAGTCTGTGACTGTCTCCGCAGGCGCTATAATCTGGAGATGACAAAGGAGCTCTCCGGCCTGCTGAAGAACGGCGACGAGTCGTTTGATCATTTTGACCTGAGTCTTTACCCCGACACTCCGGAGCCTGATTCGGGCTGTGTCCCCAGAGAGGCCATGGCCGTCGTTTTTGCCGGATGCAAAAAGTTCGCAGACCGTTTCCCCGATGTCTCCTCCAATCTTCTGCTGCGCGGGGACACCGGCCTCGGGAAGACCTATCTCTCCGCCTGTATCGCCCGTGTTGTCGCCGGGAAGGGCTATTCCGTCTGCTACGACTCCGCTTCCGTCGCCCTGGAGGCCTTTGAGCGGCAGAAATTCTCACGTGATCCGGAGGAAGCCGAAGCTGCCTCGGTCCGGGTGAAACGCATGCTTTCCTGTGATCTGATGATCCTCGATGATCTCGGAACCGAGATGGTCACGCCGATGTCCGTCAGCGCGCTCTATACCCTGATCAACACCCGCCTGAACGAAAGCCGGAGAACCATCATCAGCACCAACTGTTCCGACGAAGAGCTCTCCCGGCGCTACACGCCTCAGATCTGCTCCCGCATCCACGGTGAGTTTCTGGAACTGCCATTCTACGGCACCGATATCCGCCGTCTCAGGCACAAAAATTAAGTTGTGTTTCCTGTCATTTGTGCTATCATGTAATTGCTTTTAAAATTTTAACTGTTTCAGGAGGACATGTTATGGCTACAGCCCGCCGTCGCCGTATGGGCGACCGGAAAGAAGGGCGCCTGCTTCGCTCTCTGCCCGGTTTTGCGAAATTTATTCCCTTTATCATGCCCCAGCGCAACGACCGCTACATCCATTATGAGGAAGCTTTTGAGGTTACCCAGCTCGACCGCATGCTCCGGAAACTCCGTGTGGAGGGCTATAAGGGCATCGGGATTCTGCATTTTCTGATTGCCGCCTATATCCGCGGGATTTCCAGAATGCCGGGGATCAACCGTTTTGTTGTCGGTCGAAGGATCTATGCCCGGAACAACATCGAAGTCGTCATGACGGTCAAGCGCGCGCTCAGCATCGACGCCACGGAAACCACCATCAAGGTCGTCTTTGAGCCGACCGATACCATCCTTGATGTGTATCGCAAGATGAACGAAAAGATTGACGAGATCAAGTCCAGCGAAGATAACAACGGCACCGAAGACTTCGCGGATACCGTCGCCCGTCTCCCCCGTTTTCTGATCCGCTTCGCGCTCATGATTCTTCGGGTCATGGATTATTTCGGCTGGATACCGATGTCCCTGCTGAATGTAAGTCCCTTTCACGGTTCCATGATTATCACCGATCTCGGTTCACTTCGCATCGGGCCGATCTATCACCACATCTACAATTTTGGTACGCTTCCCGCGTTTATTGCCTTCGGCGCAAAACGGCATGCCTACGAGCTCAACCGCCGCGGCGAGATGGTCGACAAAAAATATGTCGACTGTAAGTTTGTTCTGGATGAGGGCATCGTTGACGGCCATTACTGGGCCCAGATGCTTCTTGCCTACCGCTACATGTTCGAACACCCTGAAATGCTTCTCTCCCCTCCCAGCAAGGTTGTGGAAGACATCGCCTGACCCGGTTTTTCTCAGCGGCTCTCTGGAGCCGCTTTTTTATTTCTGTTTTTGTTTCTGTCCTCGATTGTTATTGACAAACTACTGTTTTTGGTGTATATATAATTGGTTAGATAGTTGCATGATATATGATGGATGAATTATGTTCATTTGAAAGGCAGGCCTGATTTCCGTAGAAAGCACAGAAACCAGAAAAGAACGTGCGATTCTGGCCGGGCTGAACGCGCTCAGCATGGACCGCGCCGAGCGCTCCTCGGACAGCTCCATGGAAGAGCTGGCAGCCCTGGTCGAAACCGCCGGCGGCGAGGTCATCGTTACGCTGATTCAGAACCGGCCGTCTCCCGATCCCCGCAGTTTCATCGGCGACGGGAAGGTCGCGGAAATGAAAGCGCTGATTGCGCTGAACGACTGCGATCTCGCGGTCTTTGACAACGAGCTCTCCCCTTCTCAGATGCGGGTTCTGTCCGAGGATCTCGGGATCAAAGTTCTGGATCGATCCGGCCTCATTCTGGACATCTTTGCCCAGCGCGCCAGAACGCGGGAAGGAAAGCTCCAGGTAGAACTGGCACAGTACCAGTATCTGCTACCCCGGCTGACCGGCATGTGGACACATCTGGTGCGTCAGACCGCCTCCGGCGGCAGTTCGCCCATCGGGACGCGCGGTCCCGGCGAAACACAGCTGGAAACCGACCGGCGCCACATCCGCCGAAAGATTCAGGCCCTGCAGAGTTCTCTCGCCGAGGTTCGGAAACAGCGGAGCACCCAGCGAAGTCTGCGGCTCAAGAACCGCCTTCCGCTGGTCGCGCTCATCGGCTACACCAATGCCGGTAAGTCCACGCTGCTCAACACCCTGACCGCGTCTTCGATTCCGGCCAATGACAGGCTGTTTGATACGCTTGACCCGACGACCAGGCGTTTTCCGCTTGCTCCGGGGCAGGAGATTCTGCTCTCCGATACCGTCGGTTTTATCCGCAAGCTTCCCACCCATCTGGTGGAAGCGTTCAAGGCAACGCTGGAAGAGCTGCGCTACGCGGACGTTCTGCTGCATGTCATCGATCTCTCCAATCCCGAATGGGAAGAGCAGGCCGAAGTCGTAGACCGTCTTGTGCAGCAGCTCGGCGCCGAGCAGACGCCCTGCCTGCGCGTGTTCAACAAATGCGATCTCTACGTCGGAATTCTGCCCCACGGAGATGACGTTGTCTGTATCTCGGCCAAAACCGGTGAGGGAGCCGATGTGCTCACCGAGCGGCTGAGCACCATGCTCCGCGACGGCGTCCGGGAGACGGAGCTCCTTCTCCCCTATTCTGACGCGGGCGTGCTGGATGTGCTCCGGCGCGAGGCTCAGATTCTCTCTGCGGACTATGAGGATCTGGGGATCCGGGTTCGGGCCGAACTGACGCCGGAACTTTGCGGCAGATACCGGCAGTTTATTCCCGGATGGACAGAGCCTCATGAAGATTGGGAATAGCCTGGTATGTGGGGTGAGAAACTGAGTCATGTCTGAAGGATTTCGGATGCCTGCCGGGCCGGGCGAATCGGAGCTTATAGAAAAACGCTCCCGCTTTCTCGGGCACCTGATTCCGGCGGAATCGGAAGAGGAAGCAAAGGACTTCATTGCCCGAATGAAAAGACAATATCATGACGCCCGTCACAACTGCTGGTGCTATCGCCTTTACGAGGGGCCGGAACGCTTCTCCGACGACGGGGAGCCCCAGGGCAGCGCCGGTATGCCGATGCTGGAGGTGTTCCGCCGGGAAGAAGTTTTTAACTTCTGCTGTGTGGTGACGAGGTACTTCGGCGGTGTGCTTCTGGGGACAGGCGGCCTTTCCCGCGCTTATTCCGGATCGGCGAAACAGGCTCTCACGGAAGCCGGAACTCTTTGGATCGGAAGCTTCATGGAACTCAGCTTCTCCTGCCCGTACCGGCTGAGCGAGAAGCTGAAAAGTATGGTCTCGGCGGCCGGCGCCGTTCTGACGGATGTGCGCTATGATACAGACGTGAGCATGACGGTTCTGGCGGCGGAAGAAGCCGCGTCCGCGCTGGCTTTGCAGATCACGGAACTCAGCGGCGGAAAGATCCGGCCGACGATGCGTCAGACCAGACAGGCAGGAGGGCAGTCATGAGTCCCAGAGAAGAACGTGAACAGCTGGAACTGCTGCTCGTAGGTCCTTACGGCGTACGGGCAGCGGAAACGCGCGGCCGTATGACGGAAGAGAAGGAATGCGAGATCCGAACCTGCTTTCAGCGCGATGTGGACCGGATCACCCACTGCAAGTCCTTCCGGCGTCTGAAGCACAAAACCCAGGTTTTTCTTCAGCCGGAGGGAGACCACTATCGCACCCGCCTGACCCACACCCTGGAAGTCAGCCGTCTGGCCCGTACCGTGAGCCGTGCGCTGAAGCTGAATGAGGATCTTACAGAGGCCATCGCGCTCGGGCACGATCTCGGCCATACTCCCTTCGGTCACGCGGGCGAACGTGCGCTGAACCGGATTCACCCCGGCGGCTTTCGCCATTACGAGCAGAGCCTGCGGGTGGTGGATCTGCTTGAAAGCGGCGGAAAAGGGCTGAATCTGTGCTATGAGACCCGGATGGGAATTCTGAACCATACTCACGGCGCGCCGGATGACACGCGGGAAGCCACCTGCGTCCGTCTCTGCGACCGGATCGCCTATATCAATCACGATCTGGACGATTCGATCCGGGCCGGTCTTCTGACGGAAGAAGAAGTTCCGGACAAAATCCGCCTGGGCTGCGGCACACGCAATTCCGAGCGGATCAACAGCTTCATTACAGATCTGATCCGCAGCAGCAATGACGGAGTACTGCGGATGAGCGATGAGATGCAGGAGCTGTTCAACTACTTTCACAGCTTCATGTATTCCGATATCTACGTCAATCCCGTGGCCAAAGCCGAAGAGAGCAAGGTGGACGGGATTCTGGCGTCATTGTATGATGTCTATGTCGCCCACCCGGAAAAGCTGCCTTCGGATTTCGGCGGAGTGCTGGAGCGGGAGGGCCCCGAGCGGGCTGCCTGCGACTACATCAGCGGGATGACCGACGGATACGCAATGGAAAAATACGGCGAATGGTTTATTCCGTTTGCCTGGACGGTAAAGTGACGGTTTCGGCTGTGCGCAGCCGTCGGCCAGAGAGGAGTTTGTGAGGACGCCATGGCCTTTCCGGAAAACTTTATTCAGGAACTGACGGAGCGCAGTGACATCGTCGATGTTGTCGGCAGTTACGTCTCCCTCGGGAAGCGCAGCGGAGCAAATCTCTTCGGGCTCTGTCCGTTTCATAATGAGCGGACTCCGTCTTTCGCGGTGAATCCGGCAGGCCAGTTCTACCACTGCTTCGGCTGCGGCAAGGGCGGCGGCGTGATCAACTTCATCATGGAGATTGAAAATCTCTCCTATCCGGATGCCGTGGCATTTCTGGCCAAACGTGCCGGAATGCAGATGCCGGAGGATTCCTATGACCGGGACGCGAAGAAACGCGCGAGGCTGCTTGCGGCCAACCGGGACGCAGCGAGATGGTTTTATGAGCAGCTTGTCACACCCGAGGGCAAGCGCTGCACCGACTATATGGCCGGGCGCAGGATCTCTCCGGCCGTCGCCAGACGCTTCGGCCTCGGCTTTGCGCCGCAGAGAAGTGAGGCCTTTCTCGCCGCCATGCGTCAGAAGGGTTACAGCGACTGGGAACTCAGCGACGCCGATCTGATCCGCAGAGGCGATCACGGCTTTTACAGCACCTTCCGGGATCGGCTCATGTTCCCCATCATCGACGTACGCGGGAACGTGATCGGCTTTTCCGGCAGAACCCTGGGGGACGCCGGAGCCAAGTATCTCAACAGCAAGGACACGCTTGTGTTCAACAAAGGCCGAAACCTCTTCGCGCTGAATCTCGCGAAGAAGTCCAAGGCCGGATATATCATTCTCTCAGAGGGCAACATCGACATCGTGGCGCTGCACCAGGCCGGTTTTGATTCGGCGGTTGCATCGCTGGGGACCTCCCTGACGCCGGAGCAGGCAAGGCTTATCAGCCGCTACACCAATGAGGTGATCATTGCCTATGACAACGACGGAGCGGGGATCAAAGCCTCCCAGCGGGCAATCGGGATTCTGGAGCGGCTGGACCTCAAGGTCCGGGTGCTGCGCATGACCGGTGCGAAGGATCCGGATGAATACATCAAGACCCGCGGAGCGGATGCGTTCCGCAACCTTCTGGAGGGTTCCGAGGACCAGGTGGATTACCGCCTCGGTGCCGTGACAGCGAAGTATGACCTGAGCCAGGACGACCAGAAGGTTGCTTTCCTGAAAGAAGCCAGCGCCCTGCTTGCAACCCTACCTGGGGCGGTTGAGCGTGAAGTATACGCCATCCGGGTCGCGGGTCAGGCCGGAGTCGGCCAGGATGCCGTCATCCGGGAAGTCGAGCGGCGCAGAAAGCAGCTGCTTCGAAAGGCCGCCCGTACGGAAGAGCAGGAACTGAACCGGCCGGAGCGCATGGCGCAGCCGGCAGACAAGGAACTGCGTTACCGGAACCCGGTTTCGGCCGCCGCGGAGGAGGGCGTGATCCGCCTGCTCTATAAGGATCCGGCTCTGGAGAAGGAGGTCGGCCTGCCGGACGCTTCCGTGTTTTCGTCCGAAGCGCTGGGACGGATCTATTCGATTCTGCGCCAGAAGATTGAAGAAGGCGGCACGGTAAGCATCTCTTCTCTCTCCGCTGTACTCAGCCGGGAGGAAATGAGTCTCCTGGTCAGCATCCTTCAGAAACCGGAAGTTCTGTCCAGCGGCCGGCGGGCCCTGCAGGACTATATTATGAGAATACGCGAACAGCATGAGCTGGAAGCCGGAGGCAGCGAGCTTGACCTCAATGCCCTGCGGGACAGGCTCAGAGAACGAAAGGGGTACCATCCATGAATGACGAACTGCAACTGACCGAAGAAGATCTCGAGAGCATGGCTGACAAGCTCATCGAGGAGGCAGCCGGCGCGGATATCGCCGGTCAGCAGGAGACAGAACTGATCAAAAGCAGAAAAAAGTCTCCCCGCAAGAAAGAGGGACCTGTCGATACCAGGCCGCCCGAGGTCCGGCTGCAGGAGCTTTTTGACAAAGGCAAAAAAGCCGGAAAGCTCACCACCAAGGACCTGGATCTTCTCAACGAGCTGAACCTGGACGCAGAGGCGATTGACAAGTTCTATGAGCAGCTGGAACAGGCCGGCATTGACATCGACTACGCCGGAGCCGACCTGATGCCGGTCCTGGATGACGATCTGCTGCCGGAGCTGGACGATCTCAGCGAGGTGGAAGAGGTTCCCACCGAAGAGGTGACGGATACCGACGCGCTGATGGACAGCTTTGCCACGGATGACCCGGTACGCATGTACCTCAAGGAGATCGGCAAGGTTCCTCTGCTGACGCCGGAAGAGGAACTGGATCTGGCAAAGCGCATGTCCGAAGGCGACGAAGAAGCCAAACGCCGCATGACGGAAGCCAACCTTCGTCTTGTTGTTTCCATCGCAAAGCGCTATGTCGGGCGCGGCATGCTGTTCCTGGATCTGATTCAGGAAGGAAACCTCGGTCTTATCAAGGCCGTGGAAAAGTTTGACTATACCAAGGGTTACAAGTTCTCGACCTATGCCACCTGGTGGATTCGTCAGGCCATCACGAGGGCCATTGCCGACCAGGCGCGCACCATCCGCATTCCGGTTCACATGGTTGAGACCATCAACAAGACCATCCGGGTCTCCCGGCAGCTGCTGCAGGAGCTGGGGCATGATCCCAGCGCTGAGGAAATCGCCGCGGAGATGGACATGCCGGTGGAGAAGGTCAGGGATATTCTGAAGATCGCGCAGGAGCCGGTCTCGCTGGAAACCCCGATCGGCGAAGAGGAAGACTCTCACCTTGGTGATTTCATTCCCGATGAGGATGCCTCAGAGCCGTCGGAAGCCGCCTCCTTCTCCCTGCTGCGTGAGCAGCTCGAAGAAGTGCTCGAAACCCTTGCTCCGAGAGAGAAGAAGGTTCTGGAACTTCGCTTCGGCATTGTGGACGGGCGGACCCGCACGCTTGAAGAGGTCGGCAAGGAGTTCAACGTTACCCGTGAGCGTATCCGTCAGATTGAGGCGAAGGCCCTGCGGAAGCTCCGCCATCCCAGCCGCAGCAAGAAGCTCCGCGACTTTTTGAACTGAGCCGCATCTCTTCCGCTTGCATCAGCCGGCAGCCTCTCTGCTG
>Ga0256404_1005734_pt1 | contig 21525 bp, 19 predicted proteins | sample RumenRJG_01DNA_FD_185990 | JGI IMG/M metagenome (GOLD analysis project Ga0256404, IMG submission 185990) | Bovine rumen microbial communities from Lethbridge, Alberta, Canada - RJG_01 | ecosystem: Host-associated > Mammals > Digestive system > Stomach > Rumen | place: Canada: Alberta | collected...
ATGCCAGCGATGCAGGCGTAATGGTAGCCGAGGTTCTTGACGTTATCTATGACTTCGGCTGTCTTCGTGGCGCCGAAGTGGTTGTAGCAGTTTGCGACGAGCTGACCGAGCTGCTTCTTCGCGATGCGGATACCGAGGCACCACTGACCGGTCTTCTCATCCTTATGATAGTAGCGCAGCTCCGGCGGCAGTATCTCGTTGAAGATCATGCGGCCGAGCGACGTCTTGACGAGGCCATAGCCATCGATGCGCGTCTCGATCTCCGCCTGCAGCTCGAGGTCGTGCTGCTGGTAGGCCAGCAATGCTTCGGCAATGCCCGTAAAGACCTTGCCCTCGCCCTTCGCGCCTGGCTTCAGTATCGTCAGGTAGTAGGAGCCGAGCACCATATCCTGCGTCGGGACGATGATCGGCTTGCCGTCCTTCGGAGCCAGGATGTGGTTTGCAGCCAGCATCAGTATGCGCGCCTCAGCCTGAGCCTCGGCCGACAGCGGCAGATGGATAGCCATCTGGTCACCATCGAAGTCCGCGTTATAAGCCGTGCAGGCCAGCGGATGAAGCTTCAGGGCATGGCCCTCGGTCAGTACCGGCTCGAAAGCCTGGATACCGAGACGATGCAGTGTCGGAGCACGGTTCAGGAGGACCGGATGCTCTTTGATGACATCCTCGAGCATATCCCAGACCTCAGGACGTGCGCGCTCGACCATGCGCTTCGCCGACTTTATGTTATTTGCCAGACCGGACTGCACGAGCTTCTTCATGACGAACGGCTTGAACAGCTCGAGTGCCATGACTTTCGGCAGGCCGCACTGATGCAGCTTGAGCTCCGGACCGACAACGATAACGGAACGGCCGGAATAGTCGACGCGCTTGCCGAGCAGGTTCTGACGGAAACGTCCCTGCTTGCCCTTGAGCATATCCGAGAGCGACTTCAGCGCACGGTTGCCCGGGCCCGTGACCGGACGGCCGCGACGGCCGTTATCGATGAGTGCATCGACCGCTTCCTGCAGCATGCGTTTCTCGTTGCGGACGATGATATCCGGTGCCCCGAGATCGAGCAGGCGCTTCAGGCGGTTGTTGCGGTTGATGACACGACGATAGAGGTCATTGAGGTCGGACGTGGCGAAACGGCCGCCATCCAGCTGGACCATAGGACGCAGCTCCGGCGGTATGACCGGTACGACGTCGAGAATCATCCAGCTCGGCTTATTGCCGGACTTGCGGAAAGCTTCGACGACCTCGAGACGGCGGATCGAACGGATCTTCTTCTGCCCCGAGCTCGTGCGAACCTCTTTGCGGAGCTGCTCGCTCATCGCATCGAGGTCGAGCTCCTCGAGGAGCTCTTTCACTGCCTCGGCGCCCATGCCGACGCGGAAAGCACCGCGGCCATATTTATCTACGGCCTCATGGTACTCCCGCTCCGTCAGCAGGGATTTCTTCGCGAGATCCGTGCTGCCTGCATCCAGCACGATATAGCTGGCAAAGTACAGGACTTTCTCGAGGGCGCGCGGCGATATGTCCAGTATGAGGCCCATACGGCTCGGTATGCCCTTGAAATACCATATATGCGATACCGGAGCAGCCAGCTCGATATGGCCCATGCGCTCACGGCGCACTTTAGCGCGAGTCACCTCGACGCCGCAGCGGTCGCATATGACGCCCTTATAGCGGATGCGCTTGTACTTGCCGCAGTGGCATTCCCAGTCGCGGGTTGGTCCGAATATGCGCTCGCAGAACAGGCCGTCACGCTCCGGCTTGAGCGTACGATAGTTTATGGTCTCCGGCTTCTTTACCTCGCCGTACGACCACTCACGTATCTTTTCCGGCGAGGCCAGGCCGATGCGCATTGAATCGAAATTATTTACATCCAGCAAAGAGATGACACTCCCCTCTTATTCCTCACCCTTGGTATCGCTATCAGATGGCGCCGTGGAATCCTCTACCATAGCACCGATATCAGCAATTATATCGTTGGCATTGCTGTCATCATTGCTGGCAGCACCTGCCTCGTACTGGTCAGCATTCGTCTCGTCCGTCCGAGCTGCAGCTCCCTGTCTGGTCGGATCTACGCCATCGACATCGAGGTCGAGCTTTCTAGCGCGCTCATTGATGCTGACATCATCGTCATCATCATCGTCGGAGATGCTGATCTCCTTGGCATCCGAATTCAGTACCTTGATATCAAGGCCGATGGACTGGAGTTCCTTGATGAGGACCTTGAACGACTCCGGTACGCCCGGCTCAGGGATGTTCTCGCCCTTGACGATCGCCTCGTAAGCCTTGACACGGCCCTTGACATCATCGGACTTGACCGTCAGCATTTCCTGCAGCGTGTAGGCAGCGCCGTAAGCCTCGAGTGCCCAGACCTCCATCTCGCCGAAGCGCTGGCCGCCGAACTGGGCTTTACCACCGAGCGGCTGCTGCGTGACGAGGGAGTACGGGCCCGTCGAACGGGCATGGATCTTATCATCGACGAGGTGATGCAGTTTCAGGAAGTAGGTGCAGCCAACAGTGACACGGTTCTCGAACGGCTCGCCCGTACGGCCATCATAGAGGACCGTCTTACCATCTTCCGGCAGGCCGGCCAGACGGACCGTGCCGAACACATCATCCTCGCCTGCACCATCAAAGACTGGTGTAGCGATATGGATGCCGGCCTCATCCGGTTTCGGCATACCGTATTTATCGAAATCATAGCCCGCAGCCCGCAGTCTGGCCTCGACCGTAGGATCGCCAGCCTTGATCTGCTTGCCGAGCTCACGGACAGCCATGCCGAGATGAACCTCAAGCACCTGCCCGATGTTCATGCGGGACGGCACGCCCAAAGGATTCAGCACGATATCGACCGGAGTACCATCCGGCAGGAACGGCATATCCTCCTGACGCATGATGCGCGAAACGACACCCTTGTTGCCGTGACGACCGGACATCTTATCGCCGACGGAGATCTTGCGCTTCTGCGCGATGTAGACGCGCACCTGGCGATTTACGCCAGCCGGCAGCTCATCGTTATTCTCACGGCTGAAGACCTTGACATCGACGACCTTGCCCTGCTCACCATGCGGCACGCGCAGCGAGCTGTCGCGGACCTCGCGGGCCTTCTCACCGAATATAGCGCGGAGCAGGCGCTCCTCAGCGGAGAGCTCCGTCTCGCCTTTCGGCGTGACCTTGCCGACGAGGATATCGCCCGGACGCACATCGGCACCGATGGAGATGATACCTTCTTCATCGAGGTCTTTCAGAGCATCCTCCGACACATTCGGCACATCGCGAGTGATCTCCTCAGGGCCGAGCTTCGTATCGCGCGCATTGGACTCGTACTCCTCGATATGGATGGAGGTATAGAGATCGCGCTTGACGAGGTTCTCCGAGAGCAGGACAGCATCCTCGTAGTTGTAGCCCTCCCAAGGCATATAGGCAACGATGATATTATAGCCGAGAGCCAGCTCGCCATGGTCCGTAGCCGGGCCATCAGCGATCGGCTGCTTCTCCTCGACTTCATCGCCCTTATAGACGATAGGAACCTGGTTGATGCAGGTGCCCTGGTTCGAGCGCAGGAACTTCTGCAGTTTATAGTGGTCGAGCTCGCCATTCTCGCGGCGGAGATCGATATAATCAGCCGTAACGTCCTCTACCGTGCCGGCGTGCTTCGCGAGGATCATAACGCCCGAGTCACAGGCGGCCTTGTACTCCATGCCAGTACCGACGAGCGGGGCCTGCGTGCGCAGCAGAGGAACTGCCTGGCGCTGCATGTTCGCGCCCATCAGAGCACGGTTGGCATCATCATTTTCGAGGAACGGGATCATAGCCGTAGCGATGGAGAACACCTGACGCGGGCTCACATCCATGTAGTCGACCTTGTTGCGGTCGAACAGACTGGTTTCCTCATGATGACGACCCGTGACACGCTCATTCTTGAACCACTCGTTCTCATCGAGCGGCTCATTGGCCTGAGCGATGATGAACTCATCCTCTTCGTCGGCCGTCAGATAGCGGACCTCATCGGTCACCGTATGGTTGACTTTGTCGACGCGGCGATACGGCGTCTCCATGAAGCCGAACTGGTTCACGCGCGCATAGGTAGCGAGCGAGCCAATCAGACCGATGTTCGGTCCCTCAGGCGACTCGACCGGGCACATACGGCCATAGTGCGAGTTATGGACATCGCGGACTTCGAATCCGGCGCGCTCACGCGACAGACCGCCCGGGCCCAGGGCCGACAGGCGGCGCTTATGCGTCAGCTCGGACAGCGGATTATGCTGATCCATGAACTGCGACAGCTGCGAGGAGCCGAAGAACTCCTTGACGGCAGCCACAACCGGACGGATATTGATGAGTGCCTGCGGCGTGATGATATCCGAATCCTGTATGGTCATGCGCTCACGCACGACACGCTCCATGCGCGAGAGGCCGATGCGGAACTGGTTCTGCAGCAGTTCACCCACGGCACGCACGCGGCGGTTGCCGAGATGATCGATATCGTCTGTATTGCCTACGCCTTCCATGAGGTTCAGCAGATAGTTGATTGAAGCAATGATGTCATTGCGCGTGATGGTGCGATCATGGATATCGAGCGTCGGCGATGCCAGCACCTTGAGCTTGCTGCCATCCTTCTGCTTCAGATACATGACGATGAGCTCGCCCTTGCCATCCTCGCCAGCGCCGAAAATCTCGCGCTCACGATCAACATCGACCGCGTCGAGCATATCCTCGGTGACCGTCTCGTCAGCCGGGATGACGATCTCGCCCGTGGACTTGTCCACGATCGGCTCAGCCAGTACGCGGCCGAGGATGCGGCGCTTCCAGCCGAGCTTCTTCGTCAGCTTGTAGCGGCCCACCGTAGCGAGGTCATAGCGCTTCGGATCGAAGAACAGGCTCTCGAGGAGCTGCTGGGCGTTGTCCTCGTTCGCCGGCTCACCCGGACGGAGGCGCTTATAGATCTCTATGACCGACTGCGCATGCGACTTCACGATATCATCATCGCGCTCGAGCGTAGCCTTTATATGAGGATCATCGCCGAACAGGTTCAGTATCTCCTCATCCGTCACGAAGCCCAGTGCGCGGATGAAATACGTCACTGGCATCTTGCGCGTACGATCGATACGGACGGACACTACATCATTCGTATCCGTCTCGAGCTCTATCCAGGCACCACGGTTCGGGATGACCGTAGCATTGTAGAGATGCTTGCCGGTCGGGTCGATCTCCTCACCATAGTAAGCACCTGGTGAGCGAACGAGCTGGCTGACGATGACACGCTCAGCACCATTGATGATGAATGTGCCTGTGTCCGTCATCAGGGGGAAATCCCCCATGAAAACATCCTGCTCCTTTATCTCGCCGGTCTCGTTATTGAGGAGGCGGACATTGACCCGTAAAGGCGCAGCCAGCGTTATATCGCGGTTCTTGCACTCATCGAGATCATATTTCGGTTCACCGAGCGAGAAGCTCTCGAAGGAAAGCACGAGATTTCCCGAAAAATCGGTGATTGGCGAAATATCATGGAATACTTCCTGCAGCCCCTCGTCGAGGAACCACTTGTAGCTGCCGCGCTGGATGTCCAGCAGATGCGGCATCTCCATGACCTCTTTGATCCTGGCATAGCTATACCTGGTTCTTTTGCCCACCGGCACAGGATTAAACATTAAATCCTTCACCCCTTAGCCTGAGAAATGAAAATCTTAAACATGGGAATCATGCTGCTTGCGGGAGACAATAAAAAAACAAGGTGAAGTTTCTTACCGACCTTGCTCCTCTTTGCCTATATCCTTTCCGTCAGCGCATAGTTTCCCCTATGTAGTTACCTGTAGTTTTTTACTTTAGCATAGTTTTTCTCAGCTGTCAAGGTTTTTTCATTGACAGTTGCAAAAAACCATTTAAAAAAGGACCGCCCCAGCGGAGCGGCCCTCGTAGACTAAATGGGAAAACTGAAATTACTTCAGCTCAACCTTTGCGCCAGCCTCTTCGAGCTTAGCCTTCATAGCCTCAGCATCAGCCTTAGCTACACCCTCTTTGACGTTGCCCGGGGCACCATCAACGAGAGCCTTAGCCTCTTTCAGGCCCAGGCCGGTGATCTCGCGAACAGCCTTGATCACGTTGATCTTCTTGTCGCCGATATCGGTCAGAACGACGTCGAACTCGCTCTTCTCCTCAGCAGCAGCACCGCCAGCAGCACCGCCAGCAGCAGCAACAGCAACCGGAGCAGCAGCGCTGACACCGAACTTCTCTTCCATAGCCTTTACGAGCTCGCTCAGCTCGAGGACAGTCATGTTCTCAATGGCTTCCATGATTTCTTCTTTAGTCATTATGATATACCTCCAAATTTGTGTTATAGTCTTACTTCATGCGGGTCGCCCCGCCCTTATGCAATCAATCTGCGATCAGGCAGATTCCTTCTGGGCACGCACAGCGTCAAGCACATAGACAGCGTTGCGAATGACACCCTGCAGTACGTTGACCGTATTGCTGATCGGAGCATTCATGCTGCCAAGCAGCTTGGCGATGAGTTCCTCGCGGGACGGCAGAGCTGCCAGAGCCTTGACCTCGTCAACGCTGATGACCTTGCCCTCAACCATACCGATTTTCACGAAGAGCTTGCCGTCATCTTCCAGCTTGTTCTTCTTCATGAAATCGCAGATGACTTTGGCCGGAGCCACCGCATCCTCCGTCGAGAATGCGAAAGCCGTCGTACCGGAAAGCACCTCGTCGAGGCCCTCGATGCCGGCAGCCTCAGCGGCGCGACGCAACATCGTGTTCTTTACGACGTGGTAGCTGACGCCAGCCTCGCGGAGCTCGCGGCGCAGCTCGGTATCCTGAGCAACCGTCAGGCCTTTGTAACCAGTCAGCACGACGCTCTTAGCGGCAACGAGCTGATCCTTAAGACCATCGACGATCGCCTGTTTTTCCTTCAAAACAACTTCACTACTCAAATCATATACACCTCCTGTCGATTTTATTTTAAAGCCTGCAAAAAAACCTCCGGCTGCTCGCCGGAGGTTACATTTTCAAAGTAAGTCTCCGACCTCGGCAGGCGACGTATTGTCGTTAGAGAAAATCAACCTGCTGTCTACAGCCTTCGTATTTAGTTAAGCGCCTTTTTTGCGTAAGCGGCGCTCCCTGTCATTCGCTTAGGCGAACTGGACCGGTACGCCCGGGCCCATCGTCGAGGCAACCGTCACGGAACGGATATACTGTCCCTTGGCAGCAGCCGGCTTTACGCGAATCAGGGTATCCATCAGGGCCTGGAAGTTCTGCTGAAGCTTCTCAGCGTCGAAAGATGCCTTGCCGATAGGAACATGGACATTGCCCTGCTTATCGGTGCGGTACTCGACTTTACCTGCTTTAATCTCGCCAATGGCCTTCGTGAGATCCATGGTGACCGTACCCAGTTTCGGGTTCGGCATGAGGCCGCGCGGGCCGAGGATCTTACCAAGACGACCGACCGTGCCCATCATGTCCGGAGTAGCGACAGCGACATCGAAGTCGAGCCAGCCGCCCTGGATCTTCTGCACAATCTCATCGGAGCCGACGAAATCTGCACCTGCAGCCTCGGCCTCCTTGACCTTCTCGCCCTTGGCAAAGACGAGAACGCGGGTTACTTTGCCGGTGCCGTTCGGCAGAACCATGGCACCGCGCACCTGCTGGTCAGCATACTTCGGATCTACGCCGAGACGTACATGGAGCTCGATGGTCTCATCGAACTTAGCCGTAGCCGTCTTCTTGACGAGGTCCATAGCCTCAGCCGGTGCATAAAGCTTGCCAGCCTCTACGAGCTTGGCAGCTTCCTGATATTTCTTACCAGGTTTTGACATGCTTATTCTCCTTTTCGTGGTACAAACGGTATTTGCCTCCCACGGGTACGAGCGTCAATCTCAGTCGACGATCTCGATGCCCATGCTGCGGGCAGTGCCCTCGATCATGCTCGTAGCAGTCTCGATGTTAGCAGCGTTGAGGTCTTTCATCTTCTGCTCAGCTATCTCACGAGCCTTAGCGCGCGGCAGCTTAGCGACCTTGTTCTTGTTCGGCTCACCCGAAGCCTTCTCGATACCAGCTGCTTTCTTGAGCAGAACCGGTGCCGGCGGGGTCTTCGTGATGAACGTGAACGAACGATCCTCGAATACGGTAATCTCTACCGGGATTATGAAACCAGCCTGCTGCTTCGTGCGCTCATTGAACTCCTTGCAGAAGCCCATGATGTTCACACCTGCCTGGCCGAGTGCCGGGCCAACCGGAGGAGCCGGAGTAGCTTTGCCTGCCATAATCTGGAGTTTCACCATCTTGGAAACTTTCTTTGCCATTATAATTCCACCTCCTTAAAGTGGTGTCTCTATCACTTGTTTACTTGCTGATGCAAGCTCAGAGCTTTTCGACCTGCTTGTAGTCAAGATCCACAGGGATATCATCGACCTCGGCCTTTATGCGGCCGTTCTCAGAGTCAACCTCCAGAATCTTGCCTGTATAATTCTCGAATACGCCCGAGGTGACACGAACCGAATCACCGACCTCGAAATCAAGCTGCGGGCTCACGAGCTCCGCATCGCTCTTTTTCAGTATGCGATCGGCTTCAGCAGCGGTGAGTGGTATCGGATGCTTCTCAGATCCGACAAAGCCGGTCACGCCCGTAGTATTACGCACGACATACCAGCTGCGCTCATCGACAATCATATCGACCAGCACATAGCCCGGGAAAACTTTGCGCGGAACAATCCGCTTCTCGCCGTTCTCCTTGATCTCTACTTCATCCTCGACTGGCACAACCACGTTGAAGATCTTGTCCTTCATGCTGTCCGAGTTCTGAATCAGGCGCTCGATATTGGCCTTGACCTTGTTCTCATAGCCCGAATAGGTATGAATGACATACCAAGCCCGCCCCGGGTTATCCTCGTGCAGGTTCATCTCTTCTTTATCTGCCATGTCTATCTCCCCGACTACCTTATGATGACGTTGAACACTCGAGCAAATATCGTGTCGCAGATCCATATGAGAGCGCAGACCACCACGACCGCGATGCCGACAACGCCGGTATCGGTGATGACTTCCTGCTTGCTCGCCCACGATACTTTCTTCATCTCGGCGATTACCTCGTCGAGGAATTTCTTTACCGCCATCTGATGTCTCCGATCATCCAGAAAATACGCAGATTACTTTGTCTCCTTGTGGAGAGTATGTTTCTTGCAGTGGCTGCAATACTTGTTCATCTCCAGGCGATCTGGATTATTCTTCTTGTTCTTGTTCGTACGGTAGTTGCGATTATGGCAAACCGTGCACTCAAGAGTTATGTTGTTGCGCATTCTTTCACACCCCTTACGCGTATATTCTATGACATACTGCCTTTCAAAACGTCACTAATATAATTTAGCATACCTTGCAAGGTCTGTCAACCATAAAACCTTGACAAGCTGGGAAAATTTATCAGGACTAGCAGCTAAGCATAAATATAACCCCTCGTCAGAGGGGTTTATAATCAATTGGTGGCGGCGAGGAGATTCGAACTCTTGACACTGCGGGTATGAACCGCATGCTCTAGCCAACTGAGCTACGCCGCCTTATTTATAATGGAGCTGATGACCAGGATTGAACTGGTGACCTTATCCTTACCAAGGATACGCTCTACCGACTGAGCTACATCAGCACACTGACACATTTGGTTGCGGGGATAGGACTTGAACCTATGACCTTCGGGTTATGAGCCCGACGAGCTACCGACTGCTCCACCCCGCGATAATAGTGGTGGGCAGGGATGGATTCGAACCATCGTAGCCGTGAGGCGGCAGATTTACAGTCTGCTCCCTTTAACCACTCGGGCACCTACCCATATATATCGCAACCTATATAATAGGATGTCGTCTTTGGTTGCGGGGATAGGACTTGAACCTATGACCTTCGGGTTATGAGCCCGACGAGCTACCGACTGCTCCACCCCGCGATATTCATTCGCCGTCTGGGAGCTTATTTGCTTGGCTCAGCTCACAACCGGCTGACAAGAAAATATTATAGAGTATATCGCACCATCTGTCAACACCTTTTTTGAAAAAAATTCGAAGTCATGAAAAAATACGGATCCAGCCATATAAAACAACGGGAATCCCCCCATGTTTAGGGATGATTCCCGCCGCCTTCCATCATTATTTTTTCGGCTCGTCCTTCTCTGCCGGCTCCATACCATCGTCAAAGAGATACATATATCTCTGCTTGAACTCCTCCGGCTCCATGCGATAGGCATTCGCGAGGCCCGGATCGTCGAGATCCTCCCGCTCGAGCCGCATCATGAAGCCGCGCGCGATCTGATAGTGCACCGAGTTGATATTGACCTTGCGCACTTTCGTCTTGCCCGTAGCCGGATCCTTGATATCATCGAACTTCATCGGTACCGCCTTGTTGTTCTGCAGCGATATGAGGCAGCCCGAGCCACCGTTCATGAGGAACTGCACCGCTGAGAATCCGAGCGAGCGAGCATAGTCGATATCATAGGCGATCGGTGCCGTGCAGCGCAGCTCATAGCCGATTTCCTTATCGATGATCGATATCTTTATGCCGATCTTCTTGACCTCGGCCAGTACCGCCTGCTTCAGTATCTCACCGAAGTCGAGCTCGCTGTAGCGGATATGGCCATGCTCATCCTTCACGACATGACCGAGCTTATCGAAGTCCTCCGGCGCAATCTTCTCGATGACGCCCTCAGCGATGACCGCCACACCGTAATTCTTGCCCGTGAGGTAGCGCTTCACGACCGAGCCCGTGATGATGTCGACGACCTGCTGCAGCGGGATGTGCTCCTGCGGGAACTCTTCGGGGATGATCGTGATGGCGGCACCGGCACTGCGCCCCATGCCCAGAGCCAGATGTCCCGCCGTTCGGCCCATGGCGATGGCGAAATACCAGCGGTTGTTCGTCGTATGCGCATCCTCCATGAGATTCTCGATCTCCGTCGTACCGAAAGCCCGCGCCGTCTCAAAGCCGAATGTCGGCACGCCCTCCGGCAGTGGCAGATCGTTATCAATGGTCTTCGGCACATGTACGACATTAATCGTGCGGCCCATCTTCTTCGCGTACTCCGAGACCGCCATAGAGCTGAACGCCGTATCATCGCCGCCGATGGTCACGAGGTGCGTGACACCGAGCTCTGTCAGCGTCTCAACGCAGGTGCGCAGGTCCGACTCCTTCTTCGTCGGATTGAAGCGCGACATTTTCAATATGCAGCCGCCCGTCAGATGGATGCGACTGATATCCTTCGGCTCGAGGCGGATGTAGTTCTTCTCGCCCCGTGCGATACGTGAGAAACCATCGTAAATGCCGATGACGTCCCAGCCATGGCGCGTCCCCTCATTTACGATAGCGGATATGACGCTGTTGATTCCCGGAGCCGGACCTCCGCCGCAGACGATAGCGATTACCTTCTTGATGCCGATCATGTAGATATACCCCCTTCGGATTTCTTCTTTGTCTATGTCTGCTTATTTCGCCATTGCTACGGGTTTATCCTGCCTAAATATAATATACTTTTCGAAAAATCACGAAAACTCATGCGAAAAAGCGATAAAACAAGCCTCCTCCTGAGGAGAAAGCTTCATAAATGGAGCATCCCCCTTTGGGGGAGGAGGACCGCGCTAGCGGTGGTGGGGGTGGCGAGCTGGTAACTTTACTCGAGTACTATCGCATAAACGGCCCACTAACAAATAACCCAAGCAGCCGAGTCATCAATGTGTTGCCGAACGCTACACCGCGCCTCGCCACCCCTATCGCCTCGCTACGCTCGGCACTTCCCCCAAAGGGGGCAGCTTATATTACACCCCCTTCTCCTCAGGAGAAGGCTGTAAGTGCGAAGCTAGCTTCAGAAGCGACGCCGGGAGCGGTGGGTCGCGTTGCTCTTCGTCCGCAACTTCTTGCGTCCTGTCGTGCGCTTCTTATGCAGCGGCTGCCGCGCCTTCTTGTGCTCGACACGCTGCTTCTTGAGGCCTTCTACGACCTTGCTCTGTACCGTCACATGCTTCCTGTGATGGGCACGCGCGCTGCGCGTCTTTTCGAGTCGTGCCTTTATGCCGGCCTCTATGCGCCGCAGCAAATCGTACTGCCGCGAATTGACGAACGTGATCGCTTTGCCCTTGTCCCCCGCACGACCTGTGCGCCCGATACGATGGATATACGTATCCGCATCATGCGGGATATCGTAGCTCACGACATGCGTGACACCCTCGATATCGAGGCCGCGGGCCGCGATGTCGGTTGCACATAGGATCTGCAGCTCCGCCTGACGGAAGCGGCGCAGCACGAGCGCCCGCTGTGTCTGCGTGAGATCGCCATGCAGCTCATCGGCCAGATAGCCGCGCTTCGCGAGCTCCATCGTCAGCTGATGCGCCCGCTGCTTCGTATGGCAGAAGACCATCATGAGGTAGGGCTGCTCCGCATTGATGATCTCGCAGAGACGGTCGACCTTCGTATCCTCATGCGTGTCGATGATGACCTGCTCGATATTGTCGAGCGTTACATGCTCGCCCTTGATCTCGATGCGTTGTGGATCGCGCATGAACTGACGGGCCAGTGCCTTCACCCGGTCTGGCATCGTCGCCGAGAATAGCCCCAGCTGCCGGTCGGCAGCCGTATTCTTCAGCAGCGTCTCCACGTCCTCGATAAAGCCGAGCTTCAGCATTTCATCTGCTTCATCGAGTACGACCTTGTTCACCTGCGACAGATCGATCGTGTGCCGGCGCATATGATCGAGCAGCCGCCCCGGCGTCCCGATGATGATCTGCGGATGACGGCGCAGCCGGAGCTTCTGCCGCTCGATATCCTGCCCGCCATAGATGACGAGCGATGAGATATCCGTCACCCGTCCCAGCTGAGCAGCGACCTTCGCTATCTGGATGGCCAGCTCCCGAGTCGGTGTGACGACGAGTGCCTGTGCGACATCGGCCTGCGGCTTGATCTTCATGAAGATCGGCAGCAGGAACGCCAATGTCTTCCCGGTCCCGGTCTGGGCCTGCACGATGGCATCGCTGCCTGAGCGCACTACCGGTATGGCCTGCTCCTGCACGGGGGTGGGCTCCTTTATGCCCATGTGTTTCAAGGCATCCAGCAACACCTCGCTGACGCCCAGCTCGCGGAATGTCGTCATTATGAAGAAAGTACCTCCGTTCCTGTCTCCGTGATGAGAATCGTCTTCTCCCACTGTGCCGATAGGCTGTGGTCCTTCGTGCGGACCGTCCAGCCATTCCCTTTGTCAATCGTTATCTTATAGCCGCCGGCATTGATCATCGGCTCGACCGTCAGCGTCATGCCCGGCACGAGCAGCATGCCGGTGTCCTTCTCCCCGGTATGGGCCACGAACGGGTCGGAGTGGAACTCCTTGCCGACGCCATGACCACCGAAATCGGTTACGACGGAGAACCCATTCTCCTCGGCGTGCTGGCCGCAGGCGGCTCCGATATCGCCGAGATAATGCCACGGCTTAGCCGCAGCGATGCCAAGCTCCATGCACTCGCGGGTGACCTCGACCAGATGACGGGCAGCCGGTGAGACATCGCCGATCATCACCATGCGCGAAGCGTCCGCATAGTAGCCATTGAGCTCCGTCGTGATATCGATGTTGGCGATATCGCCGTTCTTGAGTATCTCCTTCTGCGATGGGATACCATGGCATACCACATCATTGACCGAAATGCAGATGCTCTTCGGGAATCCCTCGAAATTCAGGCAGGCAGGATAGGCTCCCTTGCCGACGATATAGTCATGCGCCGCCTGATCGAGCTCTGCCGTGCTCACGCCCTCTTTGGCCAGGCTGCACACGAGATCGAGTGCTCCATCATTGATGACGCCGGCCGCCTTTATACCAGCGATATCGTTGTCGTTATTTATCAGCTTGTGCGGCGGGCGCACCTGCCCCTTGAAGAAATCGAATTTCATCTCGCTGATACGCTCATCGAAATCCTCGTGACACTTCTTGTACTTCTTGCCGCTGCCACACCAGCATGGATCATTTCTGTGCATAAATCGCCATATCTCCTCTACTTTTTTGTTTTACGTAATACATCTAAGCTCTCCGCGCCTGCACATTTCGCATAACCATTATAACACTTTTTTGCTATCTGTCTATCCAAATGCTTCCATATGCATAGGAGGACGGCCGCATGCGACCGTCCTCCCGGGCGAAGCTGTTTCCAGCCCTCTATCAGTATTTGAATTTACGCAGCGATGTCTGCAGCTCCGAAGCCAGCTTGGCCAGCGAATCGCTGGCGGTAGCGATCTCGCTCGCCGCTGCCGACTGCTCCTCGGACACGGCCGATACATTCTGCATCTCGCCGGCCACCTTGTCTCCATGGTGAGCGATATCGGCGATGTGCCCTGTTATCGCCGCCGAATCCTCGGCCACGGCTTTGATCGAGCTGGCCATCTTGGCCACTTCGCTCGATACCTCATCGACGTACTGCTGAATATTCTCGAACGTCGCATGCAGATCCGCGACCGACTTCGCGCCCTCGGCCACTGCCGTGCTACCCTGCTTCATTGAATCCACCGCATTTGTCGTATCGGACTGTATGCCCTGGATGAGCGCCGATATCTGCTGGGCTGCCTCCTGAGACTGCTCAGCCAGTTTGCGCACCTCATCGGCGACAACGGAGAAGCCACGCCCCTGCTCGCCCGCACGGGCGGCCTCGATGGCCGCATTCAGCGCCAGCAGGTTTGTCTGCTCGGCGATGCCCGATATCGTCTCGACGATCTGGCCGATTTCCTGCGAACGCTCACCGAGCTTATCGACGATGGACGCCGAGGTGCCGACCGTCGTCTCAACGCTCTTGATCTGTGCGACTGAAGCTGCGATTGCCTCGCCGCCAGCGACAGCCTGCTGCGAAGCCGCTGTCGCATGCCGGGCCACGCGGTCGGCCTCCTCCTGGAGCTTCTTGACCGAGCCGGCAACCTTGTCTACCGAATCCTTCGACGTGCTGACGCCGTTCTGCTGCTGAGCGACGGCATCCGCGGCCGTCGTGACCGACTGCGCCACCTGCTGAGAGGCCTGAGCCGACTGCGAGGCACTGGCCGTCAGCTCCTCCGAGGCCGAAGCGATATGCTCTGCCGACTCGCCCGTCTGATTCATGAGCTTGTTCATATGGCTGCGCATATCCACGACGATATCTGCCATCTCGCCGAACTCGTCACTGCGATGTATGCGGCGCTCCGTCTCGCGGAAATCACCATCGCGCAGCCGGCGGCAGGCCTCGACCATCTGCTGCAGCGGCGTGACGATGGCCTTGGCCAGCATCCAGCCGAACAGGCACATGATGAGCAAGGCTACGATCGTCTGCACAACCATGCTTGTGATCGCCGACGAGGCATCGGCACTGTTCTGATCCTTGATTGCCATAGCCTCGGCGTCCTTGGCCTCGCGCAGCGGGCGCATGGTGTCATCCCAGGCTATGATATCCTTTATGGCCTTTGTATTATATATATTGCGAGCTTCTTCCTGCTGTCCGTTCAGCGCCAGATTTATCATTTGATCTGACGAATCCTTGAAGCTGTTCCAGTGCTGCTCGACCTCGTCAGCACCATCATCATTCGGCGCTACCTGCTTATATTCCTTCCAAGTATCTTCATAATGTTTTTCGTAGTTGGCGATATCTGTTTTATTCTTCGCTATCTGCTTGGTGTCTGTCAGGTTATTGTTCTCCAAAATGCGGGCCTGCATGGACCGCACGGTTATCGAACAGTCGCTCAGCAGACGCGTAGCCTGCATCTTTTCCCCGTACAGGCGGTCGACATCGCTCTGAGCGGATTTCAGCCTGTATGCACCCGTCAGACCAACCGATGCCAGGAACAACCCAGCGATCACTATCAGACAGATGATCTTGGTAGTGACGCGCACATTGTCAAGCCATTTCATATACCCATTCATCCTTTCTCACCATTCCTAAACCATCTATCATCCATTATAGCAAATAATTTTAATTATGAAATAGGACGCATGACCATTTTATAAAACTCACAATAAAAAATCGTACTATGAACTGGCAATCAATTCATAGTACGATAACAATCACTTATCGAGACTGGCCAGATAGCGACGATCCTCCTCGGTCAGAGGGGCTGTCGCCAGCAGATCCGGTCGCCGGGTCCGGGTGCGCTCGAGCTGCTGCTGGCGACGCCAGCGCGCGATGCGCTGATGATCGCCCGACAGCAGGACCTCGGGGACCTCATGCCCCTCGAAGTCACGTGGCCGCGTATACTGCGGATACTCGAGCAGACCGGCATAGAACGAATCGGTCGCCGCTGAATCAGCGGCCCCGAGGACTCCAGGTATCATGCGGGCTACCGCATCCGCGATGACCATGGCCGGCAGCTCACCACCGGTCAGGACATAGTCGCCGATTGAGAGTGCCTCATCGGCCAGATAGTCCGTAATGCGGGCATCGTAGCCCTCATAGTGGCCGCAGATGAAGATAAGCTGGTCATAGGTGGCCAGCTCCTTGGCCTTTTTCTGCGTGAAAACGGCTCCTGCAGGGTCCATGATCAGGATGCGGCAGCGCTCCGCCGGTACCGCAGAGGCAGCTGCGACATCGCGCACCGCCGCGAACAGCGGCTCCGGCTTCAGCACCATCCCTGCCCCGCCGCCGAACGGCGAGTCGTCGACATGATGATGCTTGTCGGTCGAGTAATCGCGATAGTTTGTATAGTGCACATCGAGCAGGCCGCCATCTATGGCCCGGGCCATGATGCTATCGGCAAAATAGGCTTCCATCATGGCCGGGAACAGCGTGAGCATATCGAAACGCATCAGATTTCCTCCGGCACATCGACAACCATGCGCCCGCCTGGCACATCGATTTCCTTTACGACATCGTGGATCGCAGCCAGCAGCCGCGTATGTCCATCCGGCTGGCGAACCTGATAGACATCGTTGGCTCCGGTCTGGAACACATCATCGACGACGCCGATCTCCTGACCGGCAGTATCAAAGACACGCAGTCCTACGATATCGCTGATATAGTAGGTGCCTTCCTCGAGCGGCACGGCCTCAGACCGCGCCACTGTCAGCAGGCGGCCGTTTAAGGCCGCTACCTGCTCACGCTGCTGATACTCGCGGAAAGCCATCAATATCACATTGCCGTGATATTTCACGCTCGTGATATGGAGCAGCTCATCGCCGACCTGGACTTCCTTCATATCGCGGAACCGCTCAGGGAAATCCGTCTCCGGTATGATGCGCACCTCGCCTCTGACGCCGTGCGGAGCCCCGACCTTGCCGATGATGATGCGCTCCGTGTCCTGCCTCTGTGCCATATCAGCCACGGATGGCGACAATCTTGTCGTCCTCGACGAGTATTTCGACGTTCATGATCTCGCGCATATCGTCGCCGACCTTGACCTCGACCTGACGCTCGAGCGTGCCCTGCACGATCTCAGCGCCGATTGCCAGTCCGTCGAGCTCCTCGCGCTTGCTCATGGTCTCCTGGCGATACTGCAGGCGCTTCTGCTTCTCCTGGCCGAACTGCTGCTGGATGGCACCGATGCGGTTGATCTCATCCGGCGTCGGTACATCCGGATTCGCCGGCTTGTTCTCATCGAGCACGCGCTTCTCCTGGATGTTGAGCTGCTGGACCTCGAGCTCAGCGCGCTTAATTGCCTCATCCATATCGTTCAGCATGCGGGTCTTGAGCTTCTCCGTGAGTTTGGCCTTTACGGTCACCGGGGCTTTCAGGTATATGCTGTCCATTTGTTTTCTCCTATCCATTTCAGATATCATAATAGCGGCAAAGCTATGGCTCTGCCGCTATCATCAACTAATCTCAACCGAGACTTTCTTATTCTCTCGGACGGCCGCGGCCTTTACCACAGTACGCATCGCCTTGGCAATGCGTCCCTGGCGGCCGATGACCCTGCCCATATCCTCTTCCGCGACATGCAGAGTCAGCGTCACCTGACGGTCTGACTCTGTCTCATCGACATGAACAGCATCCGGGCTGTCCACCAAGGCTTTGGCGATGACTTCAACTAATTCTTTCATGTCATACACCTCGGTGCTCAGTGTTTCTTAGCTGCTGCAAACTTGGCCATGATGCCCTGCTTGCTCAGCAGATTCTTTACGGTATCGGTCGGCTGTGCGCCCTTGTTCATCCAGTCGATGACCTTCTCCTCGTCGATATTGACGAGAGCCGGCTGCTTGGACGGATCATAGTTACCGAGTACCTCGATGAAACGGCCATCACGCGGGAAACGCGAATCAGCCACTACGATGCGATAGAACGGGTTCTTCTTTGCACCCATGCGATTCAGACGGATCTTTACTGCCATTTGATTCACCACCTTTCGCTGCCAGAGCAGCTGAAAATAATATCTAATGCAACTGGCTGTCAGAACGGGAGCTTCGGGAATCCTCCGCCCAGTCCGCCGAGTCCCGGCAGACCTTTGAACTTCTTGCCTTTTTGCATTTTCTTCATTTTTTTCATCATCTTGCGCATCTCGCCGAACTGCTTGAGCAGCCGGTTGACATCCTGCACTCTCGTGCCGGAGCCCATCGCTATGCGCTTGCGCCGCGAGCCGTTGATGATGCTCGTATCGGCCCGCTCCGCCGGTGTCATCGAACGGATGATGGCCTCGATCTGGCGCATTTCCTTGCCATCGAGATCGATATCCTGCCCCTCGAGCTGTTTCTTTATGCCACCCATGCCTGGGATGAGGCTCAGGATATTCTCGAGCGAGCCGAGCTTCTTGACCTGCTGCATCTGCGAGAGGAAGTCGTCGAGCGTGAACTCGTTGCGCCGGAGCTTCTGCTCCATCTTCTTCGCTTCTTCAGCGTCGAATGTCGCCTGCGCCTTCTCGACGAGCGACAGGACATCGCCCATGCCGAGGATGCGTGAAGCCATGCGGTCGGGATGGAACACCTCGAGCGCCTCGAGCTTCTCACCCATGCCGACGAACTTGATTGGCACACCGGTGACCGACTTGATGGAAAGCGCCGCGCCACCGCGGGCATCACCATCGAGTTTCGTCATGACGACACCGTCGAGGCCGAGGCTCTCGTTGAACTCCTTGGCGACATTGACCGATTCCTGACCGGTCATGGCATCGACGACAAGCAATATCTCGTGCGGATGAACCGCTGCTTTGATATCGCGCAGCTCCTGCATGAGTTTTTCATCAATCTGAAGGCGACCAGCGGTATCGATGATGACGACGTCACGGGCATGCGACTGGGAGTACGCGATGGATTCGCGCGCAATCGTCACAGCATCCGTGCCCTCCGGCATCGTGAATACCGGCAGGTCGAGCTGACCACCCACGACCTGCAGCTGTTTGATTGCTGCGGGGCGATAGATATCGCAGGCCACGAGCAACGGACGCTTGCCCTGCTTCTTGAGCGCGAGACCGAGCTTGCCGGCCGACGTCGTCTTGCCGGCACCCTGCAGGCCGGCCATCATGATGACGGTCGGCGGTTGCGAGCTCATGTTGATCCGGCTCTCGGTGCCGCCCAGGAGCTCGGTCAGCTCCTCGTTGACGATGCCGACTACGACCTGAGCCGGTGTCAGCGTATCGAGGACTTTCTGACCGATGGCCCGCTCTTTGACTTTCTTTACGAAGTCTTTGACCACACGGAAATTCACATCGGCCTCGAGCAGCGCCATGCGCACTTCGCGCATCGCTGCATCGACATCCTGCTCCGTGAGCTTGCCATGTCCGCGCAGCTTCTTGAACGTCTCCTGGAGGCGTTCGGAAAGAGAATCGAACAATATGCTTACCTCTGTATTATGATTTATTCGGGCAGACCGCTGAGCAATGGCTCCAGCCGCCCTAATATCTCATCAATGTGTTCCGCGGTCGCAGCTTCGTCGAGTCCTTTCAGAGCCTTTATGTCGCCATAAAGCTCTCGCAGGACCTCGCGCTCGGTCTCGTAGCGAGCCACCAGACCGAGCTTTGCCTCGTAATCCGACATCGCCCGCTCGGCACGATGGATATTGTCATACACTGCCTGACGCGATATCCCCAGCTGCTCCCCGATCTCGGACAACGATAAATCATCGTAGAGCTGGAGCTTCAGGCATTCCTGCTGCTTCGATGTCAGCAGTGCGCCATAAAGATCGAACAAAGCCGACAGATGAAGGAAATCCTCTAGCATAAGTATCCTCCATCCCCGCGCATGCCGGACTGACATGCCATAGTATTGCCAAGGCTTTCGGCTTGACATTGATATTATAGCCGAGGCGGCTGGCTCTGTCAAGTAATTTTACTTGGCAAATGATTTTCTTGCTCCGCCCCGGCTGGATATCAGGAATCATAGGCCGCTAGATGCTCTTATTCCTCTGGCATCAGCCGTACGCGCGCCTCGTACGGCTGCAATACTCCGGCCTTGTGCTTGGCGTAATTGCTGATGAGTTCCTGTCCGGACTTCCCTTCGAACAGGCGGCAGGCAGTTTCATTAGCCGTCCAGTTGCAGGCTACGAGGAGCTTCTGTCCCTGATCATGGCGTGCATAGGCATATACGGCCTCATCATCCTCGAGCAGTGGCTCGAACGTCCCATAGACGATGATCGGGTTCTCATGACGCAGCCGTATCAACTTCTGATAATAGTAGAAAATGGAATCCTTGTCCTGCAGCGCTGCCGCCACATTGATTTCCCGATAGTTCGGATTCACATCGATCCAGGGCGTACCAGTCGTGAAGCCAGCCTGCGCCGTGGCGTCCCACTGCATCGGTGTGCGGGCATTGTCGCGTGCCATCGCAGTGAAGCACGCGAACAGCTGCTCTGCCGACAGCTTTTTCTGCTCCTCGACATATTGATGATAGGCATTGATCTCCTCGAGGTCGCGGCAGTCAGCCAGAGAAGTGAACGGACGATTCGTCATGCCGATTTCCTCGCCCTGATAGATGTATGGCGTCCCTTTCTGCATATGCAGGCAGGTAGCCAGCATCTTGGCTGACAGCACGCGATACTCCGGTGAATCGTTGCCGAACCGCGACACGCAGCGCGGCTGGTCATGGTTGTCCCAATAGAGCGAATTCCACGCCTTCCCCTCGAGCTCGGTCTGCCATTTGTTCAGTATCTTGCGCACGCATTTCATTTTCGGCCGGTCGGTCGTCCATTTGCCGATGATGCCTTTGGCGCCGTTGAGTCCCCCCTCTACATGCTCGAACTGGAACACCATGTCGAGCTCCCGGCCATCGTTGCGCGCGTATTTCTTCGCCTCATCGATCGTGACGCCCGCTGCTTCACCGACCGTCAGCAGGTCATAGTGGCTCAGTACCTGACGATTCATTTCCTGCAGGAACTCATGCACCCGCGGACCGTTGCATACATACGGCGTCAGGTCGCCATACCCATCGTCCTTTATAGGGCCGTCAGGGAATGACTGGTCTTTGGATATCATGCTTATGACATCCATACGGAAACCGTCGATTCCCTTGTCGCACCACCAGGTCATCATATCATAGACGGCCTGCCGCACTTTCTCATTCTCCCAGTTCAGATCCGGCTGCTTTTTCGAAAAGCAATGCAGGTAGTACTCGCCTGTCGTGACATCATACTGCCAGGCCGGACCGCTGAA
>Ga0256404_1005736_pt1 | contig 21522 bp, 21 predicted proteins | sample RumenRJG_01DNA_FD_185990 | JGI IMG/M metagenome (GOLD analysis project Ga0256404, IMG submission 185990) | Bovine rumen microbial communities from Lethbridge, Alberta, Canada - RJG_01 | ecosystem: Host-associated > Mammals > Digestive system > Stomach > Rumen | place: Canada: Alberta | collected...
GGTTTGTAAAAATCGGCCCGGTGCTCGACAATGGCATGGGCGATGCTCTGCTGTGCGAGGACCTCATGCAGGATGACGGCTGAGGCAGTGGCGGCTTTGTACCGGCCGTCCCAGTCCATAGAACCAGAGCCGTCGACGAGCAACAGGACCGTAAGCTCAGGCGTATCATCGCCATCGTGCAGGCGGTACCAGTAGCGCCGCTGCGGGTCGCCGAGATGACGAGAGCTGATGCCGCTGCCAAAGCGGAAATGCTCCTCGCGCACGGCGACGTGGCGTTGCACAAGCTGAGTGAGGCGGGCCGACTGCGTGCGTATCTGTACCTGATAGCGGCGGCGGATGTTTTCATAGGCTGGGCGCAGTGAGTATTTTATGGCCGGATGATTCTCGTGGATCGCGATGCCGCGATGGCGCGTCGCATCGCGATAGTCATCGCCGTGGAGCAGATGGTGATGGCCACGATAGGCGATGGCTGCGAGGGCGTTGTCGCGCAGCCGGGCAAACCCCTCAAGGTCATGCAGGATGATGCTGAGGTCGGGGCGCACGGGCTGCGTGGCATAGTCGTCAGGGAAAAGACGTACATTGACGACCTGAGGCCGGCCGGGGTGATGGCAGCTGTCATGTGAGCCGGAGTCAGCGGCATGGGTGCGCGTGCCGTAGAGGTGCAGCTCGATGGGCGCGAGATTCAGCGGCTCGCCATCGGGCGGGATGAGCGGCTGGATGATATCGAATAGCCGCTGGGCATAGGAAGCGCGCTCGGACGGAGAGGCAGCCATGCTGCCCGCGAGCCAGAGGGGGCGCATGCGGGCATAGTAGGCCGTCGCAGCCAGATTCATGGCAGCCTCCCCTGTCTGTGACAATGGCTGTAGGTCGTCCGTATCGTCTACCGGACAGAGCAGCAGATGGGTGCCCAGGTGGAGCAGGTGCAGCAGCAGCCGTACTTCGCGCGATGGCAGGGGCGGCGCGATGGGCGGCGCAGGCGAATCGTCATCATCATCGTCATCGGTGTCTGTGTCGTCGATTAGCAGCTTTGGTTCCCAGAGCGTGCCGAACCAGCTCGCGAGGCGGCCGAAACGCAGGTAGCCGGCGATATTGTCGTAACAGCTGGCACCGACGGCCTCGATGTAGGCATCTTCGATGACATTGCCGATGTAGGCAGCGATGCGACGTTCGTTGCGCGTATGGTAATGAGGATTTTGCGAAGCATCGGGCGGGAAACTCGTGTAGAGCAGGTGCAGACACTCATGGATGGTCTGGCTGCGCGTGATGAGGCAGAGTACGCTCCAGGTATCGGCAATGATTGCACGGGGCCAGTGCAGGCAGGAAATGGTGTGCTCGAGGGCATCCTGATCGATATAGAGGCGGTGCAGGGCTGGATCGACGACGATGCTTCGGCCATCCGTGTAGGCCTCGTCCTCATTGATGAAGTAGAGGCGCATGTCGTCACGTTCGGAGAAAATCTGCGCGAATGTCTCCTCGATAGCCTGCTGGCTGCCACTCTGAAAGGCACGCAGAATGTCGTCTGGCGTGAGATGGGCGAGGTCAGAAGCAGCTGACTTCGCAATTTTCGGTTGCATGGTCTCACCCCTTCCAGCGGTAGAGCATGATGATGCCGCGCAGGGCGTCCTCGAGCGTGCGGTCGCATTTCGCAATCGGGATGATGGTCATCTCGGCAGCCTTTACGTAGCCCTCGTATTTCGCGAGACGGGCCCAGTTCTCGAGATTGCGTGGCGAGATGACGAGCTCGAGCTCCTCGCGCTCGAGCTGTTGCTTGATTTTGTGGTAGACAGCGATGAGCTTGTCGACGACGGGCTCGCATTCGGGCACGCGAGCGAGCAGCATGCGCCGGATGGCGCGGTCGGACAGTGCGGCGATTTCGACGATGCTGCTGAAGCGGTTATAGAGCGACTGGTTCAGTTCCTTCGTACCGAAATAGCCCATATTCATCGTGGCGAAGAAACGGAAATTCGGGTGACGCCGCACGACTTCGCCACTATCGAGGCGTACGAAGCCGTTGTCGTCGAGCAGCGAATTCAAAAATGCCAGATATTGCGGCCTGGCAAAGTTTATCTCCTCGAATACGACGGCGCCGCCCTCACGGATGGCACGCGTGACATAGCTTTCGCGGAACACGATGCGGTCGTCCTCAGGCAGATATTTGCCGAGAATGAATTCGTCGAGGTTCTCCGTGCAGTTGATAGTCGCGAGCAACGGCAGACCGATCGCTGCTGCTAGCAATTTGCAATCCATCGTCTTGCCGGTGCCGGCCGGCCCATGCAGCAGCACTGAGAGCACATCGCCGGTTGCAATGGCGCTCGCGAGTCCGCGCAAGCGCCGTGGCAGCTGGAATTCGGGGGTGAGTTGGGGGACGAGAGCGCGCTGCTCAGGGGTGAAAGCATCATCCGGGAAACGTATGATGGGTTTCTCGGCAGGGACTGCAGGAGCTGGAGCATCAGCGGCAACACCGCCATAACGGGCGGAGTAGGACATGAGCCCGGCGGTGGAGGTACCTGAGAGGTCGCAGTAGCTCACGGCAAATTCGTCATGCTTGTGATTCTGGTAGAAATCCTCGTGGACATTCACGAATTCATCGATGACAGGCAATGCGGCGAAGTGCTCGAACAGCTCGCCGAAGGCTGCATCCGCATGAATGTCGTGTGCGAGTAGTACGAGGAAGCATGGCAACAGTTTATAGAGCGGGTGCAGGTGCTCCATCGTGCTGTAGATGTACTCATCGTCCTGATCATAGGCGGCGATGGACAGTGCGCTGCCCTCGAGCAGAGCCCGGTAACGATAGACATTGCTCTCGACGACACCGTTCTCGCGGTAGTCCTCGGGCACGATGATATCGAGCAGCACACGGTCCTCGGGATCATCATAGTAGATGTCGCCACCGCCATGACCGGCGCGGATTGACTGCACGAGCGTCGTGAGCAGTACCACTGCCTCGCCGATGGGCTGGCACAGCGTCGTCGTGCCCTGCGGTGATTCATTCTGCGGGTGCACATAGTACTGTGTGACGTCGGAGAGGTGATGCAATCCGAACCCTCTATATATCTCGCGCGAGTTGTGGCGGCAGATGCGATAGGATAGCTTGAAAATATTCATGATGGCGCCTCAGTGCTAACAGAACTGCTGGCTTCCGTATGAGATAGCCAGTGATAATATTAAATATTATTTTATCATATTTTAGCGTTGAAAGCGTTTTTTCTTAATTGTAATACCTGGGAAACTAGCATGACATGAAAGAGGGTGTGAGAAGATGGGACTTACTCACACCCTCCGGTTCGATAGGATTGATATGTCCGCTCATTCCAGCGTGAGCAGCAGGGCCATCTTGAAATTGCCTTTGGCGCGGACGGAGTGCAGCCCGTTCTTGGCGAACTTGAAGTTTTCGCCAGCTTTTATGGCATATTCCTTCCCCTCGTAGCCGATGACGCCCTCGCCATCCAGGGCAAAGATCAGTGCCTCGCCGGGAGCGGCATGCTCGGACAGGCCAGTGCCCTCGGAAAAACTCATAATCACGAATTTCAGTTTCGGATCATTGATGAGATCCATATTGACGATCTTGCCCTCCTGATATGGGAGGAGATTTTTGAGCTTGAATACTTCGCCTGCTTTTAGAATCTGGTTCATGGTGCTGTCCTTTCTTAGTGCTAATTCTGTATATATGCTATCGAGCGTCGCTCTCATGCCGACGGGAACCTGCTGCGGGAGGATGAAGGCATCACCGGTCTTGAGATGCCAGGACTGGGATTTGGTGAAAATCTCGAGCTCCCCTTCATCCAGATAAATCAGTTTGGGGACCTGATAGGTTTCAGCACTGATATCGGTGTGCTCCGCCAGTGAGAAATGCAAAAGGTGATATCCCTGCTGCTCATAAACAGATTTCGAAATCGTGCACCCGGGAACGGGGATATTGTCTTTTGCTATAGAGAAAATCTTTCCTGCAACTTCATTCATCTTCATCGCCTCTCTTCGATATCCAGTATAGCAAAGCTGTACGGCCTGTTCTGTGATAATGGCAACAGTTCTTCAGACTTTTTCCGCGATCGCGGCAAGGGGCCGAAAGCGGCGATACGATATTCAGGACATACGAAAAAGAGGCTGCGAGCGCAGCCCCTTCTTCCAGGGTAAAGGTAAGGAGTAAAGATTTAAATGTAAAGGGAAATTTAGGGTTATAGGATCTTGTTGTAGGGTAAAATAGGGGTAAAAGAGTTAAGGGTAGGGGTAAAGGGTATCGTGAAAAAGAGGGATGAAGGGGTCATCGGAGCGTAATATCGTCCAGATAGAGGTCGCCTTTGTAGCTGGTCAGATAGCTGACCAGGCTGATCTCCAGATGACCGATATCGGTCGTGACAGGATCATCCAGAATGGCCTTCACGTGGACCCGTTTGAGGTTCGAGCCCGGTACTGCCTTGGCCGAGGCCAGGTTCAGCTCATCGACTGACTGGTTGATGACCTCATCACCTTTTACCGACTTGGCATAGATCTTGGCTTTGAGAGTAGAATCGCCTTTGACCTGAGCCGGGTCGAAAAAGAGATCGAACGATACGGTCGCGATGCCCGTACCCACCTTTATCGGGGTTGAGTTAGTGACAGCGCTGTCACTGAGCTTTACTTCGCTCCAGGTCTGGTCTTTGTCCTTGGAAAAGTCGACATTGACCTTGAGGCTGCCGCCGTTGAAGCTGTCCCAGGCTGCAGAGGCCTGACTGCTGTAGCTCCAACCACCGATGTAGGACCAGTTCTGAGCATCAGAGGCGAAATCCCAAGTCTTGGCTTCCGCTGCCTCACAGCTGTTGAGCATAGGCCCGGCCGTCATCAGGCCGATGAGTGCAGCTCCACAGAGCAAAGCCCGGGATTTCTTTTGCAGATGCAACATAATATCACTCCTTCTGGCAAGAGTATGGTTTATCATTCATACTCTTTCTTTATTGATGACCTGTGTTTAGTATACGATAAATAATCCTTTTTGTCAATAAAAAATATTTACATATTTAAAATAAAATATATCTTTTACATGACGGCGCGGCAAAAGACCAGTAAAATCGCCAGTAGTAGCAGGTTCGCTCCCGTGAACACCGTCAGATACCAGCGCAGGAAGGGATGTCGCATGCCAAGGTATGCTTTGAGGGAAATCATGCTTGCCATGGAGGCGATGACAGTTCCGAGGCCTCCGATATTGACACCTAGAAGCAACGGCTTCGGGTCCTGCACGTATGGCGCAAGCATCACTGTCGTCGGCACATTGCTCAGGAATTGGCTGAATACCAGCGATATCAGGAATACATGGCCGGTCAGCATTTCCTCTGCCCACTGTGACAGCAGCTCGATCCTGGTCAAGTTATTCACGGTCAGGAAAAGGAATACGAAGAGCAACAGCAGCTTGTAATCTACCTCCCGGAAGAGTGATCGGTCCAGGAAGGAAATCGCAAGCGTGACGGATGCCATCATCCAGCCGGACGGCACGATGCGCAAGACATTCAGCAGGCAGAGAGTGAAAAGTATCAGGAGGATCAGGATTTTCCCCTTCGGCAGATGTGTTTCGCCCTGCACCTGCAGTTTCAGTTGTTTCTGTGGCAGGGAGTACGTCGCGAGGAAGATGATTATACCGCTGAGGATGGTGACAGGCCCTGTAATCATCAGGAAATCCCATACGCCCATCTGGTAATAGGAGTAGATGAAAAGATTCTGCGGATTGCCGACAGGTGTCAGCATGCTCCCCATGTTCGCGGCAATCGTCTGCCAGGTGATGACTGGAATGATCAACCGGATGGCCCGGCATTCCGTCAATGTCAGGATCGCGAGCGGGACAAAGATGATCAGCGCGACGTCGTTCGTCACCAGCATCGATGAGAAAAAGCAGCTGAAAATAAAGAACCGCCCTGCGGAGCGGCTCGATACCGCTCCGTGGAGGAACCGCTGATAGCCTGCCGCCAGAAGCCCGCTTTTCCGCAGCCCCGCCACGATGCTCATCAGGCAGAACAACAGCCCTAAAAGCGGGAAATTGATGCTGCGAAGCATCGATAGCGGCTCGAACGGCACCAGCAGCAATGTCATGCAGAAGGCACCAGCAGTTGCCGCAAGGTCCGGATTCTTTTGAAGATAGGAAAATTTCATAGAACACCTGATTCAGTAAATAAATATACACGCGCAATGTCCACTGCGTAGATATTATGCGCCAATCTTATAATAAATTATTAGCTGATAAACGAAGCTGCCATAATAGGCTTGTTTATCAGCTAATGTACTTTCATCGAATTTTATCAGTCCGCACATGACTGGCGCGGAGTTTGTTGGAGTGGCGGAGATCAGCGCCGTGCCGGCTTGTCGTTATACATGCTCTGGTCGGCGCGGTTAACCAGCTGCTGGATGGATTCCATGCTGCCGGGCAGGCGGACGGCCAGTCCGTGGGCGGCTGTTATTTCGTAGTCGAACGGCAGCTCCCGGCTGGCTGCCTTCAGCTTCTGCTGGACGATGGCCCAGCGGGCCTTGATTTTTTCCTGCGGCACGTCGGTGAACAGGACGATGAATTCGTCGCCGCCCATGCGGCCGACGAAGGCCAGATCATCGAAGTTCTGGCGCAGGATATGGCTGAATGTCTGCAGCAGCTGGTCGCCGGCTTCATGGCCGTATTTGTCGTTCACGTATTTGAAGCGGTTGAGGTCCGTATAGAGTATGCTGATGAGGTGGTTGGTATCCCCCTCCATCTCATACAGGTACTGCTGGCAGGCCGCGCGGCTGCCGCAGTTGCAGAGCGGGTCATTGTGGATGCGGTGATCGCTCCGCCGCCAGCTGTACAGGATGTGCAGGATAGCGAAGAACAGCAGGAGGATCAGCAGGGCCAGTACGCCGAACAGCAGCTTGATCTGGGACATGTGCCGGATGACGTTGTTGACAGGGACACATTCCATGACGACCCAGTTGGCTTTTTTCAGCGGCACGATATCAGCAAAATTGTCTTCTCCGTGCAGCAATATCTGTCCCTGCATCTCGGACTGGTCGCGTACTGCCTGCTGGAGCAGGCTGACATCCGTATTGGCATGCTCGCCGAGGGGATCGTAGGACCATTCGACGTTGTCGGCTACAGTGATATAGCGTCCCCGGTCATCGAGGATGTAGCAGCTGCCGTTGAACATCGTGCGGTTGGCATTGACGAAGCTCTGGATGAGGCTCAGCGATACCGCCCCGCACAAGGTGCCGACCCGATCGCCGTCCGGGCGGCGTATGGGGACGCAGATCGTGGTGATGGGGCCATCATCGGTGCCGAACGGATCCGTGATGAATACCTCGGCGTCCTTGATATCGCGGAAGAACTGCTCGTTCGACTGATTGCGCACGATATTGTTCTCGGTCGGGTAGTAGCCTTGGCCGTTGTTGTCCATTATGAAGATATGATGGAATCCGGAGTCAGGCAGCCATTTGGCGATAAAAGCCGCCTGTCCGGGGCGGTCCATGTCATAGATGCCCGGCAAGGCTGCGAATACCTGGAGAATGCGGATTTTCTCCGTGAGATAGTCATCCAGCTGATTCTGCTGGGTGACTGCCAGATCGCTGATATTCTGCCGGACGGCCTGTAGCGTATGGTCTTCATAGGTGCGCTGCGTATACAGCAGCAGGAGCAGGACAGCGAGGATGGCGACGGGAACGATGCAGAGCAGCAGCCGGTCCAGCCGGCTCAGCCTTATGTGAAAGTGGATTTTTTTCATGAGTTGCTACCTTCTCACCGATCAGTTTGAATTAATTATATCGCCATTGTCAGGATTTGACTATAGGAGGAGCCTGATTTTGCAATACTTTCCAATCTTAGAACCTGCGCGCCGTTGTACAATATCTCATTGCGCTATATTCGGGAAGAGATGGAGCCTTTCCTGCAGGATTTTGCCTGGTAAAACCGAATGGTGTAAGCAGGAGGGATTACTATGGAATACAAGAAAATCGACAGCCAGCACATCCTCGTGCGGCTTGACCCGAACGATGAAATCGTCACCTCGCTGATGCAGGTCGCCAAGGAAGAGAACATCAAGCTTGCCATGGTCCAGGGACTCGGCGCGGTCAAGAAGGTCGTCATGGGCGTCTACAACGTGCCCGAGCAGCACTACAAGGCCAATACGCTCGAGGGTGCCTTCGAAATGCTCTCACTGACGGGCACGATTGACACGATGGCGGGCCAGCCCTACAGCCACTTCCATATCACCGTCGGCGACGAGCAGGGCGCGGCACACGGCGGCCACCTCAACGAGGCCATCATCAGCGCGACGGCCGAGATCGTCATCACGAAGCTCGCGGGCAGCGTCGACCGCCGCAAGAGCGAGGAGACAGGATTGAACATCTGGCAGTTCTGAAAGGAAGCCCCATGGACATGACAAACAACGAGAATCTGAAATTCGCCATCTTCGGCGTCGGAGGCACAGGCGGCGTCATCGGCGGCTACCTCGCAAACGCCGGCAATGACGTGACCTTCCTCGCGCGCGGCGAGCACCTCGCCGCCATGCAGGATAACGGCCTGACCATCCACACGAACCACCGCGGCGATATCCGCATCCCGCAGGTCAAGGCGCTCAATGCCGCTGACTACCACGAGACGCCCGATGTACTCTTCGTCTGCGTCAAGTACTACAGCCTCGAGGCGGCCATCGCGCTCGCGCGCCGCGTCGCCGGTCCCGATACGCTCATCATCCCGATCCTTAACGTCTTCGGCACAGGCGCCGTCATGCAGGAAAAGCTCGCGGGCCTCACAGTGCTCGATGGCTGCATCTACGTATTCGCCAAGCGCGGCGGTCCCGGCATCGTCGAGCAGCCGCAGGAGATCCTGCGCGTCTTCTACAGCTTCCGTCCCGGAGAGGACCGCCGCCTCGCCGCCAAGGCCGAAGCGCTCGAGAAAATCATGCGCGCGGCCGACATCCACGCGCACTTCACCGACGACATCCAGCGCGACGCCCTGACGAAGTTCTCCTTCGTCTCACCGATGGGCGCGGCGGGTCTCTACTTCAATGTCACGAGCGAGGCGTTCCAGGTCCCCGGCGAGGTCCGCGAAACATTCATCGGCCTCATCAAGGAAGTCGAAGCGCTCGGCCACGCAATGGGTATCACGTTCGACCGCGACCTCGTCGCGACCGACCTGCGGCTCATGGACGCCTTCGCGCCGGGGCTCACGACCTCCATGCAGCGCGACGTCGCCGGCGGCGGTCCGTCCGAATTCGCGGGCCTCGTCTCCCGCATCGTCACGCTCGGGCAGAAGTACCACGTGCCCGTGCCGCTCTACACAAAAATCGACGCATGGGGCAAGGAGCATGGCCTCGCCTGATTGGCTATCCAAAACCACACGGACAAAAGATTTGCCGCGCTCTCTCAATTCCCTAACGAGAGAGCGCAGCAGACCTCCTTTATAATGAAAAACAATCCGAAGTTGCAACTCCTGGCATTTTATTAACTCAAACTTCGCAGTTGCTAAACCTTTTGGATGATAAGGAGCTGAACAAGCTCCTCAATGACTTCATCGAACAACTTCCGACTATGTGGAGCAGGTGCTTGAAACAATGTGCATAGAGTTGAGATTATTTATGCCATAGAGACGCATGAGAGCTAGAGTTGCGCATGTTTTCTATGTGCGAAGTTTGAGTAAATATATTGGGATTCCGCGCAGGCGCGCGGATTGCGTAAAGCAGAAAGACGGTGCGTTGCGCCGTCTTTAGGGGGTAAGGTGTTATGAAATGTTGGCATAAGCATGCCATTCTTTGCAGTCTCTTGGTCGGCGCATTCATCTGGATGCTGCCGCAGGCCGATGCGGCCAAGGCGACGGAGCAGACGGTGTCGGAGCCTGTGGGAAGCTACGCGCGCGCGGAGCAGCCGGAGAAGTTCGAGGGCTTTGTCTGGCGCCTCGACAACGACGGCAAGGCGGCGCTGCCGCGCAATTTCCGCACGTCGGCTGACGCGCTGCGCGCACCGGAGAAGAAGTTCCATCTCGATGCTTCGTATGTACCGTCGCGCGAGGGGATGGATGCGCTCCATATCTCGGGAAGCTCCGCGTTCACGCCGGCGCAGCTCAGGAATGTCGTCGCGAAGCTGCGGGAGAAGACGGATGGCCCTATTTACGATGTCGATCTGCGGCAGGAGTCGCACGGCTATCTTGACGGCATCCCTGTGAGCTGGTACGGCGAGCGCGACTGGGCGAATCTCGGCAAGAGCCAGCATGAGGCGCTCGCCGACGAGCGTCATCGCCTGCACGCAGCCGTCCGCAAGACGGTCTACATCGCGCCGCTCGGCAAGCACAAGCTCCCCGAGGGCGGCGAGGTACGTCGCGTAGAGAAGGCACAGACGGAGCAGGAGATCGCGGAGGCTGCGGGGATGCGTTATTTCCGCATCGCGGCGACGGATCATGTCTGGCCGACGCCAGAGAACATCGACCGATTCCTCGCGTTCTACCGCACGCTGCCGCAGGATGCCTGGCTTCATTTCCACTGCGAGGCCGGTGTCGGCCGCACAACGGCGTTCATGGTCATGACGGATATGCTGAAAAATCCGTCCGTGCCGCTCAAGGATATCCTCTACCGCCAGCACGAGATCGGCGGCTTCTACTACGGGGAGTTCCCCATCAAGACGAAGGACAAGGATTCCTGGAAAACAAAATACTACCGCGAGAAAATCGTGATGATCGCGCAGTTCTATCACTACGTGCAGGAAAATCATGCGAATGGCTACAAGATGCCTTGGTCGGTCTGGCTCAAGAGCCATCCGGCGAAGGCATGAAGATGCGGGCGGAGACTCATTCTAGGAGATAACGCTGCACGCACCGTGCGGCGGATGCCGTGCAGGCGCAGGAGGGCGAGGTCGAGAAGGGCACGCAGGCCGTGACGGAGGCAAACGAGTCCGTCGGCAAGATGCACCATCAGGCCGAGCGCGTCGCCGCGCACGCCCAGGAGGCCTATGAGCGCGCCGATAAGGGCAGCGAGACTGTCGCGGGCTCGGTCGCGCGCATCAAGAGCGTCGAGACGACGGTGCAGCAGTCCGCGCAGATCGTCGACGGCGTCTCAAAAGAGGCGAACGCGGTGGCTCTTTTTTGCTGCGTGCTGGCCGCAGGCGGCAGAAGGTGAGGATAGGTTCTTGGGATTACTTTGATGGGATTATTTTGATGACGTAGTAAATGGTGTAAAATAATAGCTGGTAGAAAGGAAGCAGATATCATGCATGAACTGCGTATGAAACGTATCTATGAGGCCAGCGAGGCGGAGGATGGCAGGCGTGTCCTCGTTGACCGGCTCTGGCCACGCGGCGTCAAAAAGGCCCAGACCGCGCTTACGGCCTGGGCCAAGGAAGTAACGCCCTCCGCGGAACTGCGGAAGCTTTATCACAGTGGCGAAATGCCCTTCGAGGGTTTTGCGGCTGCCTATCTCGATGAGCTCGAGGCGAATGAATCCGCCCATGACTTTGCCAGGCAGTGCCGGGAGTGGCTCGAGGAGGGCAATGTCACGCTGCTCTATGCCGCCCGGAATACGGAGCAGAACCACGTCCATGTCCTGCGCCGCTGGCTGTTGCATACGATGGGGGCGTGACGCGAGCAGCCGGACTGCTGCGCACGATGGGAGATGAATCAGCCGGACTGCTGATCACAGCTCCAGTATGCCGCTGAGATTCGTGGCAATGCCGACATGGGGATAGGCGGCAAAGGCCGCAGCTGGCGTGGTGCCGGTGAGCACGGCCGCAAAGGGGACGTCGGCATTCTGGGCGGCACCGGCGTCCACAATGCTGTCGCCGGTGTAGAGCGTCTCGCTCTTCGTCGCACCGAATGCGCGCAGGGCGGCCTCGATGCCCTCGGGTGATGGCTTGGGTGTCTGCACATCCTCTACGCCGATGATGCGGTCGATGAGGTCGCTCGTGCCAGTTGCGGTGAACTTTTCCTCGATGCGGCTGCGCGTTTTCGAGGAGATGATGCCGATGCGCGCGCCGCGCTCTCGCAGTGTCCGCAGGACGGCAAGCGTGTCCGGGAAGAAATGCGTGCCGGGCGTCATATGGATATCGGCGAGTCGGCGGTAGTACGTGATGAATGTCTCGACGTCTGCATCATCCGTGTAGCCGGTGATGCGCCGCACGGCTTCCGCCATCGGCAGCCCGATTGTCTGGCATATCGCAGCGTCCGACACCGGTGGCCGGTGGAAAGCATCGAGCGTCATATGGAAGCATTTCAGTATGCCTTCCTCGGAATTGACCAGCGTGTAGTCGAAATCGAACAGGTAGAGAGAGTAGCTCATGGATTTCCTCCTATGGTTGATGGCTTTGCGCGGTATGCGGGCTGTGATTCAGCTGTCCCGGTGGGCCAGCCAGCGGGATAGCGGGCGGTAGACCATCAGGAACAGGCCGATATGCAGCGGACAGCAGAGCAGTATCTTGGGCAGTCGTGAGGCCAGCAGCACGAACACGCCTTTGTGGTACAGCAGATAGAGCCAGAACGTATTCAGCAGCAGATGGATGCTGAGGTCGACGAACAGGAATGTCAGGGCGGCCCGCCGCCAGGTGACATTCCGGCGATGGAAAGAGAAGCCGTATATGAGTCCAACGACGATGGCTGAGAGGGTGAAGCCCGGGAAGAACATACCGGCGCCGAACAGCGCTACCCCGGCCAGATCGGCAGTCGCCGCGACGCAGGCAGCGCGCCAGGGACCGGCGCAGGCGGCATAGATGGCCAGCGGCAGGAAGCCGAAGCTGAATCTGACGAGCGGAGTCTGCAGGGCGAATACATAGGTCAGCAGTATGGTCAGGGCTGTGAATACGCCCGCCAGCACGATTTCGCGCGGGCGGGATACCGGTCTGGCCGAGGGCGCGAGGGCGCCGACCGGGGATTTTGGCAGTTGCTGCGGCCCGGCGGGCGATACGGACGGTTGATGATTGGTTTCGGACACGAAAAAGACCTCCTTTTGCTCGGCGTTGCCGCAGAGCGGAGGTCCGCTGTGCAGCAGCGGGATGCAATGCCTGCATCGCGGTCTCCCTTCGTCCAGCTGGCAACTCCCCGTCCAGCCGGCACTTGACGCGCAGGCACTTACTCTGCTTGATATCTCTTTGCTTTCAGTATATCACTATCATTCGCTGTTGAACAGCCCTGTCATATTGCATTTTGTTTCATATAGTTCTATAATGATTAATAGAACCGAATATCCGGGGAGCTTGCCGGAGACAGTTGTCTCCCCTGCAGGCTGAGAGGGCATAGGTGCTGCCGACCCATTACCTGATTTGGATAATGCCAACGTAGGGAATAGGAAACAAGTGGTTTCTCTGAGACTGTCCAAAGGGGCAGTCTTTTTTGTTAGCGTTCCGACAATCGAGGAGGTGATGCAATGGTAAGGATCAATGGCGAGCCGCGGGAGGCGGCCGGCCAGAGTGTGGCCGAGATTCTCGTGGCGGCCGGCTATGATCGTCGGGCCGTGGCGGTGGAGCGCAACGGTGCGATACTGGCCAAGGCTGACTACGATACGACCCGTCTGGTCGATGGTGATGTCGTGGAGGTCGTCTGCTTCATGGGCGGCGGCTGCTGACAGGCGGCCGGCCGTTTTCCGATTTTGCAGTGAAAGGGAGCTATGATTATGGCACAGAAAAATGAAGACAGTCTCGTTATCGGCGGGCATGAATTCACATCGCGGTTCATCCTGGGCTCGGGCAAATACTCGCTGGAGCTCATAAAGGCAGCTGTCGAGGATGCGGGCGCGCAGATGGTGACGGTCGCGGTGCGGCGGGCCAATACGAAGGAGCATGAGAATATCCTCGACTACATTCCGTCCGGCGTGACGCTGCTGCCGAATACATCGGGCGCCCGCACCGCCGATGAAGCCGTGCGCATCGCCCGGCTCGCGCGGGAGCTCGGGTGCGGCGATTTCGTGAAAATAGAGATCATGCGCGATACGAAATACCTGTTGCCGGACAATGCCGAGACGATCAAGGCCACGGAGCAGCTGGCCAAAGAAGGCTTCATCGTCATGCCGTACATGTATCCGGACCTCAATGTGGCGCGCGACCTCGCCTCAGCCGGCGCGGCGGCCGTCATGCCGCTGGCGGCGCCAATCGGCTCGAACAAGGGCCTGGTGACGAAGGAGTTCATCCAGATCCTCATTGACGAGATCGACCTGCCGATCATCGTCGATGCCGGTATCGGCAGCCCGGCGCAGGCCTGCGAGGCCATGCAGATGGGCGCGGCGGCCGTCATGGCGAATACGGCGCTCGCGACGGCCGGCAATCTGCCGCTCATGGCTTCTGCTTTCCGCGATGCCATCGCCGCAGGGCGCAAGGCGTACCGGGCGGGGCTCGGGCGCGTGCTCCGGCGCGGCGCTGAGGCTTCGGATCCTCTGACTGGTTTTCTGCATGACTGAGGGGGCGGGACTATGAATACGGATGAAAATGATTTCCTGATAGACTCCGGCAAGCTGAGTGCGGCGGCGCTCGCGAAGAAACACCGGCTCGAGCATGATCCGTCCTGTCGCCGCGATCCGATGGAGTATTTCCCGGAGATGGAGCAGATCGATTCGGACGTGCGCGAGCGGGTCATTACAGCCATGGATGACTACGATGAGTCGCGCTATACGGCGGTCGATGTGCGGCGGGCGCTCGATCATGAGCACTGCAGCATCGAAGATTTCAAGGCGCTGCTGTCGACGGCGGCGGCTCCCTTCCTCGAGGAGATGGCCCAGCGGGCCCGCTCGGAGACGAGCCGGCATTTCGGCAATACGGTCTATCTGTTCACACCGCTCTACATCGCGAACTACTGCGAGAACTACTGCGTTTACTGCGGATTCAACTGCTACAACGATATCGATCGCCTGCAGCTGACGCCGGAGGGGATCGCGCATGAGATGAAGGTCATTGCCGACAGCGGCATGGAGGAGATACTGATACTCACAGGCGAGAGCCGGACGAAGAGCGACGTGGAGTACATCGGCACGGCCTGTAAACTCGCGCGGAAGTATTTCAAGAATGTCGGACTCGAAGTCTACCCGATGAATACGGACGACTATCGCTATCTGCATGAGTGCGGGGCCGACTACGTCACCGTATTCCAGGAGACGTACGACCTCAAGAAATATGAGACGCTGCACCTCCTGGGGCATAAGCGCGTCTGGCCCTACCGCTTCGAGGCGCAGGAGCGGGCGCTCCGGGCCGGCATGCGCGGCGTGGGGTTCTCGGCGCTGCTGGGCCTGTCGGACTATCACAAGGATGCGCTGGCGACGGCGCTGCATGTCTACTATCTGCAGCGCAGATATCCGCAGGCCGAGTTCTCGTTGTCGTGCCCGCGCCTGCGCCCGATCATCAACAATGAGAAGATAAATCCGCGCGATGTCAGCGAGCGCGTGCTGTGCCAGATACTTTGTGCCTATCGTATCTTCCTGCCCTATGTCGGCATCACGGTGTCCTCGCGCGAGACGGCGAAGTTCCGCAACGGTATTGCCAGGATATGTGCCACGAAGATATCGGCAGGCGTATCGACCGGCATCGGCGACCATGAGGAAAAATACACCGGTCAGGAGACGGGCGAGACCGGTGATGCCCAGTTCGAGATCGCCGATACGCGCAGCATCACGAACATGTACGGCGACATGGCGTCGGAGGGCCTGCAGCCGGTCCTCAACGACTACCTCTATGTCTGAGCGGCCAGACCTGACGCGGGTCATATGCGTCACGAATCGCAGGCTTGTGCCAGGCATGGAATCTGCTGAGACTGCAGCGTCTGGTGAGGACTGGCAGCCATTCCTCGAGCGGCTGTCCCTCATCGCTGCCGCTCGTCCGCGCGCCATCGTACTGCGCGAGAAAGATCTCGCACCCGCCGACTATGAACGCCTCGCACGCGCCGTGCTGCTCATCTGCCATGCGGCCGGAGTGCCCTGCCTGCTGCACAGCCATGCCGATATGGCCCGGCGCCTCGGCGCCGATGGCCTGCACATGCCGCTCGCGGCCCTTGCGGGGCTGTCCGCGGCCGAGCGCCGTGGCTTCACGAGGCTCGGGGCCTCGTGCCACTCGCTCGCCGACGTCGAGGCGGCCGAGCGGCTCGGCTGCACCTATGTCACGCTTGGCCACATCTATGAGACGACCTGCAAGCCCGGTCTCCCGCCACGCGGCCGTACCCTGTTGCGCGAGGTCTGCCAGGCCGCCCAACTCCCGGTCTACGCCATCGGCGGGATCTCCCCAGCGCGCCTGTCCGAGGTCCGATCCGATGGCGCCGCCGGCGCCTGCGTCATGAGCGGCCTCATGCGGGGGACAGAATGGCTGTAGAGTCTGGAGCCTTCTACTCAGGAGAAGGGGAACCGCGTTAGCGGTGGATGCGGCGGCGATAAGTGAAGCATCCCCCTTTGGGGGAGGAGGACCGCGCTAGCGGTGGTGGGGGTGGCGAGCCACTTGAACAGACTCGAGCATAAAAGCGTAAACGGCCCACTAACAAATAGCTCAGGCAGCCGAACCATCAATGTGTTGCCAAACGCTACATAGCGCTTCGCCACCCCTATCGCCTCGCTGCGCTCGGCACTGCCCGGGGTTGCCACCGGCAACCCGCGCTTCGCGCCCCCCAAAGGGGGCAGCTTGTATTACGACACCTTCTCCTGAGAAGAAGGCTTATTGCTATTTGTTTGGCAGCCGTTGATATTTGTAGTATCATAGTACCCGACGGTACGTCCGGGGTGGCTGATGGGCAGCTGCGATAGGGGCGACCGTACAGGAGGTATTATGACAGACTATGAGAAATACCGGCAGATCTGCCGGGAAGCCAGGGGGACGGGCATCCTGCTCGTCCTGTTGATACTATTCTGGCTGGCGGCCGGCTTCGGAGCCTATGCGGTCTGGGGACCGGCACCGGTGGCGTTTGGCCTGCCGGTCTGGGCGATTGGCGGCACGATCGGTGTATGGTTGTTCGCCATCATCGGCGTCTGGGTGCTGCTGCACACGACGTTCCGCGATATGAGCCTCGACGAGTCCGGGGAGGACGCATCGGCGAAAGGCGGTGAGCACGATGACTGAGCCACTGACGACGGGCGGCAATCCTGCCGCCCTGCTGCCGCTGCTCGTGTTCATGGCAGTCATGCTCGGCATCGGCTTCTTCGTGCAGAAAGCGGGGAGCTCCGGCCGGGCGAGTGATTTCGTCTCGCAGTATTTCATCGGCCGGCGCAGCCTCGGCGGCTTCGTGCTCGCCATGACGACCGTCGCTACCTACAGCTCGGTATCCTCGTTCGTCGGCGGGCCGGGCATGGCCTGGCAGATCGGCTTCGGCTGGATCTATATGGCCGTCGTGCAGGTCACAGCCATATTCCTCGTGCTGGGCATTTTCGGCAAGCGCGTGGCGCTGCTCGCGCGGCGGATCGATGCCGTGACGGTCGTCGATATCATCCGCGCCCGCTTCCAGTCGGACGGACTGGCTGCACTCGCAGCGTTCATCATCGTGCTGTTTTTCTGCGGGACGATGACGGCGCAGTTCGTGGGCGGGGCGAAGCTGTTCGCGACAGTCACGGGCTACAGCTATGAGATGGGCCTGCTGCTGTTCGGTCTCGTCGTGGTCATCTACACGTCTGTCGGCGGTTTCCGCGCCGTGGCGCTGACCGATACCTGCTGTGCGATACTCATGATGGTGGGCATCGTGCTGCTGCTCTACTATGTCCTGCAGGCAGGCGGCGGCTATGACGCGCTCATGGCCGGGCTCGCGGCGGACCATCCTGAGATGTTCGAGCCGCTGTCGGCCGGTCATATGCCGATCGGCCTCTACCTCACGCAGTGGATCCTCGTCGGCATCTGCACCATCGCGCTGCCGCAGTCGGTCGTGCGCGGCATCAGCTACAAAGACACCCCGAGCCTGCATCAGGCCATGCTCATCGGTACGGTCGTGGTCGGCTTCATGAACATCGGCATCAATTTCACCGGCATCATGGCCCATGGCGTGCTGACCGGCGACCTCGCGAGCTATGGCGGCGTCGACTACATCATCCCGCGCACCATCGTCGCCGTCATGCCGCCGGCGCTCGTGGGCCTCGCGATCATCGGCCCGCTGGCCGCCTCGATATCGACGATATCCGGCCTGCTCATCGTCGCCTCCTCGGCCGTGGTAAAGGACGTCTACCTGCACCACCAGCAGCAGCGGGGCCGCGAGGTGACAGCCCGTCATCTGCGCATCCTCTCCATGGCGGTCACGGCCGTCATCGGTGTCGCCGTGTTCATCATCGCCTTGACGCCGCCAAGCCTGATCTGGATCATCAACATGTTCGCGTTCGGAGGTCTCGAGACGGCGTTCTTCTGGACGCTGCTGCTGGGACTTTTCTGGAAAAGGGCCAACCGCCTCGGCGCCATACTCTCGATGGCGGGCGGTACGGTCGCCTACTGCGCGACGCAGGCGCTCGGGTTCAAGGTCATGGGCCTCCATCAGATCACGATCGGTATCACGGTATCGCTGGTATTCTTCCTCGTGGGCGCCTATATCGGCCGGCCGACGAGCAAGCAGGTGCTGTCGCTATTCTTCCCTCCGAGGGACTGAACCAGTCAGCCGGGCGCGCAGCATTGTTCCAGATTGTGAATAATGGTTAAATGATTCATGTTCTGGTGTAAAAATACTGTCAGACGCGGCCGAAATATGTTATGATAGAGGGTATAGAGAAAAGAAATATCCTAACAAGAATAGATCAAGGGGGACTCTGAATGCTGAAAAGTATCGCAGTAATGACGAGCGGCGGCGACAGCCCGGGCATGAACGCAGCTACGCGTGCCGTAGTGCGCACGGCTCTCTATGAGGGCGTGAAGGTCTGGGGCATCCGCGGCGGCTATCATGGACTGCTCGAGGAAGATATGTTCGAGATGGAGCGCAAGGATGTCGGCGATATCATCCAGCGCGGTGGTACGTTCCTCGGTACGGCCCGCTGCAAGCGTTGGAAGACGGAGGAAGGCCGCATGCTCGGCTACAAGAACCTCGTCGACCGCGGCATCCAGGGCCTCTGCGTCATCGGCGGTGACGGTTCCCTGCGCGGTGCTTCGCTGCTGTCGAAGGAGACCGGTATCCCGATCGTCGGCCTGCCGGGCACCATTGACAATGATGTCTGGGGCTCTGACTATACCATCGGTTGCGATACGGCGGCCAATACCTGCATCGACGCGATCAATAAGCTGCGCGATACTGCCTCCGCGCATCGCCGCGTCATCGTGCTCGAGGTCATGGGCCATACGAGCGGCTGGCTCGCCCTCGTATCCGGCATCGCCGGCGGCGCTGAGTACATCCTCGTACCGGAGGCACCGTTCGACCTCGACGCTATCTGCGAGGACATGAAGGAAGCCTACAAGAAGGGCAAGCGCTATATCCTCGTCGTCGTGGCGGAGGGCGCAGGCAAGGGCCAGGAAGTCGGCCAGTATATCGCGGAGCATACGCAGCTCGATACGCGTGTATCGGTGCTGGGCCACATCCAGCGCGGCGGTTCGCCGACGGTCACCGACCGCGTGCGCGCCAGCCAGCTCGGTGAGCAGGCTGCTCTGGCTCTCATATCCGGCCTCTCGGATATCGTGTTCGGCTACAGCAAGGGTCACGTCGTCTCCATCAACCTGCACGACGCCGTCAACAACAAGAAGAAGCTCGACCCCGAGTATCTGCATCTGGCCAAAGTCCTGTTCTGATACGCAGAGCCTGAGTAACGACGGTTACAAAGATATAGATAGCAAAGCTCCCCGGCATCGCGCGATGCCGGGGAGCTTTTGCGTTTGACCGTAAGTCTGTCACTATTTTTGACTGGGACAGTTCGTATCGTCTTTTCTTTTCCTGTCGAAAATCTATTTCATTTCTACCGTTAGTACCGCCTCTGGTTCCTGCAGGTGTTTCTCGAGGCGTTTCACTTTTTCCGCTCCGTTCGTGAGCACGAGCATCGTCGTGAGCTTCTTGCCCTGCGCCTCGATAGCCGCACGATCGAAATGAAGCAGCGGCGTCCCGCATTGCACCTTGTCGCCTGCCTGCACGAGCGCACGGAATCCTTGCCCGTCAAGCTCCACGGTATCGAGTCCGACATGGAGGAGGATTTCCAGCCCCTCTGTTTTGAGCGCGACGGCATGCAGCGTCTTCGCGACGAGCGTCACCTCTCCATCGCAGGGGGCTACAATCGTATCTGCGCCGTCTGTCGGTTCGACGGCAAAGCCGTCGCCCATCATCTTCGTGGAAAAGACATCGTCTGCGACCTCCGTGATGTCGATGATGCGCCCCGCAACAGGCGCCGCCAGCTTGATTTTCTTTTTGCCAAAGCCAAACATGTAAAAATCCTCCTCATGAAAACGGACCGAGCCGGCGCCCGCCGACGATGGTATCATAGATTGCCACCTGCTCATCAAAAATGGTGAAATCGGCGCGCTTGCCCGGCGTCAGCGAGCCGACCTCAGCGTAGATGCCGAGATCCTCTGCGGGATTCTTCGTGACCATGGCAACGGCATCGGCGACGCTCGCGCCCGTGTTCTCCATGAAGAGCCGCAGGCAGCGGTTCATCGTCGCGACGCTGCCCGCAATCGTCCCGTCCGCAAGTGTTGCGAGCTCGCCCTTCACGAATACTTTCTGTCCGCCGAGCTCCGATGGACCGTCGCCCATGCCGCAGGCGCGCAGTGCGTCTGTGATGAGAATCACGCGGTCCTTTCCCTTCACGCGCCAGGCGAGCCGCTGCGCCATCGGGCAGGCGTGCACGTTATCCGCGATGAGCTCGACATAGGCATCCGTATCGAATGCCGCGCCGACCACGCCCGGTGCGCGATGATGGAAGCCCTGCATCGCATCGTAGAGGTGCGTGAAGCGATGGACGCCCTGCCGCAGGACCGCGCGGCGAGCCGTCTCATAGTCTGCCGCTGTATGTCCGATAGAGACGCAGATGCCCGCCTCGTGGCATCGCTCGAGGAAGTCGCTCCCTTCCGGCAGTTCCTCCGGCGCGATTGTCACGATGCGCACGACATCGGCAAACGGCGCGAGCCGTGCATAGTCCGCTCGCAGGATGTTTTCCTCTGCCTGCGAGCCTTTCTTCTCTGGACTGATGAACGGCCCCTCCATGTGTGCGCCGAGCACGCGCGCCCCCGCGCGTGGCGTCTGCATCGCCGTGCGCACCGCCTTGAGCGCAGCCGCTATGTCCTCCCAGGCACAGGTCATCGTCGTCGGCAGGAACGACGTCACGCCCGTCTGCGGTAGGAACTCCTGCATGACGCCGAGCGCCTCCGGCGTCGCGTCCATCGTATCACTGCCTTTGCAGCCGTGGATATGGACGTTGAGGAACCCCGGCGCGACATAGCGCCCCTCCGCATCGATGACTTCCTCGCAGCTATCCTCATCAAACGACGCTTCATCTGCGATGCCGGCAATGCCATCCTCTCCGTAGAGCAGGACCATTCCCTCTGCCGTCACGAACTCGCCTGCCGCTCCTGGCAGGATGCATCTGCCGTTCTTGATTGCCTTCATAAAAAACTCCATTCCGCCGCTGTCGCTGGCGGCACAAATAGGAATGAAAACAAAGGTGCGACACTCCTTTATATGTTACAATTACCATAGAGAGGGAGATATCCTACAAA
>Ga0256404_1005737_pt1 | contig 21516 bp, 22 predicted proteins | sample RumenRJG_01DNA_FD_185990 | JGI IMG/M metagenome (GOLD analysis project Ga0256404, IMG submission 185990) | Bovine rumen microbial communities from Lethbridge, Alberta, Canada - RJG_01 | ecosystem: Host-associated > Mammals > Digestive system > Stomach > Rumen | place: Canada: Alberta | collected...
TGTATTGGGACATACCGTAAAGGAACACCAATATTCCGAGTCACCCGAGTCACCATGCAGAATTTCCTGTTTATAGGGATTTCAAGCGAATCTACCTCACTGAAATGTTAAAACCGCCGAAGTCAGGTGCCCGTTACCTTTTACTTAGTCACCTCAAGCCCGGCATGTCGGCCATCATAGTATGGGGAAAAGTAGAGTAACGCTGCAATAATTGCATTTCTGGGAAAGAAAATAAAGACACCGATATGTCTGTTTATTGGCGATCGGATGAAGTTAAAAATGTGATCAACAAATATTCAATAAAACGAGAATGAAAAAGATGAAACATTGGGTGCTCGCCGCCGGCCTTGCCATCATCTGCTGCGCAAGTGTATTGACATCATGCACCAATGACGATGACTCTACGGAGCAACAGGACGAGTATGCGGGCATGCCGCTTGTCATTTTCGACACTGACATCGGCTCCTCGGCCGACGACCTCTTTGCCATGGAGATGCTCTACCGCTACGAGGAGCAGGGGCGGTGCCGCCTGCTCGGCATAATGGTTGACAGAGAGGGCGAACGGAATGCGGCCTTTGCCGACGTGATGAACACGTACTTCGGCCATGGCGATGTGCCCGTCGGCCTTGTCCGCGATGGCATCAAGGAGCCGAAGGTGTGGATAGACTATGCTCACGTGGCTGACAAGAAGAATGGCGAGGGGCAGCCGCTGTTCAGCCGATCCATAGCCGACTATTCGTCGTTGCCCGACGGCTGGCAGCTTTACCGCCGTCTGCTGGCCGCGCAGCCCGACCGCTCGGTGAGCATCGTGAGCGTGGGCTTCGTCACCTGTCTGGCACAGTTGCTGGCATCTGAAGCCGACGAGTATTCATCGCTCTCGGGTGTGGAACTGGTGCGCCGCAAGGTGAAATGTATCTATCTGCAAGGTGGCGTGTTCGGCGAGGCCGTGGAGCCCGATTTCAACTTCGCTCAGGGCATCACGTTCGCCAAGACCTTCTTCCAGAACTGGCCGCAGGAGGTAGATATGGTGTTCTCGCCGATGGAGGTAGGACAGGACGTGGAATATACACCTGAGCAGGTCATCGCAGACGTCTCCTGGACCGACGCACATCCCATCAAGCAGGTCTATATGCAGTGCGACTGCAACACGGGGCAGCGCATGTGGGATGTGATGCCCGTCATACAGGCCGTAGAGGGCGATGCCCTATTCTCGCTCTCCGGACGCGGCACCGTGACCCTCACCGACCAGGCCGAGACCATCTTCACCCCCTCGGTCACCAGCAACTGCCGCTACCAATTGTCCGGCACAGAAGAATGGGCAGCGCAGATACTGGAGAAGATACGCAACGTGAACAAAAGCAGATAGAACACTTTGCTGAAGAAATGTAAAAAGACGATGAATTGGGTGATGGCCGCTATCCTTGTCATCCCTGCCGGTATTCTTTCGGGCTCATACCTTTCAGACGCGAGAAGAACTTGCTGAAGGATGGGGTGTCGGCAAAGTGAAGGTGGTCAGCAATCTGGGTGATGCTCAGTTTGGAGGTTTGCAACAGGAAAGAGGCCTCCATCAGGAGCATCTGATTGATATAGTCGACAACGGTGCACCCAGTGACCTGACGTACCACGCGGGAGAGATAGACGGTAGAGATATGGAGCTGGTCGGCATAGAACGGGATGTCGTGGTGCTCCACAAAATAACGAGGCAGCAGACGGATGAAGTCAATAAAGATTTCCTCCACGCGCTGGGGCGTCTGGCGATGTGCGATGGCACGCTGCTGAGCGTTTTGCAGGTCAAGCAGGAATATGGAATAGAGCATGCGTAGTACCTCGCCTTTGTAGATGTGGTCTGAGTGAATATAGCTGATTATTTCCTGCATTTTTGCTATCAGATGCTGTGCGGCATCTGCGGCTAGCGTCTGTTTGGGCTCATGCAACTGTACGATGGGCAGATAGGCCAGATGTACGAGGTCGTGGACGGAAGGTGCCTCGATGGTGACATGCTCATCGGCCATCAGACAGTAGCCGTGGAAATCGTCGGATGTGGCGATGACGTCGACGGGGAGGCCCGGCGAATAGGTGTACAGGTCGTTGGGATGAAGCGTCAGTTCACGGCCATTGTAGTAAATCGTCATCCAGCCTTTGTCAACTACTACAAAGGCGAAGCAGGCAACGAATCCGCGCTGCAGGTTGCTACGAAGGACCTTCACCGCATCTGTTTCTAAGCAGTACATCCCTGTGTCCCAGCTTTTTTCGGGCAAGTCGTCGCCCACAAATGTTGGCAAATATTCATTCAGCGTGTACATATCGGGGGCATATCATGTCTAACTTTCGGGTTTCTATCGCTTCTGGGATGATTAGATTTTCAAGAGGTCCTTGACGGAATAGATGCGACTGAGAGCCTCGAAAGAGAAGTACTGGTCGTCCATAATCATCCAGTCCTCACGCTGCTTGCGGCTAAGGCGTTTGATGTCGGGAAACATCGAGACGGGCACGATGACCTCGCGACCGTCGGTCAGGTAAGCCGCCATCGCGCCGCGCTTCACGTTGAAGTCCAGCTTCTTGATGCCTAAAGTGGTGTCCTTGAATTTGCACATATCGTTGTCCTCCTATTATTTGATGCGTTTAATCTGTATCTTCTTGCCGGCAAACACGTCGTCGATTAGACGGTTCAGCTCGTCCCAGTGCTTGTCGATGGCCTCGATGATGAGAGCCTCCTCGTCTGCCGTGAGTTCCGACCAGGCAATCTCAATCTTCTTCTGCCCGTTCTCCTCAATCCATATCTTGGCCACGGTGTCGCCGCGATGCGACTTCTTGCTGCCCCGGCGCACCACATGGATATGCCGCCGGTTTTCCGTCGCGTCGGCGGGAAACACCGAGAGAATGAAGTAGAGAAGTTGCAAAGATACGAAAGTTTTTGGAATTATCGCGCGATTGCTCTCACCTTTTTATATATATTAAAGCGAGAAGGGCGGAATATCCTCATGCTCGTGTCGCTTCAGACAACTTTTGTATTGTCTCAGATTTGGGTTTTTGGGAAAAACTATGTACCTTTGCAGTCAAATTGTGTGTCAATAAATGACAATGACATTTCATCCTTTAACGTTGCTTGATCGCGAGGCCATGCAGGCAGTTACGCTACCCTCGGGGAGGCGTAACTGCAACTACACCTTTGCCAACCTCGTGGGATGGCAGTTTTGGTACTATACCGAGGTGTGCGTGCTTGAAAACGCCGTAGTGCTGCGCTATACCTTCGATGGCCAGCGGGCGTATATGGTTTGTACGTCAGAAGTGTTGTCGCTGGAACTGATTGAGGCATTATTGGATGATGGCAATGGAAGTCTTACATTGATTGGGCTTGAAGACTCACAAGTCAAAGCCCCCCTCTCATCCCCCCGACTGGGGGGAAGCCCAGATGCGAAGACATCCCTCCCCCCGTTGGGGGAGGTTAGGATGGGGCTTTCCATCAAGCCGCTTCGCGACCAATACGATTACATCTATCGTCGTACTGATCTCGCAACGCTTCATGGAAAACATTTAGACGCCAAGCGTAATCACATCCATCGTTTTCGTGCGGAGCATCCTGATTTTGAATATCGTCCTCTTACTCCGGAACTGTTTGACGAATGTCGCCGATTGACGGAAATATGGCAAGAGGAAAAGAACGAAAACTATAAGAGGAATGAAACTATCGACGCCGAGCATCGCGTGATAGAGACCATCTTTTCCCATTGGGATGCTCTCGGCATGATAGGCGGAAGCATCTTCGTGGACGGTCGTATGGTGGCTTTTACATACGGTGCTGCTGTCACCACCGACACCTTCGACGTCTGTGTGGAGAAAGCCGACCGTCATGTGGAGGGTGCTTTTGCCATTATCAACCAGCAGTTCGCCGAGCATCTGCCTGAGCAATATGTCTATCTGAATCGCGAAGAAGATATGGGAATCCCAGGTCTTCGCCAAGCGAAATTGTCGTATCACCCTGAAATACTGTTGACCTACAATGTCGTACATATTACAAAGAATGACTGAAGATGACGCGCCGCTGACCGTCCGCTGGATGGTGCGACAGTATGGTTTCGACCGTGCTGAGGTGGAGTCGTGGGTGCAAGGCCTGCATTTCAACTGGCCGCTGAGTGTCAAGGCCTTAGATGAAAACGGCCATGTCGTGGGGCTGCTCAATATGAGTGACTATCGCATTGAGGAGGAGACGCCGCAGATACTGAAAGACGAGCCGGAGCTGATAAAAAGTCTCAACACTCAGCGTTATATCGCAGTCTTTTCGTTCATCGTGGCTGAGGAATATCGTGGTACCCGATTGAACTACGACATGCTGATGTCCATCATGCCCGAGTTGAAAGCCAACTACGATTTCATCTTCATTCCTGTGCTGCATCGCCTCAAGACCCATCAATACTGGCAACGTTGGGGTGCCAAGGAGTTTTACCGCGATGAGGATTGTGTGTGTTACAAATTGGATATTTAAACACCTATACCCAAAATGAACCACAATATACTTATTTCCCTATCGATATGAATTCCCTTTTCTCAGTGACGGTATAAAAGGGATTATCTGGATTTAGACGGATATATGTCAGGCGATCACAATTTTTGAACACCTCCTTACCGATCTTGCGCATGGATTTAGGTAGATTGATAGAATAAAGGTGCTTGCAATAGGAAAAGGCATAATTGCCCATTTCCGATATGCCTTCGGGAATTGTAACGGAAAGAAGCGTATTGCATGATGTGTAGGCATTATGGCCTATCCTGATTGTTGTTGCTGGCAGTCTCACGGCAAGAAGATTTTCGCATTCGCTAAAAGCCGCATTCCCCACCTCTTGGAGGCCGTCATGGAATACTGCATAATTGAGATTACGGCAACGAAAGAAGGAACGGTTTCCTGTTCGTTTTAATGTTCGTGGTGCTACGAAGTGAGACAGATAGTAGCAATCAGAGAATGCGGTATCAGGCAATGCCTCCATCTCAACCTGTTCCATATCAATAGTACGGAGCAGACCTTTCTTCAACATCTCCCGAAGAGTGAAAAAGTCTATACCATTCATTTTCCCCTTCAGTTTGATGTGGCGAATAGTAAGCCGCTCTTCAGGTGTGAGAAGTTTTACGAGGGTACCTGCCTCGTTGACTGTAACCTCTTTCGTTACTGCTTGATAACTGCCATCAGCCACATCAACCAGCATCCAATGCTGCTGACCATAACCTCCCAAATCGCTTAACTCGTAGTAGCCGTTGCTGTTGCCCGCCCATCCCATGTTTACATGTACCTTACCTTTCTTGCATCCATCAATGATGAACAGATGTCCTTCTCCCTTTTTGTTGGTTCCTCGATAGAGAACAGGTCTTCCAGCCTTCAGTTCTGAGAAAATAAGTTGTCGATACAAGCTGTCGCGCTTAGGTGTTTCAAAATCATAACGTTTGTAGATGCTCATGTAGTTGCTATATCCGAAGAGACGTTTCATCGCACCCATAATATACGAAAGTGAAGTGCTACTCCATTTGTCGCCATATTCAGTAAACGAAGAGACGCCACAATCGCTAATCAGCTTTGCTACAGCAACAATTCCCTCTTTCTGCACGTTAGAAGTCAGTGACTGGAACATCTGGCTCCACTCATATTCATATTGCCCATCAGGGCTCATTGACGGATAGCGATAATAGTTCACAACCTGAGCCATAGCAACAGGGCCACATCCTGCCAGTTTATAAGTATCCTCACCATTATTGTTGTCTGTCTCAGGACATAGCAGATTGAAAGGATATCCCTGTCCCCATTGAGTTCTTATGAGTGGTTTTACTTCTTCAGGAAAGACATATTGTGATAAAACGACAGACGAATCCCTGACAGCCTCATCGGCAATCACTACAGGAAGAGGCTCGGTGCCAGCATAGTCCATCCAAGTGCGTTCTGCGTAATATTTTGGCCACCATCCTTTGGCTTTTGCCGCAGCCACCTGTGAAGAGGTCATCGTATTCCGATCATTGGCATCGTGTCTGATACATAGTTCTGCCTTGGTGACAATTGGCAGATTCTTTATCAGAGAATCCATTGTCGCACTATTGAACTGATTGTGCCAACAGCGTATCCGTTCGAGTGCAGTACATCCTGACGTGTTAAGTTCTGTCAGAGAGTTGCTGCCACACATCAGGAATCGCATAGCTTCATTTTTTGAGACATCAAGTGAGGTTAGCTGGTTCCATTCAACCTTTAGATATGCCAAATCCCTATTCTTTGAGACATCGATGTACTTGATTTTGTTATTGTCTAAGTTAAGGCTTTCCAATGCCGTAAAGTATTCTATTCCCTTCAGGTCATGAATATCCTTGCTTGATACATTCATCTCCGTAATGTCAGCAATCTCCTTTTCTGTCAATATTCCGTCCTTGCCGTAAGGTTGCGACAATAGCCAGTTGCGGAAATTCACGTCAGGGAAGTTTTTCTCATTTATCTCAACGTCCGCCCATACTGCCTGACATATTGTTGTCATAAGCATAAAAATGACGAACTTTGCTTTTATATAATTGCTTTTCATATTCCCATTTTCTAAACTTTTACGATTAAGTTATGCTCTTTAGTACTCTTTAATTTGCTACAAATTTAGCAACTTTTTCAATAACCTCCAAATCTTTTGCTACTTTTTGAACGTTTATATTCCCAGTCGGCGGTTTCTGCGACGTAGAGAACAACAGAGTTCTGAAAATTGTGATGGACTTTTCAACTGGATTGCATTTTTTTTCGTACCTTTGCACTCGAAAAAACAATAAGAGATGACAACATTGATAATAGGATTATTGATTCCCCTGTTGGGAACTATGCTCGGCTCAGCCTTTGTGTTTTTCATGAAAAAAGACATGTCGCCGAGGCTGCAGAAGTCGCTGCTTGGCTTTGCATCGGGTGTGATGGTGGCGGCATCGGTGTGGTCGTTGCTGATTCCGTCGATGGAGATGGTAGCCCTCTCTAATTATCAATTATCAATTTTCAATTCTCAATTAAACGAAGTTTTACCTGCTGTCTTGGGATTCCTGTTGGGTATGGGGTTCCTGCTGATGATTGACGAGCTGACGCCTCACCTGCATATCGGTACTGACAAGCCAGAGGGACCTCGTTCCCGACTTTCCAAGACTGCTATGCTGGCCCTCGCCGTCACCATTCACAACCTACCTGAAGGCATGGCCGTGGGTGTGGTCTTCGCAGGAGCCGAGAGTGGCCTCTCGAATATCTCGCTGGCCAGTGCCGTTGCTGTTGCGTTGGGTATCGCCATCCAGAACGTACCAGAAGGGGCTATCATCTCCATGCCCATGCGGACAGCAGGCAACTCCAAATGGAGGTCTTTTGTTATTGGTTCATTGAGCGGTGCCGTGGAGCCCGTCGGAGCCGTAGCCGTTCTGTTGTTAGCCTCGCTGCTGATGCCCGTCCTGCCCTACATGCTGGCCTTTGCCGCAGGAGCTATGTTCTATGTCGTTGTCGAGGAACTTATCCCCGAGGCCTCCAGCGGTCAGCACTCCAATCTCAGCACCATCGGTTTCGCCTTTGGTTTCGTCCTGATGATGGTACTCGATGTGGTAATGGGATAATGCTTTCTTGGTCTTACTCTCTACTTTTCGTAACTTTGCACATCACTGACAAGAAATAATGAACCTTTGACATGAGACAACTTTTTTCTCACTGCTATTTGCCTGTTCGTTTGCTGTGCAGGCCCGGATGCACGGTGAAGCCCCTCTCGCTGGCAAAGCATCGCAGGAACTCCCCCTCGTACAGAATGTTTTCTCGCGTCGTGTCGCTGGCTGGTCCGTGGCACTACATTGTCAGTGACAAGGGCGAGCGTAAGCGCGCGTTCTACGTGATGCAGGAATGGTATAAGACTAAATAAACACCCTGAGCAACCGATGAATACAAATCTTAGTCAAGTAAAGGTCATCGCCTTCGATGCCGACGACACTTTATGGGACTGCCAAGGTCACTTCGAACAGGTCATGCAGCAACTCTACGACGAGCTGTTGCCGTGGACCGACCGCGAGCAGGCGGCCACCGAACTCTTTGCTACCGAGCGCAAGAACATGCCGTTGTTAGGCTTCGGCACGAAAGCGTTCACCCTCTCGCTCATCGAGACCGCCATGCGTGTGTCCAATTACGAGATAACGGCCGAGCGTATTGACCACCTCCTTCGGCTGGGCTATTCGCTCCTTGAGTTCCCCACTACGCCGCTGCCCGAGGTGCTTGAGACGCTCATCGCCCTGCAGCGTCAGGGGCGTCGCATGGTGCTCTTCACTAAGGGTGAGCTGCTCGACCAGCAGAGCAAGCTCGAGCGGTCGGGACTGGCAGACTTCTTCGAACATGTGGAGATCACCAGCGACAAAGGTGAGAAGGAGTTCATGGACCTTTGCCGGCACCTGCAAGTCAAGCCCCAAGAGGTGATGATGGTGGGCAACTCGCTAAAGAGCGACGTGGCCCCCGCCCTCGCCATCGGCTGCTGGGCAGTCCACATCCCCTTCCACGTCACGTGGGAACTGGAGCATACCGACGCTTTCGACCACGAACGCCTTTTCCATATAGAGCACTTCGGCGAACTGCTCAACATCCTTTAAGTCGCATTTTGCTATATAAGATGGCTCTTCTCCATTTTTGTTGAGAGTTGACCAGCTTGCTGACCACTGTTTGGCCGTCCGATGACCAGTCAATTGGTCATCGGCTGATCATCAATGGAGCCTGCTTCATGATACAAACTCGTCGACTTTGTTGAACAAACTCGTCGACTTTGTTAGACAAACTCGTCGACTTTGTTAGACAAACTCGTCGACTTTGTTAGACAAACTCGTCGACTTTGTATCACGATTGAGCGTTGATTCATCCTCGATGCTGCGTGCGTAAAATAATAATGATAACACTACCCGACGGCATCCTGAACAACCAAGGCTGCCAGCATGAAGCCGAAAATGGCGGTGATATGAGCTATCGTGCCGTTTCCCCGGTCATTAGGGTCAATAGGCTTCTGGTTCTGCAGTAGTTCGTCGGAGAATACGCAGAGAAACTTGCGCTTGGGATACTGACCGTCGCGTTTGAAGCGCTTGCGGAGGGCTCGAGCCAAGGGGTCGCCCTGTACCTTCCAAAACTCAGTAGTCTTGATACGGGTCGGGTCGAGTTTCAGGGCGGCGCCCATTGACGAGAAGAAAGCCACCCTCTTATCCCCCCGACTGGGGGGAAGACTGGTAGCTAACAAAATGAGTAGCGCCTTGTCTTTCAGCGAGTCGATAGCGTCGATGATATAGTCGTAGGTGTGGAGTGCAAAACTCTCGGCGGTCTCAGCCGTAAAGATCTGCTGTATGGCTGTAATCTCTGCCGAGGGGTTGATGGAGAGCAGTCGTTCCTTCAACGCATCCACCTTCACCTGTCCCACGGTTTTCGTCGTAGCCATCAGTTGGCGGTTGATGTTGGAGATGCACACGTGGTCGGAATCGACAATTGTCAGATGCCGAATACCTGAGCGTATCAAGCTCTCGGCACACCATGAGCCTACACCACCCACGCCAAAGACAATCACCCTTTTGCTGCTCAGGCGTTCCATCGCCTCGTCGCCCAACAGCAGTTCAGTTCTGCGGAATATGGCCTGCATTCCCGAGTCGTTTTTCATATTGCCTTTACTTGACGACGAATTTCTTGTTGCCTCGCAAGTATACACCCTTGTGTGGGCTACCCTTCACGTTGCGACCCAGCAGGTCGGTGGTCGTGTAGGATTCTTTTGCAGGGGCGATGGCATTGCCGACGGCATCGACCCCTTTGGAGGTAAGCACCACGTTGTCGAAGCCTATCAGTTTCTCCGAGCCGTTGTAGTTGTGCATGGCCGAGAGCTGGATGGTGGTCGAGGCTGTGCCGTCGCTGGTGAAGTCGAGGGCCACCTTCTGCCACTCCTCCTTGTTGTCGAGCGAGGCTGCTTGCAATGTCGGGCCGTCCTGTGTCACAACGTTGACGAAGACATCGCCGCCCAGTCCGCTCTTCCATACGTCGGTAGTGAGCGTGTACTCGCCCTCGGGCAACAGCATTTCCTGACAGAGCATGATGGTCGAGGTGCCCCAGTTCTGGCGCACCCAGTATGTCTGCTGGCTACCCGTTGACGGAGTGGGCTTCGAGCCGAAGAAACGGTCGAAGTAGAGGTCGCCCGTCTTCAGGGCGGTGAGGTCGTTCTCGTTGCGCGAGGTGTAGTCGACGGTCCAGCCTTCGGGCACGTAGATAGCGCGGTCGCTTGTGACGCCGCTGCCCTCCATCGGGGTGTACGCCGACTCGAAGTCGCCGTTCTGCAGCTCGCGCGGCAGGTTCTGGTTGTGCTGAGCCTTGATGGCTGCCTTGGCCTGTTCTACCAGGGCCTGCACGGTCAAGGGCGATGCACAGGCGTAGTAATCGGTCAGCACGAGACAGTTGTGGTTGTTGGTTTCGCCATAGGTGTCAACAGTTCCACCTGGCAGGTTCTTGTCCTCGATGACCTGGTCGACGAGTCCGTTGCGGTAGACGGTGAGCGCCTTTCCGTCGTAGGTCAGGGTAATGATGACTGTCGAGAGCTTCGTGGGGTGGTTGTCACCACTGGTGCCGGTGCTGTTGTAGGCCCAGTTGTCGCTGGTGAGCAGTCGGTTTTGGCTACGGTAGACCTTGCCGTTGATGCTCATCTCTGGATACTGATTGGTAGCGTTGATGCTGTAGACGATACCGCCATCGCCCTCCTGATAGTGGTTGATGGTGAACAGTTGACCCTCGTATTTCTCCGCATTCAGCTCGAAGGCCATCGTGACCGTCCTGTTCGGCGACAGGCAGATGCAGTCCACGCGCGGATCCTCGTCTTCGCTGCTCTCCTTAGTTAGTTCCTCCTGCCAGTCGTAGTTGCAGTGCAGGGCGGTGGGATAGCCCTTCGGATAGTTCTTGTTCACCATCCAATAGTAGTAGTCACCCTGAATCCAGCCTATGCGTAGGGGTGAGTTTTTAGAACCGGGGATGACGTATGGTCGCGCGTTGTTCTTCGGCGAGTCGTGGGTGATCTGTTCCGACGAGGCCACTGTGCCCTCGTCATCGATGGTGTAGCGCCAGATCTCGTAGATGCCGTCCTTGTTGTACTGGCCGTCCTTCGTGGGGATGCTCACGTACATGTCATTAATATGGTCAGGGTCGAGGGCCATGCCGCCCGAATAGCAGCGCTCGGTCTGGTTCCAGTTCTGGTGGAAGGCGTGACCGGCATACTGCACCCAGGTATTCTTCCATGAAGAGCCGTTCCAACGGGCATACCAGTAGGTGTGCGAGGTCTTCGCATCGTCGATATGCGGATAGGCAATGACGGGATGCTCGTCGCTGTCGAGTGCTATCTGCCACACCCAGTTGCGTATGCCTGCCGTCTTGTCGACGATGGTAGCGGGGTACTGGTTGGCGTAGGAGTCGGTCTTCGAGACGTTGAACGGTCCGTCGCTGATGACCTTGAGTTGCTTGCCGTTGAGGTCGCGCAGGATGGGGCCGTTACCCTCGTTGATGTCGATGACGTTGAAGTAGAGCCAGTTGGGCATCTCGTTGTCAGGATGGCCGGTGGTGTAACTGACGTAGATCTTGTCCTTGCCGTTGCTTGCATACTTGGCGTAGGGACGGGCACCGGTGCTCTGCACAATCTGTTTGGGGCCGAAGTCGAACTGGCAGTTGTCGTCGGCATCGGGCATGGTGATACGGGCGAGGGTAGGGTGCCAGTTGATGCCGCGCCAGCAGAGGTAGACGTGCTGCGGGTCGTCGCTCATAATGAAGGGCGAGGGATAGGTGGTGTTGTTAGCCGTGGCCAGGTACTTCTCCTCGCCAAGGGCGGTGATGTCGCCGGGCTTGCGCGATATGCGGTACCAAATCTTTGCCTCGTCGGTGTGGCGGGTGTAGAAGATCATCACGCGCTCGTCGGGCAGTACCACGAATGTCGGGTTGTTGTGGTCGTCGGGCTGGAAATAGCTGCGGATGAGCACGTCGGTCTTGCGATGTGTCAGCCAATCGTACTGCGTAGCCATGACGTTGCCGTGCACGTCGATATAGCCTAAGTACGTGGCATTGATGGTGCCGTCGGCGTTCTCATAGTGCAATGCGCGCGGGTCGGCAAACCAGCACCATGCACCTTCGTTGGCCACTACGTTCGAAGCCATTGCCACAAGTGTCTGCAGCATCCATGCAATGCAGATGGAAAGAAGTCTGTTCTTTGTCATTATTTTGTAGTTAGTAGTTGTTCAGTAGTAAAAATGGTTGTCACAACAGATGTGGAGAAAAGCAAAACGGGGTGCAGCCTCTCAGCTACATCCCGTTTTTGCCTGTTGTCGGACGGAGCTTACTTGCCGTGGTGCTCGTCAGAAACAGTCAACTTCTTGCGACCCTTTGCGCGGCGTGAAGCCAGGACGCGACGGCCGTTCTTGGTGGCCATGCGCTCGCGGAAACCATGCTTGTTCACGCGGCGGCGATTGTGCGGTTGAAATGTCCTTTTCATTGCAATGATTCTTTATTTATTAGTACTAATCTTTCGATTTGGGCTGCAAAATTACGCAAATCTTTTGGAATACGCAAGTTTAAAGCAATTTTTTTCACTTTTCACTTTTCACTTTTCACTTTTTTTCGTACCTTTGCACCCGGAATTCAATATTTTATCACTTTATAATCCAATATGATTAATTCACAAGACATTAAGAAAGGCACCGCCATTCGTATGGACGGCGCCATTTGGGTTTGCATCGATTTCCAGCATCGCAAGCCAGGTAAGGGTAACACTATTATGATTATCAAGTTGAAGAACGTCAGCGATGGTCGCGTGCTGGAGCGCCGCTTCAACATCGGTGAGAAGCTTGAGGATGTGATTATCGAGCGTCGTCCCTACCAGTACCTCTACGAGGATCAGTCGGGCCGTATCTTCATGAATCAGGAGACCTTCGAGCAGATTCCTATTGACAACGAGCTCGTTATTGGCCATGAGTACATGAAGGAGAGCGATATCGTGGAAGTGGTGAGCGACACCACCGACGGTACCATTCTCTATGCCGAGATGCCCGTGAAGACCATTTTGCGCGTCACCCACTCTGAGCCTGGCATCAAGGGCGACACCGCCACCAACACGCTGAAGCCCGCTACGGTTGAGACTGGTGCCGAGGTGCGCGTGCCCCTGTTCATCAACGAGGGTGATCTGATTCAGGTCGACACCCGTGATGGTTCTTACCTGGCTCGTGCCAAGGAGTAATCACTGCTGTTTTGAGTAGAAATTCAGGCGAAAGTTGCATTGTCGGCAGCTTTCGCCTTTCTTTTGCCACGGACTTTTTGACATCGGATCTACACTGATGGTTACGGATTGAAACGAACTTCTTAGAAACGACGGAATGAGTGGATTTGTCGGATTTAAGACAAAACGGCCTGCACCTACCTGTTGGCATTTTTGATGAGACAAGCAAGAAAAGCGGTTGAAAAAGTTTGCTGTTTCGGAATTATTACGTAACTTTGCAGCTAACAGGCCAAACGACCAAAGTGATGATAAAAAAATCATACCCACTTATTTTTATACGATTACTAAACAAGAAAAAATAGCATCGTGATGAAATATTCATTCGTCATTCCCGTCTACAACCGGCCCGATGAGGTCGACGAGCTGTTGCAGAGCCTCTGCCAACAGCAAGTGAAAGACTTCGAGGTGATCGTCGTCGAGGACGGTTCGCAGACTCCCTGCGACAGCATTTGCAAGAAGTATGAGCAGCAGCTCGACCTGAAATATTTCATGAAGTCCAACAGCGGTCCCGGCCAAAGTCGTAACTATGGTGCCGAGCGAGCGCAAGGCGAATGGCTCATCGTGCTCGATTCGGACGTGGTATTGCCAAATGGCTATTTGTCAAGTGTAGAGTGTAGAGTGGAGAGTGTAGAGTTTGCTACCGCTCCGCAGGATACTACCGCAGCAAAAGACAGTGCGGTAGCAAACTCTCCACTCTCCACTCTCCACTCTACACTAAGATGCGATGCCTGGGGCGGCCCCGACGCGGCTCACCCCGACTTTACGCCCGTACAGAAGGCCATCAGCTACTCGATGACGAGCTTCTTCACCACGGGTGGCATCCGTGGCGGCTCCAAGAAGAAGGCACTCGATAAGTTCTACCCCCGTTCCTATAACATGGGCATCCGTCGCGAGGTCTATCAGGAGCTTGGTGGCTTCTCGAAGATGCGTTTTGGCGAGGACATCGATTTCTCCTATCGCATTGTGGAGGCTGGTTACAAGACTGCCCTACTGCCCGAGGCATGGGTGTGGCACAAGCGACGCACCGACTTCAAGAAGTTCTTTCGCCAGGTATATAATAGTGGTATCGCGCGAATCAACTTGGAGAAGCGCCATCCGGGCACGCTGAAGCTGGTACACCTGCTGCCTACGGTTTTTACGGTTGGTGTCATCGGCTTGCTGCTGTTGTTCGCCTTGGGTGCAGGACTTTTCATCGAAGGCGAACTGTTAGATGCCTATGGGTTGCGTCCTACCGACAACATGCATCAGGGCGTGGGCTTCGTCCTTTGCGTGCTTGCACTTATACCTATTATATTATATAGTGGTATCATTTTCATAGACTCGGCTATCAGAAACCGCAGCCTGTGGGTAGGACTGCTTAGCATACCTGCTGCCTTTACCCAACTCATGGGCTACGGCCTCGGTTTCATCGAGTCGTGGTGGAAGCGCTGCGTACTGAAACAGGACGAGTTCCAGGCATTTGAGAAAAACTTCTATTCGTAGTGTAGAGTGTAGAATGTAGAGTGTAGAGTTTGCTACCGCTTTTTTTATTCCCAACTTTTACCCATATATGCCAAGAAAAGAAAGTATATTGAAGAATAAGACAGAAGCTTATGCTGCAAGAATCATCAAGCTTTATAAATACTTGACGGATGATAAACATGAAAACATCATGTCAAGGCAAATATATCGTAGTGGAACAAGCATAGGAGCTAATGTAGCGGAAAGTATCAACGCTCAAACCCCAGCGGATTTTATAACGAAGCTAAGCATCGCCTTGAAAGAGGCCAACGAAACTGAATTTTGGCTTAGAAGTTTGCTAAGTGGTGGCTTTATTGACCAAAAAGGATTCGACTCTATGTTCAAAGACAATGATGAAATTGTGAAAATACTTGTTTCTTCAATAAAAACGGTAAGGAAAAGAATTGAGTTTGATGAAAGATAGAAAATACGGGAAAGAAAAAGAGGCGGTAGCAAACTCTACACTCAACACTCTACACGCTACACTAAATAAGCTCACTATAGCCAATTGGTCGGAAGACGACCGCCCGCGCGAGAGGCTTGAGCGACTCGGGCCGCAGGCACTGAGCGACGCTGAGTTGCTTGCCATCCTTGTGGGTAGCGGCTCGACGAAAGAGGATGCCGTATCACTGATGAAGAGAATATTGGCCGATTGCAATAACAACTTGAACACACTGGGCAAGCTGACTATCCACGACCTGTGCCAATACAATGGAGTGGGGCCTGCCAAGGCCATCACCATCCTTGCAGCCTGCGAACTGGGTAAGCGCCGGCAGGCAGAGACGCCCGAGGAGCGTCCCGACCTGAGCACTGCCACTAAAGTCTATAACTACTTGCATCCAACCATGCAGGACCTCGACGTGGAGGAATTTTGGATACTGTTGCTGAATCAGAACCACCGCCTCATCAAAAAGGTAAGGATTGCTCATGGCGGTATCAGCGAGGTGAGCGTCGACGTACGTATTGTCGTCCGTGAGGCCTTGCTTTCCAACGCCACCATCGTCGTTGCTGCCCACAACCATCCGTCGGGTAGTCTCAAGCCCAGCCGGCAGGACGACGCGCTGACTGTTAGCCTGAAGCAAGCTTGCAACCTGATGCGTCTACATTTCATGGACCATATTATCCTCGTCGATGGCAATTATTACTCCTATCACGAGGCCGGAAAGCTTTAACCTACCCTTCCGTTTGTCATTATTTCCGCCCTGTTATTCAAAAAAGTATACGAATTAACGTTATTTAACTGAGTATTTTTCTTTTTTTTGTTATTTTTATTTATCTTTGCAATATCAAAATATGCGAATATTGGAAAATAACTACACCAGACAATTTATGAATCATTGTTACAAAATTACTCTGTTGTCGGTGTTGATGATAATATTCTTCAGCACTGCAAGGGCACAAGAAAACAGGGAACTGCTTTTGGGCCCAATGGACGTTTTCGTACCTCACTGGGAGTTAGGCGTTGAAGCAGGTGCCGGCTACGACGTGGGCGAGGACAAGTTTGCTAACCTTATCACACCTGCCGTACAGGTCACTGCTGCCTATCACTTCAACGAGTTTCTGGCTGCAAGGCTTGCTGTCAGCGGATTCCAAAGTAAGAACCTCTACGTATTCCCTGAGGAGAAGTACAAGTGGAACTTCGTGCAGCCAGCCCTCGACTTGAAACTCGACCTGAGTTCACTGTTCTTAGGCTGGGTGCCTGAGAACACTTTCCGTCCCTATGCCTACTTAGGTGCTGGTCTGAATGTGTCGTTCAATAACGACGATGCTGTGAATGCTGACAAACGCTGGGGTGTAGACTTTGAGAAACTATGGCGTGACAACCGTTTGAATCCCGTAGTCAGAGGAGGCTTGGGCTTCGACTGGTGGCTTAACGACAGGATAGCACTCACGGGCGATGCCTGTGCAAACATGTTGCCCGACCACTACAACTCTAAGTACGGTAAGTACGACAATCGCGACTGGCACATCACCGCCATGCTCGGACTTCGCTTCCGACTGGGCGATGCCAACAAGCATACCGAACCTGTGTGGGGCGAACCTCCTGTGGTGAATCCTCAGCCGGCTAAGATTACACGTGATCAGGTTGATCTTACGGTCAATGTGCAGTTCATCATCAACCAGAGCATCATTCGCGACACTGAAACGGGCAAGCTACAGGAACTTATCTACTTCCTGCAGCAACATCCCGAGGCTCATGTCCTGCTCACAGGTTATGCCGACAAGGAGACAGGTACGCCGTCAATCAACGAGCGCTTGTCGCGTGAGCGTGCCGACGCTGTGGCCAACTACCTTTCCACCCATGGCATCAGCAGCTACCGCATCCATAAGGATCACAAGGGCGACCGTATACAGCCGTTCGATTTCCCGCCGCAGAACCGTGTCTGCATCTGTATCGTGCTGAACCGCAGATACCTTTAATTTCCTAAAAAACAAAAATAAAATAAATTCGAATATGAAAAAATTAAGGACTTTCTTCCTTGTGGCCATCACTGCCATTATGGGAAGCACCATGACGTCGTGTAATGACTATCAAAACGACATCGATGCATTGGACAAGCGAGTCTACAGGCTTGAACACCTTGTAGACAGTATCAACAAGAACCTCGACGGACTGGCAATGCTCATCAATGCCCAAGCCGATGGTTGGCTTATCACTGGTATGGCCGAGTTGCCCGATGGCAATGGCTATATCGTCAACTTTGGTAAGTTGGACAAGACTACTGGAGAGCTGTCGACTAACCCTAAAGACAAGAAAACCATTACCATTTATAACGGGCTCGATGCCAATGCTCCCGACCTCAGCGTGCGCTATGATCCCACCGACGGCAACTACTATTGGGTTGTGAATGGAACGTGGGTGCTCAATCCCGACGGTAACCGCATTCGTGTGAACGGCCAGGACGGTAAAGATGGTAAAGACGGCAAGGATGGTAAGGACGGCTCAAGCACCGCACCGAAAGTGCGCATCAACGACTATGGCTACTGGGAAATGTCGACCGACGACGGAGAGACTTGGCAGATCATGACCGATAGCAATGGCAATCCTATCAAGGCCACTGGTAAGGATGGCGAAGATGGTAAAGACGGTAAGGACGGCAAGGACGGTAAAGACGGCAAGGATGGTAAGGACGGCAAGAACGGCGAAGACGCCGCAATCATTATCTCGAAGGTCGTTATCGAAGTCGATGCCAACGGTAACCGTTACATTGTGTTCACCCTCAAGGGTGCTGGCGGCAACGGTGAGGACATCGAGGTTCGCACGCAGATTATGGACGGTATCAGCTAATAATCACAACTAAAGCAAGATTGCTATGAGGAAACAACATATCATAACAGCCTTTGCAGTCATCGCAAGTTGCACCCTGTGTTCGTGCAATGAATACATTGACGATCTTCAGGGCATCGGCAAGCGCGTGGAGGTGCTTGAAGACAGCGTGCTGTCGGTCCAGAACACCCTTGAGACGCTGACCCAGCTGCAGAAGGCTATGGAGACTTATGGAGTGGTCTCGAATATCATTCAGAACAGTGACGGCTCCACCACTTTGGAGTTCGTTGACGGGCGTACACCCATCACCTTCGTCAACGGAGCCGATGGTAAGGAGGCCGAAGTGCTCCTCGGTGTCGCAAAAGGTCCCGATGGTAAATACTACTGGGTATTCAACGGCGAGTTCTTGCGCGATGAAAACGGAAACCCCATACTGGCTGAACCCCTTGACGGCAAGGACGGTAAAGATGGTGTTGATGGCAAGGACGGTAAGGATGCTGAACCAACTGGTGCCAATGTAGTTGTGCCACAGATTCGCATTAATCCTTCCACCCGTAATTGGGAGATTTCTACTGACGGTGGAAAGAGTTGGGAAGACACTGGCGTCTGTGCTGACGGTAAGGATGGCGAAGACGGTAAGGATGGCAAGGACGGTAAGGATGGCAAGGACGGTAAGGATGGCGAAGACGGTGAAAAAGGCGAGTCCGACGGCATCTTTGTTGAAGCCACCTACACCGACAACTACATCTTCTTTACGCTGTATGTCAATAATAGTAATAAACCAACAACCATTATTCTGAAAAGGGTATAATACCGACTGTTGAACATACTCAAACCCAAACGGCAGGGGGTGCATCGCGCTTGGCGATGCACCCCCTGATGATTGGCACTTGCTTGAAGATTCCAACAATGGAATCCAAAGGGAATTAATCTTCCTTCTTGACAGCGGTGCGCTTCTCCTTGATACGGGCAGCCTTACCCGTGAGCTTGCGCAGGTAGTACAGCTTGGCGCGACGCACCTTACCGACCTTGTTCACCTCGATGCTGTCGATGTTGGGCGACTCGATGGGGAAAATACGCTCCACACCAACGGTTCCCGACATCTTACGGACGGTGAAGCGCTTCTTCTCGCCGTGACCGACGATCTTGATCACTACACCACGATAGAGCTGGATACGCTCCTTAGAACCCTCGATAATTTTGTAAGCGACAGTCACGGTATCGCCAGCCTTGAACTGGGGATGCTGCTTGCCGGTTGCAAATGCTTCTTCAGCAACTTTAATTAAATCCATTGTTTAATTGTTTAATTGTTTAATTATTACATTTTGCTGTATCGTTCCAACGCAACATAACAGGCAACTCTCCTATCTTCCTGCCAGCGATTACGCGGAAAGCGGCTGCAAAGGTACTCATTTTTAAGTGAAAAGTGAAAAGTGAAAAGTGAAAAGTAGCCCGTCGTTAATGTTTTTTAAGAATAATTTATAAGTGAGATGTAACCGACTATGGATTAAAATGACTATTTTTGCAGAAAATTAATCGTCTATGAAACAGAAACACATTACTAACCTTAATTGTGCATTATGCATGATGATTGCTCTGCTCTGTGGCTGTGCCTCCCACTATCAGGTGGCCAGTGTGAGCAAACAGCGTATTGTCGTCGACAGTCGCTACGACAACAAGCCCGTGGCACAGGGCGAAGTCTTCCTCGCCCCCTATAAGCAGAAGGTCGACTCGATCATGGGTCCCGTGGTAGGCATCGTGGCCTGCGACATGGCTGCCGAGCGCCCAGAGAGCAACCTCTCGAACCTGCTGCCCGACATCCTCATGTGGGCCGCTAAGGACTATAACGAGAAGCCCGACTTTGCCGTCTATAATGTTGGAGGCATCCGTGCTGCACTCTCGAAGGGCAAGGTGACCTACGGCGACATCCTCGACATTGCGCCCTTCGAGAACAAGATCAGCTTCATCAGCCTCACGGGTGAGAACGTGCTAAAGCTCTTCAGCCAGATTGCCGCCCGGGGAGGTGAGGGCTTGAGCCACGGCGTGGAGCTGCTCCTCTCTAAAGACCTGAAGCTTGTCTCGGCCCGACTGAATGGTGAGGAGATTGATCCCGCTCGCAGCTACCGTATCACCACGATCGACTATCTGGCACAGGGCAACGACGGTCTCACCGCCTTCAAGGCAGGCACTGACCTGAACTCGCCCAAGGAGGATAAGAACAACTCCCGCTACATCATCGTCAACTACTTCCGTGAGCAGCAGGCCAAGGGCCTCGCCGTCGACTCGAAGGTGGAAGGAAGGGTAAGAATTGAGAATTGAGGTGTGAGGTTTGAGAATTGAGATTTGAGATTTGAGAATTGAGCATTGTGCATTAAAAAAGTGAATTGTGCATTATGAAAACACGACGTTTACTGATAGTTTTATCATTTGTCATCTTCCATTTGTCGTTCAGCGCAGCGCAGAAGACGCTGACCATCCTGCATACCAACGACACCCACTCGTGCATACAGCCGCTGAACAAGAACCTGGCCGACACGATGCTGGCTGACCGCGGTGGCTACCTGCGCCGTATGGCACTCATCAACGAGGAGCGGCGCATCGACCCCGACCTGTTGCTCTTCGACAGCGGTGACTTCTCGCAGGGGTCGGCCTACTACACCATGTTTCAGGGCGATGTTGAGATAGGGCTGATGAACGAGATGGGCTACGATGCCACCACCATCGGCAACCACGAGTTTGACTTCGGCCTTGACAACATGATCCGTGTGTTCAAGCTCTGTAAGTTCCCTATTGTCTGCTCGAACTACGATTTTGCCGATACCGAGTTGAAGGACATCGTCAAACCCTATATCATCCTGAAGCGTAAGGGCCTGAAGATCGGCGTCTTCGCCCTCTGTCCAAAGCTCGACGGACTGGTGTTCACGAAGAACTACGGTCCGCTGGTCTACCTCAATCCTACCGAGGTGGCACAGCAGATGGTCGATTTGCTGAAGAAGGAGAAGAAGTGCGACGCAGTCATCTGTCTCTCGCACCTGGGCTGGCAGGTTACCGACTACCCATGCGACCGCGTCATTCGTGAGACTACCGGCATCGACCTTATGCTCGACGGTCACTCTCACACCTACCTGCAAGGTCTCGAGTATGTCAACGACAAGTCTGGCCGTCCCGTCCCCGTCGACCAGAACGGCAAGCATGCTGCCTTCGTAGGCAAGCTCCAGCTCACGCTGAACAAGAAATAACCACGCGAATATTTTTAGGCACGGAATAACGCGGAAGAACAATGTCTGAGTCCACTTGAAAAAGTCCAAACATGAGAAATTTGAGTAAAAATCAATGCGTAGCCGCTCCCCTCCCTTGTAGGGGAGGGGTTGGGGTGGGGTCAGTATCTTTCTCATAGACAGGATATTACAGACCCCACCCCTGCCCCTCCCCTTGATGGGAGGGGAGTGGCTGCGCCTTCGTGCGCGACAT
>Ga0256404_1005738_pt1 | contig 21514 bp, 28 predicted proteins | sample RumenRJG_01DNA_FD_185990 | JGI IMG/M metagenome (GOLD analysis project Ga0256404, IMG submission 185990) | Bovine rumen microbial communities from Lethbridge, Alberta, Canada - RJG_01 | ecosystem: Host-associated > Mammals > Digestive system > Stomach > Rumen | place: Canada: Alberta | collected...
TTCATGTTTCCTATGTGATTTGAATTGTTCATTTTAACATTCTCCTTTTTGATACGAAAATGGGTACGGTGTTTTACCGTACCCATTCCGTTTAATTATTATGTTATTTCAGGTTCTCGCTCCTGCCAAACATCACATCTATGATAAGCTCGGTGCAGTCACGAAAGCCTTGTATGTAGCTCTCCGCTACCATTGTTTCGGACAGCATTCCCTGCATATCCGTTATCTCGTTCAGCAGCTTCTTATCGTCAGCCGACAGCCTTTTCTCAAGTGCGTCGCACATTTCCAGCAGCTCCAGACTTCGCTTTGCGTAGCCGGAATCCTGCCTCACGTCGTGCTGACACGGTATGACGTTTCCGTAATACAGATCCTGCAACTTCATCGCCTCGGTCACCTCCTGACCAACAATCATACCACATCGCTCGGACGAAGTCTATTCATCAGGACTGACGAAAACCGACTGTTGAAACAAAGCACACCTCACAGGACTATCCCATGTGTATTCCAAGTGCTTCTTTACGCTCTCGTTCCTCTGCGAGTGCCTTACTGTCAATGTGCTCCCGAGCGTACTCGGTATCGTCGGCAGGCTCGTCCTCAATCATCGAAGCCATAGCTGTAACGCCGCCGACAATGCTATCAAGACCGACTGCGAGATCACTATCCACTTGGCTGCTTTCAATCTGAGCTTGTGCTTGTATTCGTCGAGCTCTTTCAGTTTCGAGCCATAGTTGAGGACGTTCTTCATGCCGCCAGCGGTCTGAGTTTTGTTGTTTATAAAATGGATTAGGCGAATACATCCGTAACAGGCGGCTTACACTTGCCGGCAGTGAGCTGATGAAAACGGACGCAAAGGTCATCGACACGGCGCTGAAATACGGCTATGAGTCAACCGAGAGCTTCACAAGAGCGTTCACACGCTTCCACGGCGTAACGCCTACTGAGGCAAAGCGTGAGGGCGGCAGGCTCCGTTCATTTTCCCGTTTCAAGGTGCAGATCATTTTGAAAGTCGGTAATTCCATGAATTATATCAGGGACACGATAAGCCTGTGGACGATGAAGGTGCCGTATACTTATCCGGCAACGGTCCATTGGTTGCCGTTTTGACAGAAGCACTTGCTAAGGATAATTATATAAAATGCAAAGATAGAGGGGAAAACAAAAAACTCACTGATTCACGCCGTGAAGTCGGTAAGTTCATCAATATGATACACCGCTATCAAGTGAAAGAGGTGTGAATATGGAGCTTAGACATGACAACATCGTATGTTCTGCTTGGTGCATCGGCGTTCGTTCTGCTTACAGGAGTTGCATTTGCTCTCAAATTTAAAAGATGAAAAAGCTCTGCGGACATTTTTAGTTCGCAGAGCTTTAATAATTTCCATAGTATCGGGAGTGTTTGAAATAGTGAAAAATCACAGACAGTCAGGTGTCAATGTCCTCGATTTTACACGAAAGAATTGTACTTGCGGCAGTAAAACATTGTCTTTAAATCAAGCTTTTTTTCTTCGCATATTATCAGCTTCCACTGAGCGCTTCCATGACTTGCTGATGCCTTTTTTTGATCTTATGCTGCTTACGGCACAACCAACAGCTTCACTCAACTCTTGTTCCGCAGCTTTTACAGAATTTTGCGGTAGAAGATATTTTCTGTCCGCAGTTTTGGCAGAAAATATAACTTGTTTTCTCTGCTGTGTTATTTGGTATAACTGCATTTGCGCTTACAGGTGCTTCAACAGATTTTTCAATAACGACTGTTTTCTTTTCCGAATTTGATTTAATGATACGACCGACACAGTAAAGTAAAAGACCTCCTCCTGCAACTGCCAGGTTCATATAGAGGTTGTTTTTTTCTTTATCGATCTCATTATCAAATTCAAGCCCTGTTTTGTTTGCAATTATATCTGTCGCAGCCTTTTCTGCCTTTGCAAATTTATCTTTTTTCAGTTCCTCTAAATTTCCATAGCTTTTAAATGAAAGCCAGCCGCCTATCAGCATAGCAGCAGTACCAATAACGATAAACCAGTTTGTGCTACCTTTTTTTACGTCCTTTAAAGTGCTTATAAACCAAAGCACTGCAATAACTCCGCCTGCTCCATAGAGTACAGGCTTGCTTGCCTTTTCAATAAAGATAAATATAGCCGCAATGATCACAATAAAAATGAAAATTGCTTTTAACGTCGCGATATTATCCTCTTTTGTTCCTATAAACTCGCTTTTTTCTTTTTCAGATTTTCCCATTTTTTTAATCTCCATAATTAATATTATAAAAACTCCCCATTATGCGTAGTTTTAATATACAGATTATTATATCACAAAATAAAATGTATTACAATAGTTTTATGATAGTTTGTGGAGGAATTTTTAATATGGAGTTGAATTATACGCTTATAGGTACAAGAATAAAGAAAATACGCAAGTCGCAAAAGCTCACGCAGGAGCGGCTTTCGGAAATGGCAAGATGCAGAAAAAACACCCGTGAACAGCTGATCGGACTGTTCCGGGTGCTTTACATTTGGATCATTTTGATTTCATTGCTTTGAGATAGCGCTTTTGTTTATACATCTTTTTATCGGCACGTTCAAATACTGTTGAGAAGCAGGTGTCCGATGCGGGATCGAAAATGGCGATACCGTTTGAAACAACGACATCTCCGGATTCCTGATTCTCTTCGATCCTTTTGTCGAATTCCCAGATAAGAGCTTCTCTCTCCCTGAAATCATTATCTTCAAGAATGACCACGAACTCGTCGCCGCCAATACGGAAAACGGGACTATGACAGAATATATGGCATATAAGATTACAGCCTTTCTGGATGTATTTGTCGCCTTCCTCGTGTCCGTAAGTATCATTGACTATTTTTAGTCCGTTAATGTCGAATACTATAACGCCGAATTCATTAACGGTTCCTTTAGAGATGCCAACATCGAGTTTTGCAACTGATTCAAGATATGCGTGTTTGCTTTTTACACCTGTGAGCGGATCAGTATATGCGAGATACCTTGCAGAGCCGAGTTCTTTTTCCTGCTGATATTCGCGCAGCAAGGTCTCTTCGAGTTCCTTCATGTACTTGTTCTTTTCGCCTTCAAGCGAGAACGCATGAGATATGAAGATGAGGGCGATAGCTATTGTAAGAGCTATCATTGATAGGGTGATAACTATTGCTTTATGAGAGTTGAGTTCTCCATCGTACCAATCAGCATCAAAATCAACACCTACTATTCCAACAACATTTCCTTCAGAATCAAATATTGGACTGTATGCTGAATAGAATCTTCCCCACTCATCAGTAACGGCTACTCTGTCGACATCCGCTACTCCCCTGGATGCATTGACAAGTGCATCAGTAGAGGCTATCCTTTCGCCGAATTCTCCCGGATTATTTTCGTCGGGATCTATTGTAAAGGTGAAGGTGCCGTCATTTTCAGGTCTTATGGCGTATATATAATCGAGCTGTATATTCTTCTGGAAAGAGCGAAGGGTTTCAAGTGCCCGGTTGTATTTATCAGTATCTTTGTCATCAGCGGTAAGTGTTTTCAGTTCGTCGCCGTTAAGCTGATACGCGGCAGTGTTTGCAATATCCAGCATTCGCTGTTCTATTTGTTTGCGTAATGCATTTTTGGACATTGTTATGAGAACTACTCCCATAATGATATGGGTTATCATAAGCAAAGCAAGCGCTATAATAAAGCTGCGTTTGCTCATTCTGGTAATAGAACTGCCTATTTTCATAAATCACCTCCGCATAACAAAGTCTATTATACTACGAAAACAATCTATATATATATTATAACATATAATTACAAAAATAGCAAGATGCGCGGAGAAAAAGCAGCATTTCTTAAATTTACCCGCGAAAAGACTCAGGGTATACATTAAAATATGTATACGTTTTTTATAAGGTGTATTGACTTTTAATGTAATTGCTGTTATCATAAAATCAAAAGCTGATAAAGGTGGATGATATTATGAGAATAGGTTTTATAGGAGCTGGCAAGGTAGGCTTTTCACTTGGCAAATATTTCGCGGAAAACGGAGCAGAGCTTTCCGGCTATTACAGCAGGAGTCTCACTTCCGCAGAGGATGCAGCTGCATTTACAGGCAGTGAGCCATTCGATGAGCCTGCAAAGCTTTTAAAAGTAAGTGATGCTGTTTTCATAACTGTTCCGGATGGTACTATCAGAAGTGTCTGGGATGATATAAAGCTGCTTGATCTGAAAGGAAAGATGATATGTCATTGCAGCGGAGCAATGACAGCGGCAGAAGCCTTTCCGGATGCTCTCTCAAAAGGCGCTTCGGGATTCTCGATACATCCGCTCTTTCCGGTGAGCAGTAAGTATGAGACCTACAAACTGCTTGGCAGTGCGTTTTTCTGTATCGAGGGCGATGCGGACGGTATATCCGTTTGGCAGGATATGCTGACATCGTTCGGCAATAAAACAAGACTTATTTCTGGGAACTGTAAAAGAGAATATCACGCGGCCTGCGCTATATCCAGCAATCTTATGTGCGGACTTGCTAAACTTAGTCTTAAGCTTATGCAGAAATGCGGCTTCACTGAACATGAAGCCCTCGAAGCATTGCGTCCGCTTGCTATGAGCAATATGCAGAGGCTTTTTGAGGTCGGCCCTGCAGAGGCTCTTACAGGTCCGGTCGAGAGGAATGACGTTTCCACTGTGAAAAAACACCTCAAATGCTTTGACACCGACAATGACAGAGCAATATACACAAGCGTATCACGCAAACTGACGGAGATCGCTTCAAAAAGACATCCTGATTCGGATTATTCCGAAATGGATCGCTTACTTTCAGAATGATACAAAGCCCTGCAATTGATTTGCAGGGCTTTGTTATTACATATCTACAAGAAGTCCGTGTTTTTCGTATTCTGTCACTCTTGCTATTTCGTTTTTCTCGTTTACAAATACGACCTTCGGCTTATGGCTTTTTGCCTCCTCAGGCGTCATATTCGCATAAGACATTATTATCACGAGATCGCCTTTCTGTCCTGAACGTGCTGCTGCGCCGTTAAGACAGATAACTCCGCTTCCGCGTTCGCCTGCGATGACGTAGGTCTCGATACGGCTTCCGCTGTTTACATTGACTATGTGAACTCTTTCGTACTCATAAAGTCCGGAAGCTTCCATGAGGTCTTCATCTATTGTTATGCTGCCGACGTAGTTTAGTTCTGCCTGTGTTACAACGGCGCGATGTATTTTACTCTTTAACATTGAGAGCTGCATTGCGTCGACCTCCTATCAGACATCTTCGGTGAAGAAGTTGTCTATGAGACGTGTTTTGCCGATGAATACTGCTATCGCACAGAGAGCCGGACGGTCAAGAGCGGGGATCTGCTGCATTGTAGCACAGTCAACTATCTTAACATAGTCGATGCGTGCAAGCGGCTCGGAGGTGATGAGAGACTTCATAGCCTCAATTATTTTTGAGCAGTCTTTTTCGCCTTTTTTCACCATATCCTGACCGAGTCTGATAGACTTTGAAAGTATAAGAGCAGCTTTTCTTTCGGCTTCGTTGAGGTAAGTATTGCGTGAGCTCTTTGCAAGTCCGTCGTTCTCACGAACTATCGGGCAGCCGATTATTTCGAGATCCATATTGAGGTCATCGACCATGTGGCGGATTACTGCAAGCTGCTGAGCGTCCTTTTTGCCGAAGTAAGCGCGGTCCGGCTGAACGATATTGAACAGCTTTGAAACGACTGTGCAGACACCTCTGAAGTGTACCGGGCGGCTGAGGCCGCAGAGCTCCTGAGTGAGAACTGTCATATCAACGAATGACGAAAAGCCCTCGTGATACATTTCCGAAGGTTCGGGATTGAAGATGAGATCACCGCCGTGAGCCTCAACGAGTTTTGCATCGTGTTCGAGATCACGCGGATAGCTTTCGAGATCCTCGGTAGGACCAAACTGCATAGGGTTTACGAAATCTGAAACGACAGTTCTGTCGTTATCTCTGTGAGAAGCGTCGATAAGGCTTGCATGGCCTTCGTGGAGATAGCCCATTGTAGGAACGAGACCTACTGTAAGTCCCTGAGACTTCCATTCTTTTACCTGCTGACGCACTTCTGCGATTGTTTTTACGATCTTCATTCAGACTTTTCCTCCTTGAGGAGTTCATTTATAACATCATCGTCGATGCTGTAAGTATGTTCTGGCGCTGGGAAAGAACCGGATTTGGTTTCGTTGATATAATCGGTGATACCCTGGCGCATGGCATCGCCTGCATTTGCAAATTTCTTTACGAATTTTGCTGTATGACCGATCGTGAGACCAAGCATATCCTGATAAACAAGCACCTGTCCGTCACAGCCTGCGCTTGCGCCGATACCGATCGTCGGGATATTGAGCTTTGAGGTTATGATGTCTGCAAGTTTTGCCGGAATGCCTTCAAGCACTACTGAGCAGGCACCGGCTTCCTGTATTTTAAGGGCGTCATCAATGAGACGGCGCGCGTTTTCGAGACTTTTTCCCTGAACCTTGAATCCGCCGAAAGCGTTTACAGACTGCGGAGTAAGTCCGAGATGAGCAACTACCGGGATAGATGCATTGACGATGGCTCTGATCTGTTCGCAGACCTCAGCGCCGCCTTCGAGCTTGACAGCGTTTGCATTGCCCTCCTTGATAAGTCGTCCGGCGTTGATAACAGCGTCCTGAACGCTCACCTGATAGGACATGAACGGCATATCCGCAACGATGAAAGCATTCTCTGCACCTCTCGCAACAGCTTTTGTGTGGTGGATCATATCTTCCATAGTTACGGGAAGAGTGTTCTCATAACCGAGCATTACCATGCCGAGTGAATCACCGACAAGTATGGCGTTTACGCCGCATTCATCAATGATCTTAGCCATTGTGTAGTCATAAGCAGTGAGCATTGTGATCTTATCGCCTGTCTGCTTTTGCTTTAAGAGAGTAGAAACAGTATTTTTCATAGCTTTTCTCCTTTATAAGATGTTACCTTTCCGTTTTCCGGATAAGATACAAATTCATTATAACACACATTTCCGGAAATATCAATATATGCGCTGAAAACTATGCGGAAAAATTTTGCAAAAAAATCGGGAGGCTGCTGCCTCCCGCAATTATCAGAATGTAAGCTGGCTGATGACCTTTTTGAGTGCATCAGCACTGTTCTGGAGTTTCTTGATCTCAGGCTCTGTGAGGTTTGGTGAGACCTCGCGCTCGATTCCGTTTGAACCGATAACGCACGGGAGACTGAGGCATACATCGTTGATACCGTATCTGTCATTGATAAGAGTTGAAACGGTGATTATGTTGTTTGAGTCTCTGAGAATGCAGTCACATATTTTGTTTACGCTCATTGCGATAGCGTAGAAAGTAGCGCCTTTTCTCTTTATAACTTCGGAACCTGCCTTGCGGACTTCTTCGATTATCTCATCCTCGTCGATGTCGACGTGTTCCTGATCCTCACAGTACTGTTCCATAGGGATACCTGCAATATTTGTGAGTGACCACGGAATGAATGAAGAGTCGCCGTGCTCGCCGAATACGTAAGCGTGGATGCTGTTCGGGCTGAGCCCTACATGATCTGCGATGCTTGAACGCAGACGGGAAGTATCGAGGGCTGTACCTGAGCCGATTACCTGACGCGGTGAGAGGTCTGTACATTTAAGGATAGTATAAGTGAGGATGTCAACAGGGTTGCTTACAACGACATATATAGCATCAGGAGCAACTCTTGCGATCTGCGGCATAACTTCTTTTATGATGTTGACGTTTGTCTGAGCGAGATCAAGTCTGGTCTGACCGGGCTTTCTTGCAAGACCGAGAGTTACTACAACGATGTCTGAACCGGCAGCATCTTCATAAGTGCCGTCCATGATCTCTACGTTATGACCGAATGAAACGCCCTGACGAATGTCCATAGCCTCGCCTTTGGCTTTGGCTTTATTTATGTCTACGAGAACCACATCAGAACAAGTTCCAGCGACAGCAAATGTATAAGCGACAGTAGCGCCGACGTTTCCAGCGCCGAGGATCGTGATCTTTGTTCCGTTTTTGTTCTTATCTCCCATTATATTACGCCTCCGTTTATATTTCAGGCAGCTCTGACAGTATTTTAACAAAGTCAGGTGTTCCCGCCCAACAATTTTGTGAGTACAATTTTATTATAGCATAAAGACGGAAAATAGCAAGCAAAATACAGCACTTTGACGAAAAATCGTAAATTCATACAAAACCGCATGATTTCCAACACTTAATTTTCACTTTGATTTGAACGAATATGGCTTAATGTTCAAACGGTAAGACGGTATTGCGAGACAGCTGACGGAGCAACAAAAATGAATATTATGCGAATAACTGTGAATATTTTGAAAAATTATGAATATTTATGCGAATGCTCTTGACATTATTTTTTTGCGGTGTATAATAGAATCATAATCTTAAATTGTGTCGGTTTTAACGGCATCATCAGGAGGTAATAACCATGGCAAACAAGAAGGATATTAAAAAGGTAGTTCTGGCTTATTCAGGCGGACTTGATACATCTATCATCATCCCGTGGCTCAAGGAAAATTACAATAACTGCGAAGTTATCGCTGTTTCAGGTGACGTTGGTCAGGGAACTGAGCTCGATGGTCTTGAGGAAAAAGCTATCAAGACAGGCGCTTCCAAGCTCTACATCGAGGATCTTAAGGAAGAATTCATTCAGGATTATGTTTTCCCGACTGTTCAGGCAGGCGCTATCTATGAGAACAGATATATGCTCGGTACTTCCTTTGCACGTCCGATAATTGCAAAGAGGATCGCTGAGATCGCTATCAAGGAAGGCGCAGACGCTATCTGCCATGGCTGTACCGGTAAGGGCAACGATCAGGTGCGTTTTGAACTCGCTATCAAGGCTTTTGCTCCTGAAATGCACATCATCGCTCCTTGGAGAGAATGGGACCTCAAGTCAAGAGATCAGGAGATCGACTACGCAGAGGCTCATAACATCCCTCTCAAGATAAACAGAGAAACAAACTATTCAAAGGATAAGAATATCTGGCATCTCTCACATGAAGGTCTCGATCTCGAAGATCCTGCTAACGAGCCGCAGTATGAGAAGAAGGGCTTCCTTGAAATGGGCGTTTCTCCTATTGATGCTCCTGATAAGCCAACTTATGTTACTATCCACTTTGAAAAGGGTGTTCCTACCGCTATCGACGGTAAGTCTATGAATGGCGTTGAGCTCGTTTCAACTCTTAATAAGCTCGGCGGTGAGAACGGTATCGGTCTTGCTGATCTCGTTGAAAACCGTCTCGTTGGTATGAAGTCAAGAGGCGTTTATGAGACTCCCGGCGGTGCTATTCTCTACCACGCTCACGAAGTTCTTGAAACTATCTGCCTCGATAAGGAAACTGCAAGAGTTAAGCAGTACCTCGGAATCAAGTTCGCTGACATCGTTTACAACGGTCAGTGGTACACTCCTCTCCGTGAGGCTATGAGCGCTTTCGTTACTGAGACACAGAAGACTGTTACCGGCGATGTTAAGCTTAAGCTCTACAAGGGCAACATCATCAATGCCGGCGTAACTTCACCTTACACTCTCTATGATGAGGAAGTTGCTACATTCGATGAGGATGATGTTTACGATCAGAAGGACAGCGCCGGATTCATCAACCTCTTTGGTCTTCCGATCAAGGTCAAGGCTCAGCTCGATAAGAAGAGAAACAATAAGTAATTAGTGCAGACATCAAAATAAGTATAGTTTTCAGGCAGGGGAGATTTGTCTCCTGCCTGTTATGACTTTTTATAAATTTTAAATGGATGGATGGATATGGTTAAGATCAGAGTTATGACTCCTGATGACTGGGACGGCGTTGCTGATGTCTGGGAGAATCATGAGGGTACTAACCCAGTCGATGACAGCGTAGAGGGATTTACAAAATATCTAAGACGTAATCCTGCAACAAGCTTTGTAGCTGTGGACGACGGCAGGATAATCGGTACTATTCTTGCAGGTCATGACGGCAGACGCGGTATCTTTCACCATGTTTCTGTGCTTCCTGAGTACCAGAAGCAGGGCGTTGGCAAAATGCTCGTTGACAATGCTATGGAGGCTCTCAGAAAAGAGGGCATAACAAAAGTCCTGCTGGTCGTTTTTGATCACAACGAAAACGGCAATCAATTCTGGGAACATATGGGCTTCACCGTGCGTGAAGATCTGATCTACCGCAATAAATACACTAACAAGTAAGTGGTGACAGCATGAATAAATTCATGAAGCTTGCTGTTGATGAAGCGCGAAAAGGTATAAACGCCCGCCACGGAGGACCGTTCGGCTGTGTTATCGTCAGGGACGGAGCGGTCGTCGGCAGCGGACATAATGAGGTCATAAAACAAAGTGACCCTACCTGCCACGGTGAGATGATGGCGATCAGAAATGCTTGTAAAAAGCTTGGAAGCCACGATCTCAGCGGCTGCGAACTCTATACAACAGCTGAGCCCTGCCCCATGTGCCGCGGAGCGATAATGTGGGCGAATATAAGCAAGGTATACTACGGCTGCAATGTTGCAGATACCGACAGCATCGGCTTCAGAGATAAGGTGTTCTACGAATCCGAGGAAAAATTTTCCGAGGAGCTTGACCGCTCTGAGTGCCTGAAGGTCTTTGCCGAGTACGCGGCGATCAAGGACAAAGTGAACTATTGATAATTCGGAATGCGGAATTTGGAATTATCGGTGTCCGCTGCGCGGACTTATTCAGGATAAACTACCGTCAGCTTTCGGGGACATATAACTCCGAACTCCGAATTAAACGAAAGGTAAGATAACTATGGCAGATATGATGTGGGCAGGAAGATTTTCAAAGCAGGTGGATTCCACTGTCAATGCTTTCAATTCTTCTATCGCCTTTGACGGACGTATGTACCGTCATGATATACAGGGCAGTATTGCCCACGCCACTATGCTTGGTGACTGCGGCATAATCTCAAAGGAGGACAGCCTTGAGATCATAAGCGGTCTGAAGGAGATACTTGCGGATATTGATTCCGGAAAGCTTGAGCTTGATCCTTCCGCTGAGGATATACATATGTTTGTTGAGGCTGAACTCACCAAGCGTCTCGGAGATGTCGGAAAGAGACTGCATACCTCACGTTCAAGGAACGATCAGGTGGCTGTTGACCTCAGGCTTTATCTTCGTGATGAGATCAGCGGGATACAGTCAATGGTAGTTGACCTTATTAAGACTATCATCGGTATCGCAAAGGAACATACCGAGACTGTTATGCCCGGTTATACACATCTCCAGAGAGCACAGCCTATCACTTTTGCTCATCACCTTATGGCTTATGTGTGGATGCTTCTGAGAGACCTCGAAAGATTCAGCGATGCTGCTAAGCGTATGAATTACTGTCCGCTCGGATGCGGTGCTCTTGCAGGTACTACATACAAGACCAACCGCCAGCAGACAAGCGATCTTCTCGGATTCACAGCGCCTATGGAGAATAGTCTCGACGGTGTTTCAGACCGCGATTACTGCGTTGAGCTCTGTTGTGCTATGTCACTCCTTATGACACATCTCTCACGCTTTTCAGAAGAGATAATCCTCTGGTGCAGCTGGGAATTCAAATTCGTTGAACTCGATGATGCTTTTGCTACCGGCTCTTCGATCATGCCTCAGAAGAAGAATCCTGATGTTACTGAGCTTATACGTGGTAAAACAGGCAGAGTGAACGGTGATCTCGTGACACTCCTCACTATGATGAAGGGACTTCCTCTTGCTTACAATAAGGATATGCAGGAGGATAAAGAGGCTATCTTCGATGCTCTTGACAATGTTAAGCTTTGTGTGAAGACATTCACTCCGATGCTCGCTACTATGCGTGTTATCAAGGAAAATATGAGAAATGCTGCTGCAAGAGGCTTCATCAATGCAACAGACTGTGCTGATTACCTCGTTAAGAAGGGAATGCCGTTCCGTGATGCTTATAAGATCACAGGAACTCTCGTTGCTCAGTGTATAGAAAAGGGACTTACCCTTGAAACCCTGCCGATCGCAGACTACAAGGCTATGACAGACCTCTTTGCCGAGGATGTTTATGATGCTATCAGCCTTGATACCTGCGTTAAGGAGAGAAAGTCCTTCGGCGGACCTTCTCCGGATGAGGTCGTAAAGCAGATAGCTTCAGCCGAAAAAGCACTTGAAGGTCTTACAAAGTAAGCCATGAAAAAAAAGGAAATCGTTTTTACGATAGGTCTGTGTATATTCATGGGAGTTCTCTGGATAATCGGCGAACTCATCATGGGACTGTGGATACCGGTCCTTCCGAAGACACATCTCTACTGGCTGATCGGTATTGTTGCATTCACGCTTATCGTTAATATATGGCACGGTATGAAAGAGGATACGTCCGAACCGGAAACACCTCATAACCGTAAGTACGACCGCAAGGTCAACGGAAGAAAACAGAAAAAACTCAAAAAGAAGAATAAGTGAGGGAATATAATGTCAGTTAAAGTTTACATAGACGGTCAGGAAGGTACTACCGGTCTTAAGATACTTGAAAGATTTGAGGGCAGAAACGACATTGAACTTATCAGGATCAGCGAGGAAAAGAGAAAAGATCCGGCAGAACGTGCAAAATTCATAAATATGTCGGATTATACTTTCCTTTGTCTGCCGGATGCGGCTTCAAAAGAGGCTGTTTCTTTCGTTGACAACGATCATGTGCGTATCATTGATGCTTCAACTGCTCACCGCACTAATCCCGATTGGGCTTACGGATTTCCTGAACTCTCAGCCGCTCACAGAGAGAAGATAAGAACTTCAAACAGAGTTGCTGTTCCGGGATGCTATGCAAGCGGCTTTGCTTCGATAGTTTATCCTCTTGTGGATCACGGTATCATCCCGGCTGATTATCCCGTTTTCGCTTATGCGACTTCCGGTTACAGCGGAGCAGGTAAAAAAGCTATCGCTGTTTATGAGGGCGATGATAAGCCCTATGAATTCAATAGTCCACGGCAGTATGCGCTCTCTCAGCAGCATAAGCATCTTCCCGAAATGAAGGCTGTTTCAGGACTTGAATATACCCCTATGTTCAACCCTATGGTGTGTGATTATTTCAGCGGTATGGTCGTAAGTGTTCCGATACAGACAAGAACTCTTCCAAAGTCTGTTACACCTGCTGATATACACACTATGTACGCAGAACACTATAAGGGGGCGAATATGATCGAGGTCATGCCCCTTATGTCAGCTGATGAGCAGAAGAGCTTCTTCCTTGCTTCAAATACTCTCAGCGGACTTAATAAGATGCAGATCTTTGTATTCGGCAGCGATGAACAGATACTCCTCTGTTCAAGACTTGATAACCTCGGCAAGGGTGCAAGCGGTGCCGCAGTTCAGTGTCTCAATATCATGATGGGTATTGATGAGACGACCGGACTTATATGATCTTTATTTATCTTATCTTATTTGTTTGATGGATGGAGGGCTGCGATATGCAGAAACAAAAACTGAAAGAAATATATGAGTATGATTATATTCCTAACGACAGTGAGATCTATCCTCTTCAGGAGTGGTTCAATACGATCCTTGAAAAAACAGAGGATGAACTCACTATTGCCGATGTCTGCCGTATGCTCAGACAGAGAATGTGCTCAAAATGTGCTATGAAGCGCGCTGTTGACCTTCTTCGTGAGGATCCATTTGCAGGGGAGATATATGAAGGTCAGCTGATGAGTACGCTCTATGGCTCTAAGGAGAAATATCTGTGCCTGTTCTACGCAGATATACTGCCGATACTCGAAAATGCGGAGATCCTTTCACTGAGTCACAAATGGGCTAATGAGGAGGAAAAATCTGAATATCTGAAGATCGCTGAGGCGTTCAAGCAGAAAATCGCTGACGCTTCACACTAAGGAGTGCTAAATATGGAAATCAAACAGGTCGAAAATGTGAAATTTATTTCCGGAGGCGTTTGTGCTGCCAAGGGATTCAGGGCTAACGGAGTTCAGTGCGGACTTGTTCATGCAGGTGCTTCCGTTACAGGAAAGAAAAATGATCTTGCTATGATCGTTGCTGATAAAGAGTGTACTGCTGCTGCTGTTTATACCACTAATAAGGTGAAGGGCGCTCCGATACTCGTTACTAAGGAGCATCTCAAAAACGGCAAAGCAAAGGCAGTTATCGTGAACTCGGTAAATGCCAACACCTGCAACCCGGATGGTGTTGAGAAGGCAACAAAAATGTGTCAGCTTGCTGCTGCTGAGCTCGGTATCAGCGAGGACGATGTTATCGTTGCTTCGACAGGCGTTATCGGTCAGGTGCTTCCGATTGAGCCTATCGCTAAGGGCGTTAAGCCGCTTGCTGAGGGACTCTCCTATGATGGAAACGCGCAGGCTCTTGAAGCTATCATGACTACCGATACTATGCCAAAGGAAGTTGCTGTTGAATTTGAAATGGGCGGTAAGACCTGTACTCTGGGCGGTATGCTCAAGGGCAGCGGTATGATACACCCGAATATGGCTACAACTCTTACTTTCCTTACTACTGATGCTGATATTTCCGCTGAACTCATTCAGCGCGCACTCAGTGATATTGTCAGGGTGACTCTCAACCGCGCAAGCGTTGACGGCGATACTTCCACAAACGATATGGTCTGCATCATGGCGAACGGTATGGCAGGAAATGCTCCGGTCGTGGATGAAGGTCCGGATTTCGGAAAATTCTGCCACGCGCTTTACGCTATTATGATGAATCTTGCACGTATGATGGCAAGAGACGGCGAAGGCGCTACAAAGCTCGTTGAATGTGCTGTATGCGGCGCTGAGAATGATAAGATCGCTGAAACTGTTGCAAAGTCCGTAATCACATCAAGCCTTTTCAAGGCTATGGTCTTCGGCGAGGACGCTAATGCAGGACGTATCTACTGCGCTATCGGATATTCAGATGCTGATTTCGATGTAAACAAGGTAGATATTGAAATAGCTTCAAAGGCTGGAAAGATAACTGTCGGACATCAGGGCTGCTTGACGGAATTCTCTGAGGATACAGCGAAGAAGGTACTCGCGGAAGAGGAGATACAGGTGCTTATCGACCTCAACAGCGGAAACGGCAGAGCTATGGCATGGGGCTGCGACCTCACTTATGATTACGTCAAGATCAACGGCGACTATCGTTCGTGATACGATGATAACCGGTTGATGATCAGAATAGAATGAAAGGCGGTGACTGTATTTGTTCTGGAAGAAAAAAAGCGAAGACGATTACGACGATTATAACGAAAGTATCAATGAAAAATATGATGACGACTATATCCGTCAGGTGGAAGAATACCGCGAAGAATGCAGTCACAGCCACGAGCAGACCTATGAGAATTACGATTCAAGGCAGGAAAGTACAGAGTACCGAGAGGAATGTACTCACAGCCATGAGCAGACATACGCGAATGAGGATTCAGAACAGACCTACGAGGACTTCGATTCCGAGCAGCGTCCATATGATGAGCTGAACGAGACTGAAAAGAAGTTCACAAAGTACCTCGATCAGGGCGAATACATTATATGGTGCGGCAAGGCTGAAAAGGATGCAGATGCTACCGAGACCGGAATGGGATGTCTTCCCTCTGCCGGCAAGTGGATAATAGTTGCAGCTGCTCTTACTGTAATACTCTTCGGATGCTTGAGTATCGCTGTCATCGTGATGATGGTGATACTTATGGATAAAGCCAACGTAAAAAAACGTGAATACGCTATAACAAACAAGCGTTTCATGGAACTGAATAAAGGCGCTTACAGATGTATCCCACTCAGCGCTATAAAAAATGCCAATTATAAATGCAGTCAGCGAAATATAGGCTATATCATGTTCGTGAGAACTGATAGGCCCCAGCCGGCTGGAAAAAATTACAAGCAGTTCACAGACGGCATCTTTGCCATAAAAGATCCGGCAAATGTATGCAATATACTGAATAATGCTATCATCGGCAACAGAATTAATTAGGGAAGTGTGAAAAATGGTTAAGATCTCAAATCAGGATAAATCACAGGTGCTTATCGACGCTCTGCCTTATATCCAGAAATACAATAACAAGATCCTTGTTATAAAATACGGCGGAAACGCTATGACTAACAAGGAACTCAAAGACGCTGTTATGACTGACATCGTTCTGCTCTCACTCGTTGGTGTGAAGGTAGTTCTGGTACACGGCGGCGGTCCTGAGATAAGCGATATGCTCAAAAAGCTCAATATCGAGAGCAGATTCGTGAATGGTCTGAGATATACCGATGAGGCTACTGTTGATGTTGTCAAGATGGTGCTTTCAGGCAAGGTAAACAAGGAACTGGTACAGCTTCTGGCACAGCATAAGGGAAGTGCGGTAGGTCTTTGCGGTATCGACGGCGAAATGCTCATCGCTGAGAAAAAGACTACCGATGACGGTCAGGATCTCGGCTGGGTAGGAGAGATCACAAAGGTCAATACAAAGCCTATCCTCGATGCTCTTGCAAATGGAAATATCCCTGTTATCGCTACTGTTGCAACTGACGAGCAGGGCAATACATACAATGTTAATGCTGATACTGCTGCTGCAAGGATCGCTTCTGAACTCGGTGCTGAGAACCTTATCCTCATGACCGATATTGCAGGACTTCTCCGCGATAAGGATGATCCTTCGACACTTATCCCTCAGGTCAATGTTAGCGAAGTGCCTTTCCTCAAGAGACAGGGGATCATTTCCGGAGGTATGATACCTAAAATAGACTGCTGCGTTGAGGCTGTCAGACGCGGTGTCAATAAAACCGTCATTATCGACGGCAGAGTTCCTCATTCAATACTTATTGAGATACTCTCCAATGAGGGCATCGGAACACAGTTTACCTGATAAGCAATCGATTAAAAAATCATTTTACTTGTATACAAAAATTTTACTGTAAAATTAGTAGTTGTTATTGATTTTTATAACCATTTGGCGTTATAATTAATATGTATCTAATTATAACGTTACGTAAGGAGAACAAGATGAATACTAATGAGAAAACTATCGAAAAATTTGATAAACACGTTGCACATTCCTACGGACGTTACCCTCTCGCCATGAAAAAAGGCAGCGGCAGACGCTGCGTTGACGAGAACGGCAAGGTTTATATCGACTTTGGCAGCGGCATTGGTACTAATTCTCTCGGCTACTGCGACGAAAAATGGGCGGACGCTGTTTGTGAACAGGTGCGTACACTCCAGCATAACTCGAATTACTATTATACTGAGGTGCAGGCTGAATTTGCAGAAAAGCTTTGCGATACAACCGGATATTCTTCGGTGTTCTTCGGAAACAGCGGCGCTGAAGCCAATGAATGTGCTATCAAGGTAGCAAGGAAATACAGCTTTGATAAATACGGAAAAGGAAGACATAATATTATTACACTTGTGAATTCGTTCCACGGAAGAACAATGGCTACTCTTTCAGCTACTGGTCAGGATGTTTTCCATAATTACTTCTTCCCGTTCCTCGAAGGCTTCATCAATGTTGAGGCAAATAACATTGATGACCTAAAAGCCAAGCTTGATGACACTGTATGTGCTGTTATGATTGAGTACGTTCAGGGGGAGGGCGGCGTTAATGCTCTCGATAAGGAATTCGTGGATGCTGTTTACGAGCTCTGTGCTCCTAAGGATATACTTGTTATCGCGGATGAGGTACAGTCAGGCGTAGGCAGAACAGGAAAGTTCCTCGCCGGAGACAATTACGGCAAAAAAGCTGACATAACTACTCTCGCAAAGGGTATCGCCGGCGGACTTCCTATGGGAGCCTGCCTCATGAATGAAAAATGCAGCGGAGTTCTTACACCAAGTACTCACGGCTCAACATTCGGCGGAAATCCGATCGCCTGTGCGGGTGGCATAGCTGTTCTCGAAAGAGTTACAAGCGAAGGCTTCCTTGATGAGGTCAATAAAAAGGCAGAATTCATTAAAACGAAACTTAAAAATTGCAGCGAGGTCGTTTCAGTGAGCGGTCTCGGACTGATGATAGGTATAAAGCTTAAATCCAAAAAAGCGGCTGACGTTGCAAGAGAGGCACTCGACAAGGGGCTCCTCGTTCTTACAGCAAAGGATAAGGTCAGACTTCTTCCGCCGCTTACAATAGACTATGATGAACTGAGGGATGGATTGGATATCCTTATCGGTATATTGGAGGAATGAGTATGGAGATGTTGGTAGCGCCTAAAGGCGGCAGCAAATACATTGTTGAAGATAAGACCCAGCGTCTTCTCTATACCATTAAGAAGAAGGGGTTCGGTCAGAAGTTCAATCTTCTCGATACAAGCAACTATATCCTTTATACGATAGTTCAGACAGGCGACGACAGAAAACCGGCATTTGTTATTACTCTCAATGATACGACTTTCCTGAAACTTGAATGTAAGTCTCTTTTTCTCGATCCTACTATCGCGGCTGAGGGCAAGAATATGAAATATGCCCTCGTAAGCAAGGACCGAAGAGATTTTGATATACATCTTGACGACAAAATAGTCGGAACTATAAAAACGAAAGTTACTATGAATAACGAACTGCATTATGATATAAATATCGAAAATACCGCTTTCGATGACTATATACCACTGTTTGCAATCGCTATTGATAAGACCTTCGGGGATATGAATAAACAGAAATAACCAGATAGAAAGGGTAGAAAATATGAAACACTTATTAAAAATGCTTGATCTCAGTTCGGAAGAGATCATTGATATTCTTAACCTTGCGGATCAGCTTAAATATGAACTCAAGCACGGTATACCGCATCCACACCTCAAGGGCAAGACTCTTGGCATGATATTCCAGAAGGCTTCAACACGTACAAGGGTATCATTTGAGACTGGTATGTATCAGCTCGGCGGCTATCCGCTCTTTCTCTCCTCAAATGATCTTCAGATCGGACGCGGAGAGCCTGTTCAGGATACTGCAAGGGTTCTCTCGCGCTACCTCAGCGGTATCATGATCCGTACCTTTGAGCAGAAGGAAGTCGAGGATCTTGCTAAATACGGCAGCATCCCGATAATCAACGGTCTTACTGATTTCTGCCATCCGTGTCAGGTGCTTGCTGATCTTATGACTATCCGTGAGTTCAAGGGCAGCTTTGACGGTCTGAAGATGTGCTTCATCGGCGACGGAAATAATATGGCTAATTCCCTTATCGTTGGCGGACTCAAAGTAGGTATGTCTGTATCTATCGCTTGTCCGAGCGATTATCAGCCTCCGAAGGAGATACTTGATTTCGCTGCACAGTATGGCGATAAGTTTGAAATGACAGACTCTCCTAAGATTGCTGCTAAGGACGCAGATGTTCTCATTACTGACGTCTGGGCTTCTATGGGACAGGAAGGCGAAGCTGAGAAGCGTAAGAAGGCTTTTGCAGGTTATCAGATCAATGATGAAATCATGGCAGTGGCTCATGAAGATGCTATGGTGCTTCACTGTCTGCCGGCTCACCGCGAGGAGGAGATCACAGAGAAGGTATTCGAGGCTCATGCAAATGAGATCTTCGAGGAGGCTGAGAACCGTCTCCACGCTCAGAAGGCAGTTATGGTAAAGCTTATGGCTTAAACAATACATATAATAAGGAAAACGGACAGGCGACTGTCCGTTTTTACAATAAATAACTTATTTAGAGAGGTTTATTATGAATAGTATAATGCCAATGATTATTATAGGCACAATTGTTGGATGTGTTATCTTAGGAATTATTATAGTAATCGTAATAATAAGAATTAATTTAAATATGAATCCTTTTGTGTATCCTGCAATAAAACTAAGCATTGATATTTCAGGTCGCAAAAATCCAACATATAGTGAATACATTGATCAATGGGTAATAGATAATCATAATAAAGATTTTTCTGATATGAGCGAAAATATAATAAATGATTGGGAAGAAAAATGTGAGCTTATAATAAAGAGTTCGTCATGGGGCGTGGGTAAGAAAAGAGAATACTTTCGCGAGATGAAGAAAAAAGTAAAAGGGGAAGATTATCAGATATTTCACTTTGAGTTTATTCGAAATCAAACTCGGTATCAGCAATTTAATTATAAAAAGTATTCATACAACGTTGCTCAAGTTGTACATATCGAAAATTTGACGCTAAATAGGATTCTGGAAATCAAGAAGGAACTCAGAAGAATAAATTACGAAACAACAAGGGATAAGTATAATGCTAAGAATCAAAGAAAACTGATGACTAAAAACTTACGTCAGAGAATAATGGAGAGAGATAGATATACTTGTCAAAAATGCGGAAAGGTTATGCTTGATGGCGTTGGGTTGCAAATAGATCATATTGTTGCTATCAAAAATGGTGGAAAATCAGTAGAAAGTAACCTGCAAGTATTATGTGATAAATGCAATCAAAGAAAGGGTGCGAAACAGCAGAAAAAAGCAGGCTTTGATGTAACGCAAAGATATACGAATCGTGGCTGATATACAGATGTTGTCGGGTATATTATGGTACTGTAAGGAGTGAGCTTGATGAAAAGTCTGATATGGGGTGCTGTTGGCTTGATAATAATGGCGGTCGCAGCGATAAACCTTAAAAATATGCTGCGTCTGAAAAGGCGTGGTGTAACTGTGTTGGCAGAGGTCATAAACGTTGCCGAGATAACGCGCGGCAAAAATAAGCAGGTCGATGGATATACTCACACGATGCGTTTTGAATTTGATGGCAAAACAGTCGAGGCGGCGGATAGGACAGGCTATAATACGGCGTTTAAGATCGGATCAAAACAGCTGATCGTCTGCGATCCCGAAGATCCGGAGAAATTCGAGTACGAAGATGCTCTCAAGAAGAATATAACGCTCTTTGCGGTTATGCTTGCAGTAACGATCGTGTTTTCGGCTTACTGGATCGTATTAGGTGTAAAGTCTATGTGACAAGAGGTTCTGTGATGCCGGAGATAAGTCTATTGGTTGAGATGTACAAAAGTGATAGACAAATTACAGGTAATAATTGGCTTGACAAATGCTGAAAACAATGCTATAATGAATTTACTGTCCCGCGCGAAAGGAAAATAAAATTTCCGAGGTCAGAAAAATTTTCAAAGAAATTTGAAAGAACCACTTGACAAAGCGAAGAGATAGTGATATAATATTAAAGCTGCATTAAGGAGCGGCGGTCACGACAAAAAAGTTTTTGAAAAAACTTGAAAAAAGTACTTGACAAAGACGAGAAGTTGTGATATAATATTAAAGCTGCCTCAGAGAGACGGCACACAGCAACTTGAAAATTGAACAATGCTAAGAAGAAAAAGTAACGACCCTTGAAATTCCTTTGCGAGAGCAAAGAAAGTCAAGTAAGAAGACTAAAAAACGCAGTAATAACGCAAGCGTTATTGAACAGGATTAGATTTCAGAGACAGAGATGTCTATGATATACAATTTACTAAAGAGTTTGATCCTGGCTCAGGACGAACGCTGGCGGCACGCTTAACACATGCAAGTCGAACGGAGAACTTTTGGTTTACTGAGAGTTCTTAGTGGCGGACGGGTGAGTAACACGTGAGC